>ERZ773260.2391-NODE-2391-length-20915-cov-6.079866_pt1 | contig 20915 bp, 15 predicted proteins | sample MGYA00511387_ERZ773260 | MGnify/ENA primary metagenome ERZ773260 (study PRJEB29015, sample SAMEA2737745) | human gut metagenome | biome: human gut; feature: human-associated habitat; material: faeces | place: China | collected 2012 ... | reverse complement strand
GAAGAATTTAAAGAGAAACTGTCCCGCAAACGTAAAAACCATAATCGTAATAAAGCCAACCAGGCGGCGTCGCTTATGAAGCAATGGATTTTTTTGATAACACTGACAATATCACTGGTCTGCACACAGATGAATGCGGCGGCAGACAGTTGGACTTCGGTACCTGTGACAAAAGAGGTACGGGAAGATGGGGATTTCCTGAAGCTGTATGCCCAGTCTGCTGTCCTTATGGATGGGGATACAGGCAGAATATTGTATGGGAAGGGACAGGATATTATCCGGCCCATGGCCAGTACCACCAAAATTATGACCTGTATCCTGGCTCTGGAGAACGGAAGGGGGGAGGATGCGGTGAAGGCGTCTTCCAATGCCGCTTCCCAGCCCAAGGTGCACCTGGGGGTGCGGGAAGGAGAGGAGTACAGGCTGGAGGACCTGCTGTATGCCCTGATGCTGGAATCCTATAATGACGCGGCTGTGATGATAGCAGAGCATATAGGAGGCAGCGTGGAAGGGTTCGCGGCAATGATGAACGAAAAGGCTGCCGGACTGGGCTGCGGGGATACCTATTTTATTACGCCCAATGGGTTGGATGGGGTCAAGACGGATGAACAGGGAAAGGAACATATCCATTCCACCACAGCCTCTGATTTGGCCAGGATTATGCGGTACTGTGTGACAGAGTCCCCTGCAAAGGATGAATTTTTAAAGATAACACAGACACAGAACCACTACTTTACGGATATGGCAGGGAAACGCTCCTTTAACTGTTATAATCACAATGCGTTTTTGACTATGATGGAAGGAGTGCTGTCCGGGAAAACGGGATTTACAGGGGGCGCAGGGTATTCTTATGTGGGAGCCATGGAGAATCAGGGAAGGACCTATGTGATTGCCCTTCTGGGATGCGGCTGGCCGCCTCACAAGACGTATAAATGGTCGGATGCGAGAAAGCTCTACACCTATGGGCTGGAGCATTTTAAGATGAAGGATGTATTTCAGGAGGAAACCTTTGCCAGGGTCCCTGTTTCAGGGGGACTGTGCTGGAAGGAGGGGGAAGGAGCCATTGACCAGGTGGAGCTGTCCATGATGCTGAATCCGGATGATATGCACCTGACATTGCTGATGGGAGAGGGGGAGGAAGCGCGGGTGGTAAAGAAGGTTCCTTCTATATTAATGGCCCCTGTCAGGGAAGGACAGCAGGTGGGAACTGTGGACTATTACCTGGGTGAGGTGCTGGTAAAAAGGTTCCCTGTTTATGCCATGCAGGGAGTGGAGAAGATGAATCTGAGGCGGGCTGCGGACCGTGTGCTGGATCTGTTTCTGGTGAGGTGAGAAGGGGGAGCCGGCCCTTTGGTCAGGGCGCCGGGAAGGGGATTTTAGAGGGCTTTGGCCGGAATATGCCAGGATTTGCCACATTATTTAATCTTTTCTTACAAATCTTTGTATTATGTGAAGTTTCCGCCGTTCTTGTTGACATATGAACGCTTTTGTCATTATAATAGGATTAATGTCATAAAATAGAAATTCATACGAATTATGGATATGAATGAAGATACAGGAGATTTTTACATAATGAAGGGAAAAAAGTTAAAAAGGGGCCTGGCGCTTGTGCTGGGACTGATGCTGGCCGCTGAGGTTCCGGCATCTGTGGCAACGCCTTTTCAAATGTTTGATTCCTATGCATATACAGGGGCGGCCACGGTTAAGGCCACCTCTTTGAATGTACGAAGCGGAGCCGGAACCGGCTATTCATCAGTGGGCAGGCTGGCGGCGGGAGCGGCAGTTACCGTTATCGGGGAACAGCGCGGAACAGACGGCAATACATGGTATCAGATTCAATACACAGGAACGGGCGGAGCCGTGAATACCGGCTATGTCTCATCCGTCTATATCAGGCTTCCGGTGGCCTATACCAAGGATTCTAATTTTGAAGCATATCTTACCTCACAGGGATTTCCGGAGAGCTACAAGAACGGGCTCAGGCAGCTTCATGCCCAATATCCGAATTGGGTATTCAAAGCCAAGAACACAGGCCTGGACTGGAATACGGTCATTGAAAATGAGTCTGTGCTGGGGCGCAACCTTGTGGCCACAGGCAGTGTTTCCTCCTGGAAGTCCGTTGCCAACGGGGCTTACAACTGGGACAACAGCACATGGACCGGATTCGACGGCAGTAACTGGGTGGCTGCTTCCGAGGATATTATACGGTATTACATGGACCCCAGAAACTTTTTGGATGAGACGTATGTGTTCCAGTTCCTCAACCATGAATATGATGCGAATACCCAGACAAAGGAGGGATTAAACAGCCTCATATCCGGCTCCTTCCTGTCTGGGACAACGAATTCCACAGGGACAGGGGGAAGCGATTTCTCCAGCGGACCAGGCTCTTCGACAGGAGGTTCCGGTTCAGGCGGTCCCGGCTCCTCAGGCAGCTCCTCCGGTTCCTCCAGGGGGCCCGGGCGCAGCAGCACCTATGAAGATACACAGCATGGACCGGGGGTTTCCGGCAGTTCTAACGGCTCCGGGGCAGCAGCGGTCTCTCCGGGAGGCAGTTCCTCCGGCGGGTCCTCCGGGGGCAACAGCCCTTCAGGCAGCGGGGAAGTGAGCCTGGAGTCCCCCCATGCATCCATTGAGCCCAGGGAGCGCCATGTGGTGTCTACCAGTGTAAGTCTGGTGGCTCCGGGACAGGACGGATCCGGCAGCAGCAATGGCCCTGTGTCTTCGGGACAGAGCGGCAGTTCCTCGGGCCCGGTGGCTTCACCCGGATCGGATCAGGTGGTGGACCAGACCGGCACGTCGCCGGGAGGCGGCTCCACAGGTGCAGCGGCTCCTTATGCGGACATTATTATGGCCGCGGCCAGCCAGTCAGGGGTAAGCCCTTATGTGCTGGCAGCCATGATTCTCCAGGAGCAGGGCAATAATGGTACAAGCCCTCTTATTTCCGGTTCCTATTCCGGGTATGAGGGATACTATAACTTCTTTAACGTGGAGGCATACCAGTCCGGCGCAATGTCCGCCATTGAGATGGGACTCAGGTTTGCGTCCCAGTCCGGTTCCTACGGACGTCCCTGGAACACGGTGGAGAAGGCGATCCGTGGCGGAGCCCAGAATTATGGGGATAATTATGTGAAAGCCGGGCAGAATACATTTTATCTGAAGAAATTCAATGTCCAGGGTTCCAACCTTTACAAGCACCAATATATGAGCAATATCCAGGGAGCTGCCTCAGAGGCGGCCAAGCTGTCCCAGGCTTACACGGCTGATTTGAAAAAGACAGCCCTGGAATTCCATATCCCTGTATTTAACAACATGCCTGAGCAGCCCTGCGTGGCGCCTACCGGAGATGGAAGCCCCAACAACAAGCTGTCCGGGCTCGGGGTGGACGGATTTAATCTGACGCCAAGCTTTAACAGGGATACCCAGGAATATAATCTGATTGTGGATTCTTCCGTGTCAAATATTACAGTCAGCGCATATGCATCGGATTCCAATGCGCGTGTGGACGGCGCGGGCAATGTCTCACTGCAGAACGGCGGAAATGATATCTCCATTGCTGTGACGGCCCAGAACGGAAGCGTCAGGACCTATACCATCCATGTGGTGAAGCAGGACGGCGGACCCACCCAGGGCAGCGGAGGATCGCCTGTATACGGAGGCGGCAGCAGTTCCGGCGGTATAGTCAGTCCGGACGGCAGTTCCGGCGGCAGTTCGGGAGGCAGTTCCGGCAGCAGCGGTCCGGGCGGTTCAGGCGGACCGGGCAGTCCTTCCGGAAGCGGCAGCGGACCAGGCGGAAGCAATGTTACCATTGTAGAAGTGCAGTCCTGATAAAGGGAAGACATTATAATCAGAAAGTGGGAAATGATAATGATTAGACGTATGAGACATGCGGCTGCAGTTCTGGCAATGGCGTGTATGATGACAGTCATGATGCCGGCTCAGATGATAACAGCCTTTGCAGCAAATGCAAGAATCGCCTTTTCCGATCCATCGGCAACCGTGGGCGGCAAGATCAAGGTGAATATGAAGATAACCAGCAGCGATAACCTGGCCAACGCGGATGTGATGCTGTCCTATGATTCCAACATATTGGAATTTGTGGACGGTACCAATGCGGACGGAGGGGCAGGAGCTGTCCGGGTCCATGGGGATGCGGGCACGCCCAATACGGGTACCCTTGCATTTACCCTTAATTTCAATGCCATAGCAGCCGGGACCAGCAAGATTGAGGTCACCAGCCAGGAGATTTATGATTCCAACTCACAGATTGTGACGGTTAACCAGCAGGGAAATTCCACTGTAACGGTCAGCGCCCTCCAGTCAGCATCCAAGGATGCAACCCTTAAATCCCTCCAGATTTCACCAGGAAGCCTGACGCCGGCCTTTTCACCGGATGTGGACACCTATGCGGTGACGGTTGGTACAGATGTGGATAAGGTGATTGTCAGCGCGGATTGCACGGATGAGAATGCCACCAAGGTGGTCAGCGGAAACGAAGGCCTCCAGATGGGTGAAAACCGTGTGACATGCCGTGTGACGGCCCAGGATGGCGAGACCATCAAGGAATATGTCATTGTGGTGACCAAGGCAGAGGGCGGCGCCAGTGCGGCGGATGCCGATGCTTCTTCCCAGGTAAGGATGCGGATTGCCGAGCGCGTTATCACCATTCTTCCGCCTGATCCTGAGGTGAAGGTTCCGGAGGGATTCAAGGAGAGTACCATTAATATCGACGGCCACAAGGTACAGGGCTGGGTATGGGGCTCTGAGGCAGAGCATCAGTATTGTGTTGTGTATGGTATGAATGAGGCCGGAGAAAAGGGCTTCTACCGTTATGACATGAAGGACGATGAAAGGACCATCCAGCGTTACTTTGAGGATCCGGCCATCAGCGGTTCCGTGACAAAGGAAGTGTACGATGAGCTGGCCCTTACATACGACAAGATTTACGATGATTACAGTCTCCTTAAGATACTTCTGATTGTGACCATTGTCATTGCAATCATTCTTCTGGTCATCCTTCTGGTGGTTGTATTTACCAGGGGCTCCGGGAAAAAGGGCGGCAGCAGGGATGAACTGGGTGACAAGAAGGACGGTCCGCGGGGAAGCCGGGGCAGAAACAGCAGGAAGGAAAAGGCAGAGGAGCCTGAGCTTTTGGAGAATTCAGAGGATTATCAGGAATATGCCGGTGAGGATGAATACCAGGACTCTGACGAATACGATGAATCCCGGGAGTATGAGGATGACTCTGTCTACGATGACGATGAGGACTACAGAGACCTTCCGGAGGAGGATTATCCGGTGGGCGAAGAGGACGGGGACATCTATGATGAGGAAGAAGATGTCTATGAGCAGGAGGAAGAGCCTCAGGTGGAGATTCCGGTAAAGAAGCCGGTGAAGCCTGCAAGGCCGGTCCAGGCCCCGGCTCATGCGCCGGCCCGTACACCAGCTCATGCGCCGGTTCAGACTCCGGAGCGTACACCGGCCCAGGCGCCGTCATCCAGGCAGAAGCCTCCTGTGAAGCAGGAACAGCCGTCTGGCAGAAGGGAAGCAGAGCAGGTGCCTGCAAAACCGGACGGACAGGATGATGATTTTGAGATTTTTGATTTGTAATTAATATATTTGTAGTTAAGTATATTTGTAATTAGGTATAATAGAATTAACAGACCATAAAGGCAGCAGCCGTCCGGGATATTCCCGCGGCTGCTGCCTTTTAGTTGCTGCCGGGGCCGTACACGCCTTCACCGGTCCAGACAATCCTTAATGATAAAAATTTATTATCAGACCATCACAATATATAATTATACTTTATTTTTTGGGGTTGTTATAATAATAACATAAGCCTTTTAATATAGAGTATATATAAAGGATAAAAGAATAAAGGAGGAGGCATTTCATGGGATACAGAATGGATTTGAAGGATGCCGACAGGATGTTTGCAAAGCTTCAGGAAGAGTATGAGATATGGGCGCCAAAACGTTTTGTGGGTAAGGGCAGGTATTCCGACACAGACCTGATTAAGTACGCCAGGGTGGACCGGGCGGAGGAAATCGAGTACAGGGAAAAATCGGATTTTCCGGCCAAGGAGGTATTAAGTCCCATTACCCAGTCTCTGTTCTATTTCACAGAGGATGAATTCATTGAAAGCAAGGCCGGTTCCAAGAAGCTGCTTATATTCATGCGGCCCTGCGATATCCACGCGCAGCATCACCAGGAAAAAATTTATCTGACCAACGGCGGCTATGAGGATATATATTATAAGCGCATGAACGAGAAGGTCAAGATCGTGATGATGGAGTGCGGCGAGGGCTGGGATACCTGCTTCTGTGTCAGCATGGGAACCAACAAAACCGATGATTATTCCATGGCAGTCCGTTTCGGGGAAGACGGGCTGGAGTTCCAGGTAAAGGACCATGCATTTGCCTCCTATTTTGAGGGCATGGAGGAATGTACTTTTGAACCGCAGTTTGCGGAAAAAAATGAGCTGACCCTTACTGTGCCGGAGATTCCGGATAAGGAGGTTCTGACAAAGCTTAAAGACCACCCCATGTGGAGGCAGTTTGACGGCCGGTGCATCTCCTGCGGCGCCTGTACCGTGGCGTGCAGCACCTGCACCTGTTTTACCACAACGGATATCATATATAATGAGAACCGCAATGTAGGAGAGCGCAAGAGGACTTCTGCTTCCTGCCAGGTAAAGGATTTCACCGACATGGCCGGCGGCATGAGCTTCAGAAACAGGGCCGGGGACAGGATGCGCTATAAGGTGCTCCACAAATTCCACGATTACAAAGCCAGGTTTAAGGACTACCATATGTGTGTGGGCTGCGGACGTTGTATGGACCGGTGTCCTGAGTACATATCCATCGTGGCTACAGTGAACAAGATGGCAGACGCTATCGAGGAAATAAAAGCCGGTAAGCAGGCATAGGAGAGGGGATGCAGTCATGAATAATATAGTGAAGCCAGTGGCATGTAAGATACGCGAGGTAAGGCGGGAGAGCCTTCATGAATATACATTCAGGGTGGAGACAGACATCTGTCCGTCCCACGGACAGTTCCTGCAGCTTTCCATCCCAAAGGTTGGGGAAGCTCCCATATCCGTCAGCTCTTTCGGGGATGGCTGGATGGATTTCACCATCCGTTCCGTGGGAAAGGTGACGGACGAGATATTTGAGAAGCAGCCGGGCGACATTCTCTTCTTAAGGGGAGCCTACGGCAAGGGATGGCCGGTGGAGCAGTTTCAGGGCAAACACATGGTGGTCATTACCGGAGGCACCGGGCTTGCGCCGGTAAAGAGCATGCTGAACATGTTCTGGGAGCAGGAGGATTTTGTGAAGAGCGTGCACCTGATCAGCGGATTTAAGAATGAGGACGGAATCATTTTCAAACATGACCTGGACCGCTGGAAGGAGAAGTTTACCACCATCTATGCCCTGGATACAGACCGCAAGGATGGCTGGGAGACGGGTTTTGTCACAGAGTTCGTGTCACGGATACCTTTTAAGGATTTTGGAGAAGACTACAGCGTCGTGGTGGTAGGACCGCCGCCTATGATGAAGTTTACCGGCCTGGAAGTGCTTAAGCAGGGTGTGCCGGAAGAAAAGATATGGATGTCCTTTGAGCGCAAGATGTCATGCGCCGTGGGAAAATGCGGACACTGCCGCATTGATGAGGTGTATGTCTGTCTGGACGGGCCTGTGTTCAATTATACCCAGGCCAAGTATCTGGTTGATTAAGAGAGGGGTGGCGAAGGAATGAATCATGATATTGATATAAAAAAGGTAAGAATCAACTGTTTCAGACAGTCCAAGGTGGCAGGGGAGTTCATGCTGCAGATGCGTGTGCCGGGAGCTATGATTGAGGCAAAACACTTAAAGCTGGTCCAGGACCTCTGCGAGCGCTTCGGAAACGGCACCTTCCATCTGGGCACCAGGCAGACCTTTGACATACCCGGTGTAAAGTATGAGAACATAGAGGAAGTAAATAAGTACATCAAGTCATATATCCATGATGTGGATGTGGAGATGTGCGGCGTGGACATGGATGTGACGGATTACGGCTACCCCACCATCGGCGCCAGGAATATCATGTCCTGTATCGGAAACGCCCACTGCATCAAGGGCAATGCCAATACATACGAGCTGGCCAGAAAGATTGAGCGCCTGATATTCCCATCCCATTACCATATTAAAGTGGCTGTGGCCGGATGTCCCAATGACTGCGTTAAGGCCAATTTCAACGACTTCGGCATCATGGGCATCAACAAGCAGGTTTATGACATTGACCGCTGTATTGGCTGCGGTTCCTGCGTGGACGCCTGCAAGCACCATGCAACAGGCGTGCTGAGCCTGAACCAGAACGGCAAGATTGACAAGGATGCCTGCTGCTGCGTAGGCTGCGGCGAATGTTCCCTGATTTGTCCCACCGGAGCATGGACCAGGGGCGATAAGAAGCTGTACCGCGTAACCCTGGGAGGGCGTACGGGCAAGCAGAATCCAAGGGCAGGCAAGCTGTTCCTTAACTGGGTTACGGAGGATGTGATTCTGGGTATGTTTGCCAACTGGCAGAAGTTCTCTGCCTGGGCCCTGGATTACAAGCCGGAGTATCTCCACGGCGGCCACCTTATTGACCGTGTGGGCTATAAGGAATTCGTAAAACATATCTTTGAAGGGGTGGAGTTCAATCCTGAGGCAAAGATGGCGGATGATATATTCTGGGCTGAGAATGAGCAGCGGGGGAACATGCATGTAATGCCGCTGTCTGAGCATAAGCACGCAGGCCCCCAGGAACCGGCGAAAAAGAAGGCATAGGGGATTTGGGATTATCAACAGCAACGAGGAAATTCAAACAGCGGGGGGTGTGAATACATGCCCTGCTGTTTTTCTGCCGTTTTTGCGCAAAGATTGGCGGCTCCGTGATATTTTAGGGACAGAAAGGGATACTATACAAAGTAAGTACAGACAGCGCGGAAGAATATGCGGACAGCCGGAAATTATTAGTGTACACTAATTTATACAGTGACATTTTGGGAAAAATGTAGTATACTTCTAAGCGAAATAAATTGACGGATATTTAACATATTATGGACGAAAGGAAGAATGAATATGTACTGTGTAAAGCGCATCAATGATGATTTGTTCTGGGTTGGCGGTACAGACCGGAGGCTGGCCTTATTTGAAAACGCCTATCCTATTCCGCGGGGGGTATCCTATAATGCTTACCTGCTGCTGGATGAGAAGACTGTGCTGTTCGACACGGTGGACAGGGCAATCACGGAGCAGTTTTTTGAGAACATAGACGCGCTGTTAAAGGGACGTGCCTTAGATTACGTGGTGGTGAACCACATGGAGCCGGACCACTGCGCCACCCTTGGGGAGATTGTGCTGCGGTATCCGGGAGTACAGGTTGTGTGCAACCCTAAAACGATTCCGATTATCAAACAGTTCTATAACTTTGATATTGATTCCAGGGCCATTGTGGTCAAGGAAAATGATACCCTTTGCACCGGACGTCATACATTTACCTTCCTCATGGCACCCATGGTGCACTGGCCGGAGGTTATGGTGACCTATGATACCACGGACAAGACCCTGTTCTCCGCAGATGCCTTCGGCACCTTCGGGGCCATGAACGGCAACCTGTTTGCGGATGAGGTCAACTTTGAGAGAGACTGGCTGGATGATGCCAGACGTTATTATACCAATATCGTGGGCAAGTACGGACCATCTGTGCAGACCCTGTTAAAGAAGGCGTCCGGCCTGGATATCCATACCCTGTGCCCGCTTCACGGCCCGGTATGGCGTAAAGATATCAGCTGGTACGTGGACAAGTATCTGACCTGGAGCAGCTATGAGCCGGAGGAAAAGGCGGTTATGATTGCTTACGGCTCCATCTATGGAAATACAGAGAATGCAGCCAATATCCTGGCCTGCAAGCTGGCGGAGAGGGGAATCAGGAACATTGCGATGTATGACGCTTCCTCCACCCATCCTTCCACCATTATCTCGGAGGCGTTCCGATGCAGCCACCTGGTGTTTGCATCTGCCACCTATAACGGAGGCATCTTTAGCAGCATGGAGCATGTGCTTATGGATCTGAAGGCCCATAACCTGCAGAACAGGACTGTGGCCCTGATGGAAAACGGATCCTGGGGCGTGCTGTCAGGCAAGCAGATGAAGGAAATCATCGGCACCATGAAGAATATGACGGTTCTGGAACAGATGGTGACTGTAAAATCCTCCCTTAAGGAATCCCAGATGGAAGAACTGGATGCCATGGCCGATGCCATTGTAAACTCCATGAAATAGCAGTACCCAATCAGGGACAATCGTGATTTATAACGGTTTGCCGGATGGCTTTGTTTGAGCCATCCGGTGTTTTATTGTGTTTTATTGTACTTTTTGTGTATTTTTGGTTGTGAATATTGCATTTTTTTGTGAAATTTAGTAGTATAGAACATACATCCCGTAATTTAGAGCATTGAAATATGGGATGCTCAGGAAAATACAAATGATGCGAGAGGATATGATGACATGGGGATTATGAGACTGATTGAGGGGATAAGGGCGGGGAAGGCAGTCAGTGTGTTTTCCGGAAACCAGGAATATTTATTTTCTGCCGGTAAACCGGGCCCTGCCTGTCCGGATGGTTTTTGGGAAATTAGCGTCAGATACAGGCCGGAGGCAGTCTCTGACCGAACCGGGCCGGGTAATGGTCCCTTTTTATTTTTCGACAGCAGAACCAACCGGTTTCTGGATTTTACCGGGGGTCTTCTGGAGGCACTGTTTCCCATGTCCTCTGAACATATCTATGATATGGCTGTCCTTGAACAGGAAGTGAACCTGAGGGTGAACCGGTATATTACTCACAATCTGATATATAAGATACAGGAAGGTGCGGCAAAATACGGGCGGGAGGAGTTTGATGAAGGAGAGATACGGGAGCAGGCATATGTATGCTATATGACAGGGGCCTGGGGCCACCTCCATGTGCCGGCCCGGGCTTTTGACATGGAACAGTTCTGCCGTATGGACGGGCGCCGGTCCAGGACAGGAGAAGGGCCGTTTGTGGAAGCCTATGCCCGTCTCATAATGCTTCATTTAAGTGAACAGTTTCCATCCGGCGAAGTGGCCAGAAGCTTTCTGGAGGATATATGCAGAAAAGATACGGGCCGCCAGCGCAACTACGATGTCATCTGCCGTGAATATGCAAAGGACAGCTTTGTGGAGCAGGAGCTGGAACATCTGATGAGGGAGGCAACTGACAGCATGAAGCGGGCCAAGAGCCTGTGCCAGCTCCTAAAGGCAAAATGCAGCGTGAAGCCGCAGGTGGAGCTGGACCAGGAGATACTGTCGGTTTCCCTTGCTTCAGACTGCCCCGGCCCTGTTATAGGAAGGAAGCGGGATCTGTATTACTCCTGACGGCAACAGTACGGCATGTCTGCCAAGAGGTGCAGGACGCATTTTTGGGACGCGCCTGCAAAGGGGGCCGGCCGTTGACGGACCAGGGACAGGATGGTACAATATGGATAGCTATAAGGAATGACAGGAGGACAGGAATCATGATTAGAAGAAAAGACGAGATGGAGCCCGTGACCAGGCATGAGCTGCAGAAGGGGATGGGGGATGTGACCTTCCACACCTTCATGACAAAGGAGGAGGCTTATGGTTCTGGCAGGACCTTTGCCAGGGTTGTGTTTGAGCCGGGTACATCCATTGGGATACATGAGCATCATGGGGAGTTTGAAGGGTACTATGTTCTGAAGGGGCAGGCCCTGGTAACGGATAACGGCGTGGAAACCGTGCTGAATCCCGGAGATTACCACATGTGCAAGGACGGGGACAGCCACGGCATTGGCTGTTACGGGGATGAAACCATGGAAATCATTGCCCTTATTATCAATGTTCCGGCATAAGAGATGCCGGAGGAGAGATTTTGTCCGGGACATTGGACAGGGCTGCCTGCTTTGGAAGGATTGTTTGTATCTGGTTCCTGGCAGGCAGCTCTATATTTTTGTCTGAAACATGCATTATAATACATTAAAAAACTGTAGTATAATGAATATTATGTTGTGTTTTTAAAATCCCTGTAGTAAAATAATATCTGATTATGGGCTTTCAGACCCATGTCTGCGCATCATTTCGGCCAGACAGCGTATGACGGGAAGAAGCTCCAGGGCTTCCTTTTCGCTCAGACTGTGGAGCTCCCAGAACAGCTGCTGCTTGCTGTCGCCCATGGAATCGGTTTCCGGGTAAAAGATGCGGTCGGCGGGAATTCTTAAAGTGGTTACCAGAGGATAAAGCACCTCGAATTTGGGGTTTCCCCGGAAATTTTCTATATTAATAATGGTACGGACATCTATGCCCAGCTTCTCTGCCAGGGAAGCCTGGGACATTCCCTGTTCTTCGCGGGCTTTTCGGATGACCGTACCTAAAGTTTTAACGTAGTCATGCATTGTGATTCACCTCAATACTAGTGTACACTACACTTCTTATATTATGAATCACTATGCAATACATATAAAATATGAATTGAAATACACCAAACTCCTGGATGGTATACCGGGAGGGGGAAAGGAAGTTTTGCATGGGTGAAGGGACAGAAGACAGAACGCAGGCGTATATGAAACACGTGGTGCTGGAACCGGAGCATGAAAAAGAGTATGCACAGCCGCTTCTGACATTATTTGACGAACTGCTGGCCTGGGACCTGGCATCAGGGGACAGCCGCATTATATTTTACACAGAGGGCAGGAGCCGTCTGCGGGAGAACCGGACAGAGCAGGAATTTCAGGCATTTGCCTGGAGCCATGTACATCCCCGGGAGTGCAGGCAGTTCCAGGCGTTTTTCAGCGCCGTGCACATGAAAGAACTTTCCGCGGACAGAAATCCTGACAGGCTGGTTTACCGGCAAAGGACGGAAGAGGGAGATTATGTGTGGGTGGAGGTGGTGGCCATAACAGCCGGCGATGGTACCATGCTGTGCTATGTCCGGGACATGGGAAAGGAAGAGCAGAAGCGGTATATGCAGGAGCAGATTATTGACCAGTACGTGTATAGAAAATGCGATTTCTTCCTGTGCCTGGATGGGGACACAGGTTACTATGAAATCCTGCAGAAAAATGACAGCCGTATTCAGGGACAGATGCCACATTCAGGAAATTATGAGCAGGAGCTGGAGGCATGTATCAGGAAGTATGTGGTGTCGGAGGACAGGGACCTGCTTCTGGAGAAGGCATCTATGAACAATGTCCTGGATGTGTTGGAGCGTGAAGGCGAGCTCATGGTATCCTATGGTGAGAAGGGGATGGACGGCCGGTATGCCCGTAAATTACTGCGCTATGTATACTTTGACAGACAGGAGAGAAAGATTCTCCTTATGCGCCAGGATATCACGGCAGAGTACCTGGAGCAGCGCAGGCAGAAGAAGCGCCTCAGCGACGCGCTCCTTCATGCAAGGATTGATTCCCTTACAGGTCTGTATAACCGCCAGGCAGTAAATGCCAAGATCAATGGAATCCTGGGGGAGGCAGCGGTGATGCCGCCCTCTGTGCTGCTTTTTATTGATTTGGATAATTTCAAGACAGTGAACGATACCCTTGGCCACCGGTATGGGGATAAGGTGCTGTGTTCTGTGGCAGAGTGCTTCCGCCAGGTCCTCCGCACTTCCGACATAATCGGAAGGGTGGGAGGCGACGAGTTCGTGGCCTTTCTCTCAGGAGTCGCTTCCCTTGATGAGGCAAGGGAGTGCGCCGGACGCCTGTGCCAGGCGGTGAGCCGCATACCGGATTTAGACCTGAAGGGCTGCGGGCTGTCCTGCAGCATCGGAGGGGCTGTGTGCCCAAGGGACGGAGGGGATTACGATTCCCTTCTCATAAAGGCGGATATAGCTGTCTATGAAGCCAAGCGCCGGGGTAAGAATCAGTTCGCCTTTTACGAGCCCGGAATGAAGCCGCATTCCGAGCCCTGACCTGTGCGGGCGTGACTAGCCTGTCACTTCAATGTGATAGGTTTTCAGCCAGAAGTTGACCTGGAGGAGATAGGCCAGCATCTGAGGGCCGGCCATGAGCTGGCCGTACCATGGTTTTCCGTAGTCAGAGGGGCTGGTGAGGAAGCGGGCCAGTTTTTTCCGGTCCAGGAAGTCCATTACCGGGGCGTGGCTGTCGTCCATCATTTCCCTTACACGGTCCACAAGCAGTTTTTCATAGGCGGTATCATAGGTTTTAGGATAGGGGGACTTTTTCCGGAACAGTATTTCATCCGGGAGAAGTCCTTTTCCTGACTGACGGAGCAGGTTCTTTACCAGTCCGTCCCTTGTTTTCATGTCCCAGGGTACGTTCCAGACATATTCCATGATTCGGTGGTCCGCAAAGGGAACCCTTGCCTCCAGACCGGAGTACATGCTGGTGCGGTCCATGCGGTTGAGAAGAGTCTGCATGAACCAGCGCAGGTTTAACCAGGCGATTTCCCGGCGTCTTGCTTCCTCCGGGGAATCCTCTGCCAGGACAGGGGTTTCTGCCACGGAGCGCTCATAGGTGTCCAGCACATACCGGTCCATGTCCAGATACTCTAAGAAGCTGTCGTCCAACAGGGCTTTTCTGGGGGCCAGGTCCATGGTCCACGGGAAGGTATGGGCTTCAAAGCATTCCTTTTTATGGAACCATGGGTAGCCGCCGAATATTTCGTCGGCGCATTCCCCGGTCAGGGCCACCTTGTTGTGTTCCTTGACCATGGAGCAGAACTGGAGCATGGAGGAGTCGATATCCCCCATAGCGGGCAGATCATGGGCCAGGACAGAATCAAACAGACGGTCAGCCTGGGTCAGGTTGCCGCATTCCAGGTAATGATGGTCGGAATCCAGGAATTTTACCATCTGGTCCACATAGGGGCGGTCCTGGGAGGGTTGGAAGGAGTTAGCCCGGAAGAATTTATCGTTGTCCACAAAGTCGAAGGAGAAGGTGGTCAGGCGCTTTCCCTGTTTTTTCAGTTCCTTTGCGCAGATGGCAGACACCAGGCTGGAATCCACGCCCCCTGAGAGGAAGGTACAGATGGGCACGTCTGAAACCATCTGCCTGCGCACGGAATCCTCCACCAGAAATGATGTTTTCTCAATGGTTCGTTCATAGCTGTCCTCATGGGGACGGCTGACCAGCTTCCAATAACTCTGCTGGCGGATTCCATCGGGGGTGCATATGAGGTAATGGCCCGGAAGCAGTTCCTCCATGTCCTTTAGTACGCCGCAGCCATAGGTTCTGGCAGGCCCGATGGAGAACACTTCATTCAGTCCCCTGCGGTCTAACTGCGCCTTGACGCCGGGATAGGCCAGGATTCCTTTGAGCTCTGAAGAAAAAATGAGTTCCTCGCCTCTTACCGTATAGAACAGAGGTTTTACTCCGGCCCGGTCCCGGAACAGGCACAGACGGTTTAATGCCGTGTCCATGATGGCAAAGGCAAAGATACCGTTCAGGCGTTTTACAAAGTCAGGGCCGTATTCCATATAGCCTGCCAGTATGACCTCCGTGTCGCTGGAGGTCTGGAAGGAATATCCCGCGGCCATAAGCTCCTGGCGCAGTTCATCGGTATTGTACAGTTCCCCGTTGTAGACAATGGCAAAGGTCTGTCCGGAGCCTGATTTCACCATGGGCTGGTGGCCTCCGGCCAGATCTATGATGGACAGGCGGGCATGGGACAGGCCGCCGTGTTCCGAGAGCCACCGTCCGGCGTCATCGGGGCCACGGTGGCGTAAGCGTTCTGCCATGGCCTGCAGGACAGATTCATAGTGTTCTTTCTCTTTCAGGTAATGGTCATGAGGGTTATAAAAACCGGCAATTCCGCACATAATTTATTCCTCCTGTCATGATGTGGAAATGTGTTTGGTGTTAAAGCATGAAGCATGCCAGGGCAAAGGTACAGGCAAAGCCGATACAGACCGGTATCAGGTTTTTTCTGGCCAGTTCCAGCGGGCTTACATTGCAGATGGCGGCAACCGGGATGAGTCCCCACGGCACGATGGTGCCGCCGCCCACGAAGATAGCCGCAATCTGGCCCAGGGCCGCCATGACCGGAACAGACGAGCCGGTGGCGGTTCCAAAGGTTCTGGCCAGGGCGCCGGTCAGGGGAAGGCCTGAAAAACCGGAACCGTCCAGACCTGTCAGTCCGCCGACCACCATCTGTATAAAGGCCGCCATATATTTATTAAGGGGGGCATTCTGCGCCAGCCACAGGGCCCAGTCATTCATGATGCCACGGTTAAACCGTTCCCCCATGATGGAGGTGATTCCATCCCCTCCTAAAAAGAAAAAGGCACCGATTATAATAACCGGAGCAAAGATGCGGATGGCAAAGAGAAAACCTTCAGTGACATAGCCCGTGACCTTTTCCAGGGACTGTTTCCCAAAGCCCAGCAAAGCGCCCAGGCAGGTGATAAGGAGGGCGGTGCCGGAGACCATGCTGGTGGCATCCCCGCCCTTCAGGCCGCACAGCAGCATGAGGATAATATCCCCTGCAAAGGCAATCGGGGTAAAGACAGCCAGGAACAGGGCGGCCTTCTTATGTCCCTGGGGCCTGGAGGGTTCTGCCTGTATGGAGAGCCTGGGGCCCCTGGCATCCAGCTGGCTCCTGTTTAACACATATGCGCTGAGGACGGTGACAATGCCCATCATCCAGAATAAAGGCCATGCCTGACGGAGAATAGAGGATGTGTCAAGGCCTGCTGCGCCTGCTGAGATAGCGGGAGCGCCCTGAATCACCACATCGTAGCTCAGCGCAAAGCCGTGTCCGAACAGGTTCATGGCCATGGCTGCGGCTAAGGGATTCAGGCCTGCCTTTACAGCAAAGGGCAGCATGATGGCTCCCACCAGTGCAACCGAGGGACTGGGCCACAGGAACAGGGAAAACAGGAACATGGTAAGCCCCAGGATCCACCAGGTCAGGGAAGGTGTTTTCATAATGCCGGCCATGGGAACCATCATCAGATAGTCGCTTCCCAGGTCCTTCAGGCATTTGGAAAGGGAGGTGACCAGGGCAATGGTTGCCAGCACCTCCATGAATTCCCTGCCTGCGTAGAGAACAGCGGAAAATACGGTTATGATGCCGCCGGTAACAGATTTAAGGCCGATGAGGCCCAGGATAAACAGGAAGGCGATGCAGACGGCAGGCGTATCCTTTTTGAGGACCATCACTGCCAGGATAACAATGACGCCTATGAGATAAGCGTAGTGGAGCGGAGTCAGCACTACTGCGGATTCTATCATAATAAGTCACTCCTGTATTTATGGAATATAATCTATGATATGGGGAAATGCTCTCCTCCGTGAAAAGGAAATCAGGAAATTAGGGGTTGATTTTATGGCCGGGTACTGGTATGCTAGATAAGGATTAAATTTTAAAATGAAAGGAAGTGAACCGGAGTGGAAGGTCGAAGTCATAAGTTGGAAGCAGACAATTATCATAAGCGTTTGGTAGTGGGAGCTGCGTCGGCGGCTTTGATCCCGCTTTGCTTTCACTGCCGTTAATTATAGGATTCATATGCGTTTATGATGATAGCCATTATTACAGGAGGAGTCTGTAATTATGGCTGTTTTGTTGTTGCGGTCCGGCCATCCAGGGCAGGACTGCGGCATTTTGCGTGCTGCTTTCATGATGTCACCATTCATGGAAGGAATAAGATGCAGGAGAATTTTGATTTAAAAGAGCTGATGGAGCTGTTAGACACAATGCAGCTCAGGTTACTGAAGGAAAAGCTGATTGAGATGAACGAGGTGGATATTGCTGCGTTCATCGAGGAGCTGGATTCCGAGAAGACCGTAGTGGTCTACCGCATGCTTCCCAAGGAGCTGGCAAGCGATGTGTTCGCCTGCCTGCCTGTGGAGAAGCAGGAGCATATTATCAACAGCATCACGGATTATGAGCTCAGCGCCATTGTAAACGACCTGTTTGTGGACGATGCCGTGGATATGCTGGAAGAACTGCCGGCCAATGTGGTCAAGCGTGTGCTTAAGAACTCCACGCCGGACACCAGGAAGCTGATCAACCAGTTTTTAAAGTATCCGGAGGGCAGCGCCGGAAGCATAATGACGGCAGAGTATGTGGGTCTGAAGAAGCGCATGACCGTGGAGGAGGCATTTGCCTATATCCGCAGGCACGGCGTGGATAAGGAGACCATTTACACCTGTTATGTCATGGACGCAAAGAGGGCCCTGGAGGGTGTGGTGACGGTCAAGGATCTGCTGATGCATCCCTATGAGGAAGTCATCGGCAACATCATGGATTCACATGTGATCAAGGCCGTGACCACAGACGACCAGGAGGAGGTGGCGGAGAGCTTCCGTAAGTACGACCTCCTGAGCCTTCCTGTGGTGGACCATGAGAACCGTCTGGTGGGCATCGTTACCGTGGACGACGTGGTGGATGTTATGGAGCAGGAGGCCACAGAGGACTTTGAGAAGATGGCAGCCATGCTTCCCAGCGAGAAGCCTTATCTTAAGACGGGCGTGTTTGCCCTGGCAAAGAACCGTCTGGCCTGGCTTCTGATTCTCATGATCAGCAGCATGATTACAGGCAGCATCCTGGCAAAGTACGAGGCGGCCTTTGCGGTGATACCGCTGCTGGTGACCTTCATTCCCATGCTGACAGACACTGGCGGCAACGCGGGCAGCCAGAGCAGCACCATGATTATCCGCGGCATGGCGGTGGGAGAGATTGAAGCCGGGGATATCCTGCGGGTTCTCTGGAAGGAACTGCGGGTGGGAGTCATAGTGGGCGTCCTGCTGGGACTGGTCAATTATATACAGCTGGTAATCCGTTTTCCGGGACAGGAAATGCTCTGCCTTACAGTGGTACTGAGCCTTTTAGCCACCGTCATGCTGGCCAAAACCATTGGCTGTGTCCTGCCTATTGTGGCCCAGGTTCTCCATCTGGACCCAGCCATCATGGCTGCCCCGCTTATCACCACCATTGTGGATGCGGTGAGCCTGATTATATATTTTCAGCTGGCGTGCAGCCTGCTGAAGATTTAGGAAGAATGTTCAGAGCCGGAATCTTGTTTCTATACGGGATTCCGGCCTTTTGCTTTTGGATGTTCCCCGGCCATTCTGGTTTCCGGCCATTTGTTCCCCGGCCATTTGGTTCCCGTCCGATTTTGGCCCCACAATTTGTAAATCCTCAGAACCCTCTATTGACAATGGGGAACAGATTTTACTATAATAAAGGTAAGTTATAAAACATGTTTCAAGTCTTTGATATCTGCCCCCGCGTCCAGTTTCAGCAGAACTTATAGTATGGAGGTGTCGTGATTCTTTGAGGTGCCTCCGGTCTTATACCATATATTCCATCAAGAAAGAGAGGTAGTTATATGAACCAGGAACAGCTAAGAATCATGAGCGGGAAAAATGGGTTTATCGCGGCGTTAGACCAGAGCGGCGGCAGTACGCCAAAGGCGCTCAAGAATTACGGAATCGGAGAGGACCAGTACAGCAATGACGAGGAGATGTTCAATCTGGTCCATGAGATGCGTACCAGGATTATAACCAGTCCCTCCTTTACCTCAGACCATATCCTGGCAGCCATCCTTTTTGAGAATACCATGGAGCGGAAGATAGGGGATAAGCTGACTGCGGATTACCTGTGGGAGGAGAAGGGTATCATCCCTATTCTGAAGGTGGATAAGGGTCTGGCGGAGGAAGCTGACGGAGTCCGTCTGATGAAGCCTATTCCGGGGCTGGATGAACTCCTTGTACGTGCGGTGGAGCGCCATATTTTCGGCACCAAGATGCGTTCCGTGATTAAGCAGGCTAACCCTGTGGGCATCAAAAAGATTGTGGACCAGCAGTTTGAAATCGGGCTTCGCATTGCGGCTGCGGGACTGGTTCCCATACTGGAGCCGGAGATTGATATTTACAGTCCGGATAAGGCTGAATCTGAGCAAATCATGAAGGATGAAATCAGGAAACATCTGGCAGAGCTTGCGGAGGATACCAGACTGATGTTTAAACTGTCCATTCCTGATAAGCACGGATTCTACAGCGACCTCATGGAAGATTCCCATGTAGTGCGTGTGGTGGCGCTGTCCGGCGGATATTCCCGCCAGGAGGCCAATGAGCGCTTAAGCCGCAGTCCGGGACTGATTGCCAGCTTTTCCAGGGCATTGTCCGAAGGCCTTAATGCAAATCAGACCCAGGGGGAGTTTGACCGCATGCTGGCCCAGTCCATTAAGGAGATTTACGATGCATCCATAACCTGAGACAGGGAGGCTCCGCTATTGCTGCGGAGCCTTTTTGCGATCTGGAAACATAGGGCTGGGTATTGGGCTTATTGGGTGTATTTGGCGGACGGCCTTCTGTTTACAAGGACTGTTATAAATGGTATCATATAAAAAGATGTGATGAAAATGTATCCCGGTAAAAGGATGCAGAGGCGTTGAGTTATGACAAGAGGAATCTATGAAACGTAAGTTAATTGGAAAATGGCATGCCGCCGCTTTTTTGGTGTTCTGCTTTGTGTTCGCACTGACAGCCAGCGGTGTTTTTTACAATCAGCGCGGGAAGCTGGCCGGGGAATTCGGAAACATGGTGGCAGCGAACCTGACTTCTTATACCCAGGCCCAAAAGCGTTACCTGAACAGCTCCATCACGGATGCCTGGAATACCCTGAAAGGGATTTCCGGCCTGGTTGAACAGATTGTCCCGGAATATACCCAGGATTCCCTGAACGGATATCTGGACCAGCTTAATTTGCAGAACAGGGACTATATGATAGAATATGTGACCCTGCAGGAGTTGGAGAGAAGGTTAAGGGTCCAGCAGGCGTCGGAACGTGACTGGAGCCTGTTTGGTGAGCTTGAGCAGGGAACAGGTGTGGTGTCTGATATATGGGACTGGAAGAAGGCCGGGAACAAGTCGGTGTTCACGGTCGCGGAAC
>ERZ773260.2381-NODE-2381-length-20961-cov-61.648139_pt1 | contig 20961 bp, 20 predicted proteins | sample MGYA00511387_ERZ773260 | MGnify/ENA primary metagenome ERZ773260 (study PRJEB29015, sample SAMEA2737745) | human gut metagenome | biome: human gut; feature: human-associated habitat; material: faeces | place: China | collected 2012 ... | reverse complement strand
TCAGCTGGTAGAGCACCTGACTCTTAATCAGGGTGTCCAGGGTTCGAGTCCCTGATGGTGTACCAGGATTTCAGGCAGCGAAAGCTGATTGAGATATAGAGACGGAACATGGCCCGTTGGTCAAGTGGTTAAGACAGAGGCCTCTCACGCCTTTAACATCGGTTCGAATCCGGTACGGGTCACCATTTTTCTCTTGACAGAGAGCGGAAAAGTGAATATAATGGTTGTTACTGCGAAAGCAGCTGCAATATAGTTGGTGCTTATTAGGGCGAGGGTCCACCCGTTCCCATCCCGAACACGGAAGTTAAGCTCGCTTCTGCCCACGATACTTGGCTGGAGACGGCCCGGGAAAATAGGTAGCGCCAACACGCCTTCTTAGCTCAATGGTAGAGCATTCGGCTGTTAACCGAAGGGTTGTAGGTTCGAGCCCTACAGAAGGCGCCACAACAAGGGTGTGCCGCCACTCTGTAAGGTGGCGGCACACTTCTTTTTACATAAGCCATAGAGATCGATCACTTGGGCCTTTAGCTCAGTTGGTTAGAGCAGACGGCTCATAACCGTCCGGTCCCGGGTTCGAGTCCCCGAAGGCCCACCACATAGGGGTATAGCTCAGCTGGTAGAGCAGCGGTCTCCAAAACCGCGTGTCGAGAGTTCGAATCTTTCTGCCCCTGCCATTTTCCTATTGACAACGTATGTTGTTTCTGGTATACTCTAAAAGCTCGAGTTCGACAAGATCTCCTGATAATTGATGGCCAAGTAGTTCAGTTGGTTAGAACGCCAGCCTGTCACGCTGGAGGTCGTGGGTTCGAGCCCCATCTTGGTCGCCATATGCTGCTGTAGCTCAGTCGGTAGAGCGCATCCTTGGTAAGGATGAGGTCGGCGGTTCGAATCCGCCCAGCAGCTCCAAGAAAAAGCCTTGATTTTCAAGGCTTTTTTCTTTTTGCCTTGAATCTGTTTCCCGTTTCGGAAAGCCATTTAGCTACTATTTGGCTACTGGAGCGGGATTTTTTGTTTTCAGGCTTCTTTTGCAAGGAGATTTTCCAGCGCATCCGCTGCTTTTCGGTCGCTCTCCTGCAAGGCGTGAGCATATATGTTCATCGTGGTAGAAGTCTGCGCGTGGCCGAGCCTGCTTGATACCGTTTTCACGTCCTGCCGGGAAGCAATCAGCAAAGTTGCTGACGTGTGCCTGAGTCCATGAAACGGAATCAGGGGGAGTTGCTGCTCCGGTGCTCTGCCGTCGTTGTATCGCCGGATTGCATCCTGAAAAGCTTCATACGGCGTGGAATAGCTCATCATTTTGCCGTTCTCCTGAATGAAAATCCAGTCGTCGCCCTGCCAGTCCTGCCCGAATTGAAAGCGCTGCTGCAATTCTGCCATCTGCAACGCCTTGAGACGTGCTGCAAGGAAGCGCGGGAAAGATACCGAGCGATAGGAAGACTTGGTTTTCGGCGTCTTGCACACCTGTTTCCCGTCTACAAGGGTTACGGCCTTTGAAACCTGAACAACGTTGTTCTGGAAATCAATGTCTGACCACTTGAGCGCCAGCAGCTCCCCTTTTCGCAGACCGGTATAGATCGCCAGATTAAACAGCAGCTTGATTTGCTCCTGCATATTCTTTGTGATCTCATAATCGCCGACTGTGTAAGGCGTGCCGGTATCGTCAATTCTGGTATGACCTCCTACGCGCACGGTATAAGGCTGCTCAATATACTGGAGGAATGCCGCCGCCTGCTCCGGCGTGAAGAATTTCAGCTTATCGGCGGTGCTTTCGGCCTGTATTCTGACCTTGTCACAGGGATTCCGGTCGATGATCTCCCATTCCGTAGCCGTGCGCAGGATGGAGGAAAGCACATTGCGCGTTTTGGTTATGCTGCCCTTGCTGTAGCCTCCGGCCTTGCCGTCCTTGCGTGCGCCGTCCTTCGTCAGGGAGAGGAAAAAGGCGTTTACCGTGTGGGGCTTGATCTCCGACAGCTTGTAATGACCGATTGCAGGAAGAATTTTGTCCTCCAGTTCTTCACGATACTTTTTGACCGTTCCCGGCTGTAGCTTCGGCTTCGCATATTCTTCAATCCACCTGTCAGCAAATACTTGCAGGGTGACTTTTCGCCCATCCATAGCCGCGCCGCTCTTTACCCGTGATTCAAATTCGTGGGCAAAGTCCTGCGCGGCTTTTTCCATCTTTTTAGGCGTCAGACCTGCATCCGGCTTGAACGTGGCCGTTTCGATGAGCTTCTTGCCCTTGACATCATAACCGCAGGAAACCGTGATCTTGTAGCTGACACCGTTCTTTCCTTCGATTTTCTTAATACTGGCCATTTTCAGCACCTCCTTCGTTTTTGAGCTTTTGCACCCTTTGCCGAACAGAGTCAATCAGAGGCTGTATCTCAATGGCAATGAGTGTTTTTTCTTTGATTGGCTGGCCGCTCATGCTCTCTACAGTGAATTTGTCATCGATATGAAAATACCTGCCCAGCGTATCCAACGTCTGCATATTGCTATCTTCCAAAAGCGCGTTGACCGCCAAAAGGGCAAAGTATTGCCTGCTTGTGTGTGCGGTGATAAGTTCGTTTATTGCCGCTTCAGACAAGCCGGTTTCTTTCTGAATATCGGTTGCGGTTCTTGTTTTGCAGTCATAGTCACAGAGCAAATAGCCGATTTCGCAGCCGAACAAGTCGCACATACACAGCAGTTTGGAAAGGGGCGGCAGAGCGACGCCGTTTTCCCATTGGGCTATCGTTTGCCGAGAACCAATGTCTATTTTTTCTGCAAGACCATCCTGTGTCAGGTCGAGCTTTTTCCGCTCTGTCCGTATCCGTTCGCCGATTTCTTGGCTGCGCCTTTCGTATGTCTCATATGAAATGTTATACAAAATTAACACGTCTCCGTTTCATTAAAAATAAATGGCTAAATATGCGTCTTCCAATTAACATTTTATAGCGATACAATACGGTTGTCAATAGGAAAACGCAAAACAATTCAGAATGAACGGAGGAAAGAAACATGAACGGAGAAACCAAAATCCCCAAAATGATGACCGTGCGACAGGTGGCAAAAACAGGTCTGATCTCAGAATATGCCCTGCGTCAATTGGTCAAGCAAGGGAAAGTCCCCTGCATTGCCCTTGAACACAAGGTGCTTATCAATTTTGACGCATTCGTTGAACAGCTCCACCAGCTGAAAGGAGTGTTTTAATCATGCCATATCAGCAGATCGACAAGGAACACTATCCGCAACTGTATAAGAACAAGCGGCAGCGGGTTGTTCTCTCCGCAATCGGTACAGGCCGGGAGCAGGGCGCACACCTCCGAGACCTCCACCGGGCAACGGGGTTCGGAGAAAGAAGCGTCCGCAAGGTCATTGAAGATATTCGACGCGCTGGCGTGGTGGTTTGCAATAGCCTTGACGGGTATTTCTTCCCCGAAACACTGGACGAGCTAAGGCTCTATGTCCGGCAGGAGGAGCGGCGAGGCCGCAGCACGTTCTACACTTTGGGGTCGGCGCGGCGGCTGCTGCAAGAGCTGGAGGAGCTGACGGGCAATGAAGAGCTGGAGGAGGTGTAACGACGGTTACAGGGTTTGTTTTGTTTTATCGTTTCTTAGTTTCGTTGGACTTACCAACAGATCTTCCAACAAGCTATTGCTGCGTCTGTTTTTGCAGCGTTGCAATGATTAATTTGGCAATGTCGGGATTTTCTTGCAGCAGGCGGTACGCCTGTTCCGCAGAGTTATCCAGCGGCTTTTCCTGCGGCACATCAGCCCGTTTCTGGAAGAAATCCGCCTCTACCTTCTCCGCCAACCGGCGGCGCTCCTCGTTGTTGGTATGGGCGTACAGATCTGTTACCATACGGGATTGTGCGTGGCCAGTATCGCCCTGCACCGCCTTGATGTTTCCACCGCCGATTTGCAGCTTCAGCGAGGCGCTGCAATGCCGCAGACTGTGAAAAACTACCGGCGGCAGTCCTGTGGCATCGGTCAGCTTGCGGAGCAGAAAGGCAATCTGCCTTTCCTCGTAGGGTCGTCCGTCCTCATGGGCAATCACAAGGCCAAAGTCCTGATAATTGCTGTCCAGCGTTTCTTTTGCCCTCTGCTGCCTATCTTTCTCCTCTGTGAGCGCCATCGAAACGGTTTTCGGCAGAAATACCTTCCGCACACTGCTTTCCGTTTTTGGAGCCTTTAGTACCAGCGATGTTGATGATCCGGTCTGCTTCCACTGCGGACGCTCCGTATCTGTCCGCTGCGGATCAGTTCATAGGCGGTGTTGCGCCCGATGCCGAGAATGGGCATCAAGTCCCCCACCCGCAGTGTCACGGGCAGCTCATGCAGGTCACGATACTTATTCTCCATGGGCAGCGCCTCCCTTTACGGATGCCAGATAGATGTCCGTTACATCGGGCCGCTCGTGCCCCAGCAGACGGGAGACGGTAAAATGGGCATCCAAAGGTGTCATGCCGCCGTTGATGAGAGATGTATACTTTTCAGCAGCGTAGGTATGTCGCAGTCCATGGAAGGTAATGCGCCTGTCCGGCGCTGTAGGGTCACAGATAGCGTCAGGGTCGCGGAGGATAAACTGCTGCATGCCATTGATGGCCCGGTCGGTGGAGATGCCATCCGGCACCAGCAGCTTGTGTCCGCGCTCCGTTTTGTCCAGCAGCCGTTCTAGCATCATCGTGATACGGTCGTCCTCGATGGGAACAATACGCACCTTGCCGCTCTTGCCCTTTACAGTGAGGGCGTTTTCGCGCAGCGCACGCTCCGCCGCGGCGGTGTCCATGCGAAAGCACTCGTGGATACGCAGACCGGCATAGCGGGCCAGATACAGGGAGAGGATGTAGTCCTCCCGCTCCTCCGCCATGGCTCGGCCGATCAGCTTGCCGAACTCCGAGTTCGTCCATGTACGATCCTGCTGCCCGAAGCGACGGCGTTCCAAAGCGATGTCATCCATACAGCATACGGTTGCAGGAAACGAACAAACATGGTGTTTCACCAGCTCATGAACGGGCTCCCACGTCCCACATCCATGCGCCAGAGCGTCTGCACGAATCAGATCCGAAAATTGATTTGGTTGAATCTGGGGGAGCAGTTTGATCAAAAAAGGGCTGTCAAATTCCGGAACACCAAGCACACCGGCCAAATAACCAAGAAGATCCTCTGCCGTTAACCCAAGCGCCTCGGGAGAAGAAAACAACGACAGAACTTTTTCGTCATCAAAGGGGATTTCGGCAGGATCAACTCCGGTCAAGACTTGCAGCTCATGAAGCAGGGTCGGGGTTTGGGAACCAAGCTCGGATAATGTAAGGAAGCTGTTCCGGAGTGCCCGGCTGTCAAAATGCGTTTCCGCAAAGGCCGATTCACCCCGTCTGGGATGGCGCTGCAGCGGCGTAAAATCATAAACATCCGTATCCTCCGGCAAGAGGAAAAAGCTGCCGGGCTGATAACTGTGGGCGCAAAATGTACCGGCGCAGAGCTTGGTGAGCTGTGCAGCCCTTTGTTTGCTGGTATGTATTTTCTGATCGTCTAAATAATCGTGAACCAGGTCATAGGCAATGGGATTGCCTATGGTATTGGTGCTGACTCTTCCTATGGTTCGGATTGCTCCCGCACGGATCATCCGATCTTGGCCAACCAGGTCCATCGTGTATCTGTGAATCTCCAAAACATACTCTCCCGAGAAATTCACCGAAATCTCCGGATTATCCTCCCCATGAAATCCCATAAAGGTTTCAAACGGAATGCTCAGGCCATCCTTTTGCAGCGGCGCTCCGCAGCAGGGACAGCATTTGTCCGGCAAATCAAAGCCTGTGCCGCCGTAGGCTTGCTGGACAGCCTCGGATTCAAAATCCGTGTAAAAGCACTTTGCGCAGCGATAATGGGACGGCAGGGGATTTCCATCTGCAATGCCCAGCAAATACGCCGCAAAGGAAGCTCCCAATGTGCTCCGCGGCATAACGCAGTAACCATTTGAAGTTGATTTTTTTACGATTTTCTGCACCAGAAGGAGGGCCTCGTCGTAACCCCTCCGAATGATGGTTTCTAATTCCCGGTTCAGCCGGGATGCTACAACTTCCGGGAGCGGGTCGCCGTATAATTCAGAGGCCTTTTCGGTGCAGATCTTCCTCAGCGTGGAATCGCTGCCCGGTGCACGCAGGAGATGCCGTCCTGACGGAATCGGACGGATCACTTCGATTTTATCCGCAATCCGATTTGTATTTGTAATGACAACTTCGGCGGCCTTTTCTTTACCGAGATACTGAAATTCCTGCAGCATTTCTTCCGTCGTTCTGAAATGCGGAGGAATTGCATTTTCTGCCGTTTCTACGCCCTTTAACCGGCGGAGAAGTTTCCATCCCAGTGCATCCCTGGCATCTAACAGATATGCATTGCAGGAGGCAATCACCGGAATATGCAGCAGATCTCCCAGCTGGACGATTGCTTGATTGACGGTCTGCGCCCGAGCCGCAATCTCCGAATCGTCACAGAAAACGGGCTGGATTTCCAGATAATCATAAAACGCCGCAGGCGTTTGAAGCTCTGCACCGCTTTTTCCATCCAGTATTGCCTGAAAGACTTCCCCATCCTCACCGGCACTGCCCACGAGAAGCCCTTCCCGATCGTTTGCCAGTTCTTTCTCTGACACTCTCGGGTGAGATGCAGCGGCGGACTTTTCACTGCAATCGGTAATCAAATGATAGAGATTCCGTTTCCCGATTTCGTTTTGTGCCAGCAGAACAATAGAATAACCGCCTTTTTCCTGGCATTCGGGCGTGGGGCGCAGGATGAGAGTCTCCATCCCGTAGATGACCTTAAAAAAGTCCTGTTCAGCGCCCGGATCCATTCCGTTTGCCCGGCACTCCTTGGCTGTTGCGCTCCACAGCGATTTGCAAGCCTCCGCTGCTTCTGGAAAAGCATAGGCAACGCCAACATCGGTGATAGCTACAGCGGACATATTTCCTTCTTTGGTCGCTTTTATGATTTCTGCCGCACTGTTGACGGCTCCGGTGCTGCCAAGTTTCGTATGGCAGTGCAGTTCCACCCGCTTCCCGATATCCGTATTGCTGTGATTCATTCTGTTTGCACATCCCTTTTCTCGATTTCAAAAGAATTTTACCCCATGGCATCTCCCGTTTTTGCCCCATGCCATGGGGTATTCTTTTAAGCAGAAGGGAGTGAACATACGATCATGTCAAAACCGAGTACGACAGGATATATGAATGACTGGGGTAAAGGCCCTCAGCCGGCGTATATTTTATCCCGCTCTGCTGCCGAAAAGCTGCTGCAGAACGGATTTCCGCGCAACACGTTCGTCATCAGCTTCTATGACCCGCCGTCCAAGCGAACCGGGCAGGCATCCAAGCCGCTGGATTACAAGGGAATGCCTCTGGATGTATTTTATGTGCCGCTATATGATATTGATCTTGAAATTCTGGGGGAATACGGCCTTTCCTACGACACTTATTTTCCGGAAGCGCCCGAACTTGCCGCAGCAATCTATTATGCCATGGATACGCTGGGCGTGGATATCGTCTGCCAGTGTGAGTATGGGCAGAGCCGCAGCGCCGCCTGTGCCGCTGCCATCCGGGAGCATTTTTACGGGGAGGGCATAGAGATTTTTGCGGATTACCGGTACTACCCCAATCAGCTGGTTTACAACAAGCTGAAAGCGGCGCTGGATGCAGAAAGGCGCTTGCTGGACGGCGGGCTGCCCGACACAGAATAAGCAGTTGCCTCTTTTTGCCCCATCCGGTGCGGTAAACTACACAGGGAATAAATAATACAGACGTAAGGAGGAACATTAAATGAATCAGCAGGAACAAATTGCGGCAGTCGGACAGGCGCTGACCCTGACCACGCGGATTGCCGAAACCGAAGAAAAATTAGAGGAGTTGGAGGGGGAAACCTTCCGCGGCAAGCCCCTTCCGCCCAAGCAGGCGACCATCACCGCTTCCTATCCGGAGATCAAGCCGGATGTTCCGTTTTGGACCAAAGCGCTGCTGCCTGCTTTGATTTTCTGGCCGTATCTCATCATTTATTATTTTACGACCTACAAAAAGGCCAAGGACGCCGAGTACGAACGGATCAAAAACTCCGAGGAATATAAAGCCCGGTGCCGTGCAGTGGATGAAGACCGGCAGCGCCGACAGGCAGCGGCAGACGAGCAGTATCAGGCGGCGATGAAGGAATATAACGAGACCATTCTTCCCACCTATCAAAAGGAATTGGAGACGTGGACAGAACGAATTCGCAGTGAGATTACAGCAGCCAAGGATACGCTCCGTGACGCCGAGGAACGGCTGGAAGCCCTCTATGCCGATACGAAAATCGTTCCGGCACAGTACCGGGATATGGATGCGCTGGAGTATCTCTACGACATGATTTCTTCTTCGGATTATACGATCCGAGAGGCCATTGAAATGTACGATAAGGAGCGTCAGCGCCGTCTGGAGGAACAGAAGATTCACGCACAGCAGCGGGCCAATGCCCTAGCCGATCAGCAGCTGCAGCTGACCTGCGAGCAAAATGACCTACTCCAGCAGCAGAATGCCATTTCCGACCGGGCAAGAAAGGACGCAAGAAATGCGGCGATCATCGGCACGGTTCAGCGGCATCATACCAACAAGATGCTGAAGGATGCTTTTCGGAAGAAATAACGGAAAGCCCTCGGTTAGGAGGACACGATGGGCTATGGCAGACGGCAGGAGACGCAGCGGAGGCTGAAAAAAGTGTACCAAGTAGGCACATACGGGGTCGACTATGACGAGCGCCGAGGTTATTACTGTTTCAGCCCCCGACCTCCCGGCACAATGCGGATGCTCCGGAAGCTCTCCCGGAAGAAAGTCCGGCAGTTTAAGGGGGACATTCCGCCGGGCGCTGCCTACCGCCGCCTGTATGATTACTGGTGGAACATCAATTGAGGAGAGGAGAAAGCAGATGGACATTTTTCGTTTTATAGATTCAAACGCCATTCGGGCGTACCTAAAGGAGCAGGACTACCCGTTTTCCACTCAGGAAGCGGCTTTCCTGGTATACTACTGCAAAACCGCCACGCTGGAGGAGAAAGTGCAGGCATGGGAGGAGATCATCCGCACCACGCCCAATTGCTCCATGGAGAAACGGCTGAATATGGAGGCAATCCCGGATTTTCACGCCTTCCTGCGGCGGCATATCGATCTGCAGCGGCAGCAGGCCCAGCGGTTTCAGGAGTCAAACAACTGCGTCTATCTCTACGAGGATGCCAGCCTTCGCAAGGAAAGGTTCAAGTATGAAAATGGCCCATTCAGCAGCTATGACCGCTGCCTTGCCGCCTGCGTTGATGAAATGCGGGAGAATGGCTGGGATCGTGTCCGCCTCAAGAAAGCCTTTCTTGACCCCGGCGAGGACAGTCGCCGGGATGAATACTGTTGGGTCAATGTGCAGGGAGATTTTTTGAGCTGCGACTGCCCAACACAGAGCGACGAGGAATTCGACATACTTGCTGCCTTTGACGGAATGTGGTTTGATTTCCCGACGCCGTTTCATGCCGGAGACATGGTATATGCACCGCTGGGCAATGTATGGGAGCCGTTTGTGCTGACAGACATCAACACATGGGATGCTGAGCGCATCCGTCGGGAGCTTCCGCCTACGGAATACACGGAGAATTTTATAAGCAGGTGCGACACCCGGCTTGCACGTCTGCGGAAGCGTGGCGATATTAGTGACCTTGGCGCTCGCGGATACACCATGGGAATGCCGCCGGAAGTGCCGGGCACCTGCCTGTTCGGGGATGAATTTCCTCTCTGCGATTATCTGGAGCTGGAGTATTACCCCAAGCCCCTCAGCGGTATCCAACGCCTTTTACAGCCGGTCAGCAACTATCTGAAGGGCGACAATGCCATTGAGTTTTTACTCAATACTTACTCGGTGCTTCTTCAGCAGGTGATCTGGCAGGAGCAGCTGGAGCTGCTTCAGTCATGGTATGAAAAAGGAAGTCTGCAAATTGTCGGCTTGCCGGAAAAGGAGAACACAAGCAAATAGGAAACGGGCCGACAGCGTACTGTCGGCTCGTTTCCTATAGAGGCTTCTATAACAGCAAATCTACAAGCGATTGGTTGTTATTCTTCATCTGTGGGGAACAATTTGCCAGCATGGAGACAGTCTCTGGCTTTCCGGCTCATATCAACGAGACTGTCTATCAACTCCTTTAATCCGTCTACCGGATTTTCACCGTCGTAATTGCAGCCGAGTGCCCAGATATCCAAGAGCCATTCATCGACGCAATCGGGTTCGTACATCTCGCAGCCGGTCGCTTCGTCTATCCAAGTTTTCATTTCTACTCCCTCCGGCTCAAATTACAGCTTCAGATCGCAGAGCACCTTGTCGATCTGATCGCCATAGCCGGGATCGGCGTGAATTTTTTCCGAAAGCCCCTTCATGAAGCGGCAATTCTCCGGCAGCTCACCGGTGAACACCTCTGCCCGGTACAGGGGAGAGCAGCTGGCCCACCAGCTGAAAGCATACTCCTGGGCGAAGTAGTGTCCGTTCAGCAGGGCTCCCTGACCGATGCTGCCATTCAGATTGGGAAACAGGCACCACAGACCGCAGCTGCCGCTGCGGATCTGAATCAGCAGGCAGTAAAACGGCATCGGGACAAAGGGGCGGCAGTCGATGCGCAGAATATCCCCCGGCTTGTACGGGGTGGGAAGGACCGGCCCGCCCATGCCCAGGGCCCGGGAGCAATGCGTTCTCAGACCGGGGATCAGCTGCTGCTGAGAGAAAAACAGCGGCTCGCCCTCCGGCGAAAGGACGTAGATATACGCCGGGCGGCGGAATCCAGCATCGCCGGGCTGCTGGTTCAGGTCATACAGCTCCGTGGTCCAGAACCGGGTTTCCCAGTCATGTGCCGTCCAGTTGTAGTCGTGCTCGTCGCAATATGCGCCAACCTCCCGGTCCGTTTCGTCGCAGTCGGCGCGATAGGCGCGGACTGCCTGCCGGGCCTCCGCCAGACTGCGCACGGGGTACGGCCCGTCCAGCGTGTCCGTTCGGTGCTCCTCCTCATCATACCCGATCAGCTCCACGCTCAGATATGCGTCGGAGTTGTCCGCCTGCTCCAGGGCCTTCAGGGCGTCCTCTATGCAGTGCAGCGCTCCCAGAATGGTCCACAGGTCCTCCTCGGGCGTTTCCGCCTTCAGACGGAGCAGCAGCTCCCGCTTCCGGTACAGGCTTATCGGCGCACCGCAGATGATCTCGGCATACTGCGAGCAGTTTAGCTTCTCCGGCGGCGCCATCAGGTACTCCCGCAGCTCCGGGGACTCCAACAGGGATAGGATTTCTTTTTTCAGTTCATCGTTCATTTGGCTCGCCTCCTGATAGAGAGTCTATCAAAGAGGACGGGATAAAAAAGGGGCACCGGGAGGCAATGCTCCCGGTGCTCTCAACTTACATACGATTCTTATTTTCCTTACTCTCATTGAATAGATGTCCGTATGCCCAAAGCGCACGATCGATATTTCTGTCCTTTTTATATGTATCACCGAAATAAGTGCGAAGAAGATTTACATATTGCCTATAGTCGTCAAATGTACGCTTTGCGTTGGCATGAAAAGCTTTTCCAAGTTCAGAGTCTGTAATTATGGAGAGATAGTCTCTTTCTTGGTCGATTGCAAGCAGCGCAAGATGCGCGAATCTATCATATATCGGCCATTCTCCGCAGGAAGCAAAATGTAAGAGCGTAATGGCATATACAGAACCCATTCCATCGAACTCGCTTATTTTTTCAAATAACGCTTTCGCAACTTCAGGTTCATGAACCTGCGGCTTTTTTCCTGCTAATAACACTTCAATAGGTGTCGTTTGAATCGTTATATACTGCGTCTTTATCGTTCTCGACTGAGTATCCGCATTTGCAGAACCCGTTTTCCAGCAAAGAATTTCAAAAATGTCATCGCCCGATAAGCTGTCGCAATACAAGAGTTTTTCCATTTTTTGCTCTAAGGCTAAGTTGCGGTTTTTGTAAAAATAAATATCGCTATATAGCGATATAAAGTTCTCCTTGGATAATTCGAGTCCTTGCGGTGAGAAGAAAAATTTCATTTCAATCACTCCTATATGTTTTCGTATTTTTCCAGCGCCTGTACCAGCTGGCTTTTCACTTTTTCTCTCAGCTTCTGCGGCCCGAGCACCGTCACATCCGGGGCGAAGCTCTGGGCAAAGTGGGCGGCGGACATCTCGTTGGTATAGACCGAAACGGTCACCGCCTCCTCGCTTTCATCGGAAAATACCACGTCCTTGCCAAACAGGTCAATCACGTCGCCAATCATGGCCCGGCTGACCCGGAAGATTGCCCGGCAGTTGCCGCTGGAATACATATAAACGTGCTTTTTCATGTAGTCCGCCAAATCCAGCCGGTTGTCGTCTGCTCCCTGCAGGCTTTCAAAGGGCTTTGCCCGCTCACTCAGAATGCGGATGTTGCGGATGCGGTCCATGCGGTAGTTGGAAATGTCGTCGTACTTGTCGAAATTGCAGATCAGATAGTATTTTCCCTCTTTTGCCGCCATCTGATAGGGACTGACCACATAGTCGGTGCTGCCGTCGGAGCGCACGCGGGGATGGAGCTGCTTGTCCGTACCGTAGGAGAGATATTCAAACGCCACCTTCCGCCCTTTGCTGATGGCCTCGTCCAGCAGCTCGATGTTCAGGAAAAGCTGCTTGTTGTCCGAAGCATCGCCGGGCAGCCGGTCGATATACCGCACCCGGGAGCGGAAATAATTGTTGGACAGTCCCTCCAGCTTTTTTACCAGTTCACGGCACTGGCTGTACGGAATGTGCTGGGAGAACAGCAGACTGTCAATCAGCAGCCGTAGCTCCCCGTCGGTAAATTCCCGGCTGAGGTAAAAATCCGAGAGAATGTGGCTCTCCTCCAGCTCACCGGTTTTGGCGTTGGGCACCATGCGGACGGACTCGCTGTACTCGATGTTATAGCCGGAGTCGATCAGATTCATGAGATTCCGCCGGACGGACTTCCGGTCGGCGGGCATATTGTACTCCGTCCGGAGGATGTCCTCAATCTCCCGCTGACTGAGCCGGTGGTCGGCGTCGGTATATTTGCGGAGAATGTCGAGGATATAGAGAATCATCATCTTTTTTGGCTGCCGTGTCAGCATATTATCCCTCCATTCGGCGCAAAAAATCTTCAAAGGAAAACGGCTCTTTCAGAAGCCCCAGACGGTGCAGAGACACGAACCTTGCGGCGGCCGCTGCCTGACAGTTGAGGCTTTTCTGCGGATTAAACTCGATATCCGTGAAGGCATCATAGGAAAGCACCGTTTCGGCAAGCACCGGATTTTCCAGCAGAGCGGTGATGTAGAGATAGTCATAAAATGCGGTTTTCGGTTCGGTGGGATAATCTTTCCCGTCAAAGACAAAGCCGGTCAGCTTTCCTCCGGTGCGGAGCCGCTCGTCCCGCTTGGCCTCCCGGGGAGAGACCGTCAGCAGATCCGGATAGGGGCCGCCGTGCTCAAACATCTTCCCGGCCTGAAATACGTTCTCCAATGGAACGGACTTTCCCAAAGCAGGGACATATTTCGGCAGTGCAAAGGCGCTGAACGCCGTGCCGTTTTCCTGCATAGATTTGCTGGAAATTTCCAGTATGCGGGCGTCCGGATGCACCGCCTGAAATGCACCGTGCAGTGCCCGGATGTTCTTCTGCTTCTGGCTGGGGGCAAAGCCCCCGTTCCATGAAAATTCCGTTTCAATCGCCCGTGCAAACGGAGCCTTCTCCTGCGGAACAAATACCGGTCGTTTTGCCATACAATCACCCTTTCTTATTTTATCAGATTCTCTATGATTTTACAAGCAGGCGTGAGGCAAAAACGGGACATACCGCTTGCTATCATGAGGCCGTGAATAAAGCGGGATGTAAAGGATAAGCAACATGAAAAAAGGAATTTTTTGATGCAGGGATTTCGATACGGACCATCCCAAGCTCATAATCGTAGCGGTTCCGTGCGACGGAAACGGTTTGACAAATGAGACTGTAGCATTCAGCGCTAAATCGGGGGAGAACTTTAACCACAAAGCGGAATGGAGTAAGCTTGATAAGAGCATCACACTGGGAAAGCCATTTAACTATTATCCGAGAGGGCGTGTTGAAATCAGAAACGACAGGGCAACCATTTTTCTGAATCCGGACATTCATTCTGAGCCTGTTCTCTGGCAAATCTTCGACGCGTTTGAAATTACAGCAAGTAGCGGCCTAAAAAGCATCCGGGTCAAGCATGACGGTTCCCGGCACTACCGATATATCTGTCATAATCATTGATTCGCTGCGTTTGCCCTGATTGCAGCACTGGGCAGCGGGATGAAACCACGGCGCCGGATGGGGAAAGGCACCCCATCCGGCGCTTCTGTTTTGCAGGAATCACAGCAAAGCGGCATTTGAATTACCCTGTTCCCGTGAGGTAATAAGCTGCCTGAGTTCTTCGGCTTCCTTTTCGCAGCTCACCAGTTTTTCCGCATAGGACGGATACGGTGTATGCACCATCTTCTGCAAATCTGTCTTCCTTGCGATCATGCTATCCAGATGTTCTTTGTCTTTATCGCTGAACTTCTGAAAGCTCTTTAATGCATTGATCACTCGCCGGGCATTTCCGGCAGGTGCATCCCCCATCCGCACAAGATATTTTTGCTCATGGAACATCAGCAGAATATACGGCTTTTTCTCGTCCTGCTGATCCGGAAGCGCCAAACGGACGCCTAACACCGTCGGCAGCTGTGTGGTCTCCTGAGAAAAGAGAAGCTCGTCCGTCAGCAGCGGCTTGATGCTCTGGTATGCGTGCTGAAACGCCTCCGAGTCGTATTGCTTCAAGTGCGCAACGGCTGCCAACGATACAGACCAGCGCTGCCGGGCATCGGATATCTTTGGATCCATACCCGAAAGCTCTTGTTCCATGGCTGCGATGGCCTGCTTTTCCTTGGACAGGATGATTCTCAGGTTTTTGATCTCGTTCTCTTTTTCGGCAAGCTGCTTCATAAGCGGTTCTGCCAAAGCCAACGCCTTTACTTGCGCATAGGTAAGTACATTGTTTTCCAAATCCCCCACAGAGCGCTGATAGGTACTGCCCGATAGGAACTGCGTAATGAACCGCTGCTTTGTCTCCAGTATCTGCCAGGAATAGGAGTCAAAGCTGCCCTCTGCAATATAGCGATAGATTAGAACATTCTTGTTTTCGTTACCCCGCCGCAGGATGCGGCCTTCCCGCTGTACCATATCCGCAGGCCGCCAAGGCACATCCAAATGGTGGATTGCCTTCAATTTTACCTGTACATTGGCGCCGATGCCCAGCTTAAAGGTAGAGCCGATCAGAATCCGCACTTCTCCGGCATTGAAATTGCGGAACAGTTCCACCTTCCGGCTCTCCGTACTGTAGTGGTGAATGAAAGCAATCTCCTTTGCCGGGATGCCCCGCTGCAGCAGCTTCTCTTTCATCTCATCATACACGTTGAACAGCTCCCCCTTGGGGGTGGCGTAATCACAGAAGATCAGTTGGGTTGTGTCGGGATATTTCCGGTAAAGCGCAGCCACATGATCGGCACACCGGCAGACTTTGGAGCTTTCGCCCTCCGGCTGTTCCTTCCCAACCAGCTTCAGGTGCAACGCTGCCTTTCTGCCGTCCGTGCTGACCTTCAGCATATTGTCCTTCGTTCGGTCAACTTCCTTGGCACGAATTCGTTCTGTGCGCGCGCAAAGCTCTTTCATATACTGCGTCAGCGCAGGATACTTCTTGATTACTTCGTCCGTATAGCCGTCCAGCTTCGGAACACTCTCGGGATGATTCACCGCATAGAAAATGGCAATCTGAGAGAACATCCGGGAAAGCTCCGGCAAATTGAAGAACTTGGAGAACTTGCGTACAAAACGGAATTTGGAGGTATCCACATCGATTTCGCAGAGCTGCTCCGGCAACGCAAAGGTTTTCACCCAGTTGTCGAATACATCCAGATGAGCCTTTTCCAGTTCCTCGTGCTGCAAATAGAGCTGCATAGCATAGGCGTCGGAAATGGAGTTACACAGAGGCGTTCCTGTTGCGAACACAACGCCCCGCCCTCCATTGGCGGCCTGCACATGCCGCACTTTGTGCAGCAGATCCAAACATTTGGACGAGCCCTTGATGTTGATGCCATTTAGGTTCTTCAGCTTTGTGCGAATGGGAATATTCTTGTAATTGTGGGCCTCATCCACAAAGAGCGTGTTGATCTCCAGCTTGTCAAAGGTGATGTCTTCTGTTTGCGGTGCAGCCATGCTTTCCAGAAATTCCTGCGTCAATTTCAGAATGTACTTTTTATCTCGATCGATGGCGCTTTGGGCGGAGGCATAATCATGCGGACGCACACGCACTTCCTGCAAGGCGTCGTTTAATCTGCGGAGCTGCTGATCCATGTTATTGAGTATGACAGCCTTTGACAACGGGATCATTTCAAAGCAGCTATAGGCCATAATGACGCCGTCATAGTCTCCGTCCCGGATTTGCTTCAGCACTTTTTGCCGCATCATCGGTTTGAAAGATTTCGGTTCGATGGCAAGTACTTTTGCTTTGGGATACAGATCCGTAAAAATCTTTTCCCACTGACCGACAATATGATTGGGCACAACAAAGAGATTCTTGCGGGATATACCTTCCGCACGCATTTTCATAGCGGCCGCAATCATAATAAAGGTTTTTCCTGCGCCCACATCAAACGCAAGCAGCGTGTTGGGAGAAGTGATAATTTTCTGCACAGCATCCTTCTGATAATCAAAGAGGGAGAAGGCCGGGGACATATCCGGAAATTGCAGATGGCTTCCGTCATATTTTTGAATCGCATACTGGGTGAATATTTTGTTGTAGGCTTTCTCTACCAGCCAGCGGCGATCCTCGTCCAGCCAGATCCACCGTTTGAATTCTTCGTTAATCAGCCGCTGTTTTTCCAGCGCCGCCAGAGTATCTCGTTCGTTATACGCATTTCCGCCATCGAACAGCTTGATTTCTCGCAAGTTTAAGGTCGCTTCTAGAATATAAAGCGCATTGTACCGTTTGAGCCCATACTTTACTTCTGCATTGGTGTTCTCTGAACCAAGCCATGTTTTCTCGCGGATGTTCCAGTTTCCGGTTACAGGCTCATACGCAACATACTCTGCACAGCCGGATGGACGGCCCAATATGTGTCCGATAAAGTTACCGATTATCTCCTTGCTGATCCATGGGACACCCAAGGAAACTTCAATATCCGTATATGGAATGGCGTGGGGAGCACGCTCCTTCACCGGCAGTTTGTAGGCAATTTCCTTTCGCTCCTGCACTGCCGTTGCCTGGCGGTAAAGCTCAATCCATTTATCCAGGGTAAACTGCTCTAAATTCTTTTCCGAAAGCATATCCACGATTTCTTCTGCCGGGAAACCGTCACCGCCCTTGGAATAGATCGTAAAATCATTCGCATTACAAACGGAATAATCCCGACGCATCAGCTCCTGCGCAATTTGTTTTCCCAAAAGACTGTCTTCTACCGTTGTGGCAATCCTCTCGGAAATACACCCTCTGTTTTTCTGCGCATAGAGCGGCATATTGTTCTTGATCAGCAGATTTTTCAGCTCCAATTTCCACAGCACAGTCAGCTGGCTGCGGTGATATACCTGTTTGTTTTTCTGCGCCCTCCGAATGACCGTAATATTATCGTTTTGAATGTACAGAATTCCCCAGTGACAAGGCACCTTGCTTTCGGCAGATCGGCTGTGACTTTGGCTGACAACCAAATAGTTTTCGTCAAAAAACCGGTCATAGGCTTTGACCTGATCCTGCAGCCGGGCGTAGTTGTCCTGATCACTTTTGATTTCATAGCCGGTCAGCTTATCCGTAACAGCCATCACATCGCAAATCGATGCACCGATGCTCTTTTCCTGATAAATGCGGATCTCGTGGTTGGTTGCCTGCAGCCAGGAAATCAGAATCTCCCGAATGGATTTGTCGTTCATATGTGCGCTCCCTCTGCGACTGTGTCAGATGTTTTTCAGAGCACAGTATGACGCACCTGATGGGATGTTCTTGTCCCATCGGAATCAGGCAGACTGACAGCAGTTTTAATTGATTCGTCTGCGATTGGGGAGCCGATCTTCCGTATGCTGCAGCCCGGCTCTTCCAGCATCTATGACATCGTGATCTCGTGCAAAGGCAAAGAGAAAAGCCCGGAGGATCATAAAAATCCTCCGGGCTTCCGGTTCAATATGCAATATCCCTGATAAAAATGAAAAATCCGAACGCATCCCCAATTGGGAAAAAGTTCGGATTTTTCATATGTGGTGGCGACTGCTGGACTCGAACCAGTGACCTCCTGCGTGTGAAGATATGATGAGCGCCGGAAAGCGTTGTGCTGCAACGCTTTCCGGCGCTTTTGCATACTTTCGGCTCGATGGGGCATCCATTGTGTCCGCCTGTATCCGCCTGCTTTTTTCCGTGTTTGGGTCACGGTTTGGGTCAAGCCCTGCAACGGTGCAGAAATGACCACGCTGTAGACAAAGAGCTACCGCAATATTCTTTCTGCACTTTTTAGCCGTTTTTAGCGGTTTCCTCTCAATTCTAATTACTTTCCTGACACCTTGTGACCCGCATCCCCCATGTGTTCCACACCTGTCTGTGGCATTTTATGTGGTCAAAGGCAAAGCCTCGCCGGAGCAATTCCGGCGGGGCTTTGCGGTATTCTCGGCAGCCTGCTTTTCCACTCGGTGAACAACACGAAAACCGCGCCGAGCCCCCCGCGCCGTGGGATGCTATAATCAAAGAGTATGGGCTGTGCGGAACTCTTCTGTTGACATTTCAACAACCATGTGGTTTAGTCCGACCGTTTAGATTTACCCTCGCGTCGATCTCCGTCACTGACGGCGAGATACACCTGCTGGGGAAAGCACGCGGCTCGAAAATGGGGAACAATCTGCTCGTTCAGGAGATTGACAAGGCCGGCGGCATTGATTTCAGCAAGCCGGTTCTGCTGGGCTACAGTGGAATTTCTGACGCGCTGCTGCTAAAGTATATCGAAGACAGCCGTCACATCTGGGAGGGAAAACTGAAAGAAATTCGCTATACGACCGTAGGAAGTGTGATCGGAACCCATGCGGGCCCCGGCGCTGTTGTGGTAGCGTTTTTCAAGCATCAACAGAAAGCAGAACGGAACTGAAACGATTGAAAAAGCTGTAATAAAGACAGGACTGCGCCGCGCCACCGTCAAATGAAACGGTAGCGCGGCGCAGTATCGTTTTATCTGACGCCATAAACCATAATCGAGATCACACAGGCTAACAGACTGACCGCCGAGCCGGCCAGAAGCTGCGGCAGGGTATGGCGCGACAGCTTTAGGGAGGAGCGGTACACTGCTGCGATCAGCAGAACGGACGGTATGGCAAAAAGCGGATGCAGCTTCCATGTCAACAGAAACGCCGGAGCTGTTGTGCTGCAGGCGTGTCCGCTTGCGCGAAGGCCAAAGTCCACGTTGAGCAGCAACAGCGCCGCGATAGAAATGACATAAGAGAGAAACAGGATATGGACGAGCCAGGAGCATGGCGTCAGCATTGACCAGAGAAACCCGCACAGATACCCAACGGCGCTGCATACCAGCGCCGTGCCGCGCTGCCCCCTGCGCCGGTCCTTTCCAATGTGGAAGATCTCCCGCAGCGGGTACGCCGCCAAGGGGATAACCAGCAGGAACACCTCGCACAGGAACAGCTCCCTGCGTGTCAGAAGCCCTGTCGGAGCGTACATCAGAAGCAGCGTTACCCCGATGACGATGGGCGGCAGTGTCAGAATGCGTACCGCAAGATGCAGCAGCGCCTTCCTGTCCGAGGCCTTCGTTTCATGACTCAAAGCCCAGCATAATCCCGCCGTGTTCTGCATAGTAGCTGCACAGCCCACGTAGCGGATAGCTTTTCACCTCTGCCCCCGGAAATCGCCGCCGGATCTCGGTGCAGAGCTCCAATGCAAATGTCGCGTTCCGGCAATGCCCGATGCGGACGCTGCCGCCCCTGTAGCCAAGCCGCACCATTTCACTCAACAGGAGCTCCTGCGTTTTTCGAGCGCCCCGACATTTGCCGAGCATCTCAAGCGTGCCCTCCTCGCTGGCCTGCCCAACGGCGCGGATGCCGAGAACACCGGCCATCGTTGCTGCCAGCTTGCTGATTCGTCCGTTCTGGGCGAGATTGTGCATGGATTCCAGCGCAAAGAGCAGATGGGTACGGCGCTGATACTGCTGTACGGCTGTGCAGACCGCCTCGAAGCTCTTGCCGGAGCGCAGCTCGGCGGCTGACTTTTCGATGAGCAGGGCGATCTCCGGACCGGCGGACAGCGTGTCCACCACAAAAATGCGGCGAGAGGGATTCTGCTCCTCGCAGCGTTTCTTTGCGGCAAGTGCCGCGCTGCAGCTGCCCGAAAGGCTGCTTGTAATGGTGAACGCGAGTACATCGCCGCTTTCGCCAAAGGCGGACTCCCAGTCCGCGATGTTCGGGCAGGCGCTGAAGGTGCGGCCCTTCGTGCCGCGAAGTGTTGTGACCATCGCGTCGACATCGAGCGCGGCGTCATCGCGAAATTCCTCCACAGCAGTACGGACGGTGAGCGGAACGCTGACAAAGTCCACGCCGTCCATGGTAAGCAGGTCGCAGCTTGAGTCTGCGGCAATGCGGATCTGATCCATAAGATGACCTCCAACTGAAAAAGTGTCGTTCGGTTCCGGTAAGGGATGGATGCAGTTTATCAGTTTTTTATTTCTTCGTCAACAGCTTTTAATAAACTGTTAAAAATATTTCGCAAAGCCGTTGAACTTTGCAGAGGAAACGCTTATAATAACAATATGGAAAAAGAAATGCAAAACAGAATCACGGCGGACATCGCGGCCTTCCGTCTGCCGCGCTATGCACAGATCCCGGAGGTCGGACTGTATCTGGAGCAGGTGGTGCGCTATATCAACGCCCGGT
>ERZ773260.2363-NODE-2363-length-21140-cov-4.044581_pt1 | contig 21140 bp, 15 predicted proteins | sample MGYA00511387_ERZ773260 | MGnify/ENA primary metagenome ERZ773260 (study PRJEB29015, sample SAMEA2737745) | human gut metagenome | biome: human gut; feature: human-associated habitat; material: faeces | place: China | collected 2012 ... | reverse complement strand
TCTTTTCAGACTTACAAAGCTATATGCATAATCCCCCTGGTTTATCGGGTGAGCCGCGAGTACTGGAGTTTAGTAGCACGAGTACTCAGTGCAAGTGCCACAATAGCACTTGTTTTTTATGAAATAACGCCACAACTGATTGAATATCAATATGTTACATTTCTTGTCCTTTCAGCCCCTCCAAAACTCGCGAAAAACCGCCCAACCATTTCTTTTCTGATTTTCCGCGCACTCTTGAGCGGTCAAATCTGCAAATATCGTACTTGAGCAAAAGGTGTGCCACGCGCGTGAGGCCAACCACTGTGCGAATGTGTTCGCCAAAGCAAAGCGCCAACCGATAAAAAGCAAGCCTTGGAACTGCACAATGGCGGATCCAAAGCTTGCTTGTAAGGATGAGTTTCGGAAACTATTTTCTCGTATAGTGTTTATCTAATTCTTGCCAAACGTTTGTACTAAAATAGTTCTTTGAGATACTCTTAGGATTTGCCGTATCTAACTTTCTATTATGACAAAGTTTAGGGTCGCTCTTTATCGTACGCATGATACCATGAAACTTCGGTGTCTGCTTAAAGTCTGTATATCTATCAGGCGCTTTTTTGCATATATCTGCATGTGTTAAGGGGAATTTCGTTCTAACCTCTTCCTCTGTCAGAGTTATAGGAACTCCGTCCTTGTCATATTGAATAGCGAGTCCGTCAAAAGATTTTGTTTTCTTAAAATTCACTTCTATCTGAATTGCTATATCAAAATCTGCGGAATGTTCCGAACTATCAATCTTATCTTTAACAAGGGTAAGGAAATTCTGTTCCTCCTTTGTGATGGCTGCATGAACCAATCTTTTACTATCAACATAGGCAAGCGGCATGAGATAAAGATTATATTGGCTAAGATTGTTACGCGGATGCCATATCTTGAAGATGTTGATGTAATTCTTGATGCACGCAAAGCCTAACTCTTGAACTTGGTTGCTTATGGAGTTACTATTAACAAAGTGTATTGCATTGTCACGCAGTTCTATCAACGCATCAATATTATTAATAATTTGAATAGGCAGTTCTTTTGCTGAGTTAAGACGTAGCATAGCATCATGGATAGAAATTGTTTTGGGATTTCCTGTCCTATTCCTATCCAATACCTTTTTCTTTGATGATTTTACACCCTTCTTGCTGATATAAGGTTTATAGCAGTATATTGTATTAAGCTTATAAGCATTTAGTTTGAGAAGTCTTGCTTTGAACAATATTTCCCATGAATTTATAGCCAATATCGCAAAGGTTTCTTCACGATACTTAAAGTCAGGTTTATTGTAGATTTCTATGGCAGAAAGCATACTACCAATAGATTTGTCAATCAAACCCTTGTATATTTTTTTGTTACTCATTATATGTCAAGTTTAAGTTTTTCTTTGATATTCCAAGAACTTTTGGCGTGTCAGCACCACACCACGGCGGGCGAGCATGTCGATGCCGTAGGTAAACGGCTTGATTACCTTGTATGCACCCAGGGTGAACTCCACGCGGAAAGGCTTGTCTTTATGACGTGAGCCAATAGTCTCCAGTCGTTGTGTCATGTCAACAATCTTGGCTTTCCCAATGCGGTAGTAACCTTTCACTATGTGGTTTTCAACGATAGCAAGGTACTTAGTGCGTTGGAAATTCATACCTACCTCTAACAATGCGAAGCCAGACACGAACTTCTTTGCCTGTCCGTCAACAATGGCTGCATGGTCGTCGTTCACGTCGTTATCAACCATAGTCAGCAGATATGCACCCTCCACTACAGGCTCGTCGGTGTACTCCAATCCCTTTTGTGGAATGGCGTTGTGTAGCAGTGTCGTCTTGGCATCGTTGTCCTCCAACCACTCACGGATTTGCTTGCGCAGTGCTTGTTCACTACTGTTGGGGTTGATTACCAAATCGCCATTCTCGTTGCGCTGCTGCTGATCGGGTTTGAGAGGGAATGCGCCGATACCAATGCGTTTGTTGGACTTTTGGTAGTAGTAGCTGGCATCGTCCATTGCCTCGCCTGGGATATTGCCAGGAAATAGCACATAGCCAGCGACTATCTCCTTTTTGAGATTGTCGTTGTCGTCTTCCTTGTAGTAAATTGCATCGCGGTATCGGTGCATTTGGTCAATCGCATCAGGCGGTGGCACATCGTGCCCACCTATCTGCGTATCATTGATGCGGTACTTGGCATCAAACAGATAGGTAAAGAGCATATTGTCATTCTCCTTGGTCAGTCGTAGCACTATATCGGGACGTTGCACGGTGGTCAGTGTGTCAGTTCCTATAATTGCCGATTCTGCTTTTGTAGTTTCTTTCTCCACCTGTGCATTGTAGCTTACGCTTGCAAGTTCAACGCCATCAGCCTGTAAGAAAGAAACGCTGCCCCCATAGAGCAACTGCGGAATGAAATCACGAGTTACATCACGACCGTTCACCTTGGCGGTGGCATCGAGACGCAGTTCATGCAGCACGTCTTGCACAATGTTCTTCACTTTGATAAAGCACCATATCTCGTACAGGTCGCTGATGTCTTTCACCTCCAGTTTGCGCATACCCTCTTCCAAGTCGTAGCCTTGTTGCAGAACGAGCCAGTTCTGGAATATCTCTTTGTAGCCATGCTGCTGTTTCATCACAAGGCTGTCTTGTGAGAAATCTTTGAACGCTCCTATGCCACGAAAGAACGGATGGTTTACCATGCGGCGCAGTTCATCGTCCATCTTGTCAATGTCGCCACTCAATCGACTGTTGTCCGTCAGGCGCATAGCCGTCATGATGTGCTTGGCAATGGTGGTGAACTTCTGGTGCATCTCACGGATAGCATACTTCAAGAAGCGGTTTTCGATAGTGTCACGGCTCAACACCAGTTCCTCAGTGCGGTAGAGGTAGGCAGGATTGTTCTTGTGTACCTCATATTCCGTTTCAAGCGTGCGTGGCAGAAACTGCAAACGCTCGGCACGCTCATGCTTCGCCACTGTGCGCAGTCTGCGCTTGGGGCGGTCGATGATGATGCGTGTGGCGATCATGATGTCGTCGTAACACGACTTGAATATCTGCCACCATATCAGTTCTGTGCTACGTCCAGACTTTGTGCGGAAGTTGAGATAGGTGTCCTTCAAAAGCGAGTAGCTGAGCATGGCATACTCCTGTTCAACATCGGCAATGATGGTCTTCAAGTCGCTGCGGTAGTCGAGTTTGTAGCTCAGCACCTCGGTAGCAAACTGCACCGTGTGCTGCTTGCCGTCGGTGGTGTACTCAATCTTGAAATCTGTTTCGCCCACTTGGTTGCGGAAGTTCAGCGAGCCGAACAGTTCACCATCATCACTTTGTATGGTGTCTTTCTTGTCGGTATCGCTGCGCTTGTGGTCAGCGATATACAGTTCAATGCGCTGCAACTTCTTGCCACCTCGTCCACGCACGATAAGCGGATAGTCGGTATTCTCAAAGAACACGGCTTCGTGGCTGATGTTGTTGCCCTCAACTTCCTCACCGTCGAATGAAAAGCGCACACTGCTGTCGGGCGACGAGAAACGGCACATTTTCTTGTGCTCGTTCTCTCCGCCTGTTATCTGCAAGTTCTTGACCATCGCATCAATGCGTTTCTTGTGGTTGGCACAAGAGAACTTGACGATGAGGTCTTCTGTGGTAACTGTGAAGTTGAAGTTTGCTGTCATTAGTCTTTTTCTTCTTCTGTTAGATTATAGCCTTCAAGCAGTTTGCCAAACTGCTCTTCGTTAGGCAATGCACGGCGCAATGGCTCTGGCATATCGCTTGCTGTTTTGTAGGTGGCTACGCCCATAGGCTTATTGTAGTCGCGGATGATGTACTCCACATACTCTTTCTTCGCGTCCTTGCAAAGCACAATGCCGATGCTCGGATTTTCGTGTACTTTCTTCACCTTGTCATCAAGGATGGTGAGGTATGCCATGAGTTGCCCAAGATAAGCTGATTTGAATGTGCCTGTTTTGAGTTCAACACAAACCATACAGTTCAATTCCCTATTGAAAAACAGCAAGTCGGGGAAGTGCTCCACGCCATACACTTCCAGCAGATACTGGTTGCCGATGAAAGCGAAGTCTCTGCCGAAAGTCATGATGAAGTTCTTGATGTTCTGCACTATCCGATGCTCCACCACACGCTCATCCACATCTTCAGAATCTCGCTCGCCAATCTGCTCCGTGTTGATAAAGTTGAGCATATACTCGTCCTTGAACATCATCACAGCCTTGCGAGCCATAGCAGCATTGCTGATTGTCGTGTTGAAGTTGTTGGGCAGCGTGTCTTGATGGTGATAGGCATCATTCGCTATTGCACGTTTCAGCCCATATACCGACAGATGCTCCTCCGCAGTGCGGTGAATGTAGTAGTAGCGTTCAGGCAAGGTCTTGGCTGCGAATATCTCCACATGGTGGGTGAAGGGCACTCTGAAGAAGTCTTCCACAGGGAAGTCCTTTATTTGGGTAATCGTGATTACCGAATCGATATTCACGTCTTCGTCAATCACTTGTAATTCTTCCGTTGCAACCGACGAATTGCAGCCAGTATCTGTTTTGGCAGTTGCGACTGCCAAAACATCGTTGGATTCTTTCTCTTCTAATTTGGCAGTTGCGACTGCCGATTTTCCGTCCAACATTTCCCAACGCTCGTAAAACAAGCGCATATTTCTGAGGTTTCTGTCTGAAAATCCTCTCAGCCCAGGCATTTCACGCTGCAACTGTTCACTGATGGCTTTGAGTGCACCAGTTCCCCACACGCCTTTGCGCGTGTGTTGGCTGAGGTAGCGACCTACACCATAGTAGGTGGCGAGTTGCACACGGTTCACGCCTACGCTCGCCTCGTATTGTCCTTGCAGTATGGCAGTCTTGATGGCTTGTACTGCCGATGCTATTGATGAAAGGTCCTTGTTCATAATCTTTCTGTGTTAATCCCAATAAGAAACGAAACTGTTGCGCTTTAATTGCTCTTTCATGCGCTTAATCTTGTCAAGCGACTTCAATTCCACAGGAGCTGCCACTACCACATCTTTGACTGGTGCGTTATCTTCTCCGTTGGCATTCTCTTCAGCTGGCTGTTCCTCTTGGTGAACGGCAAGCTTGTTGGCTGGTTTCAAGAAGTCCTTGGTCACTGTTTCCAGTTCGTCGAGGATGGTCTTGTCGCTGTTGTCGTCCACACGCAGTTTGGTGGTGTCGCCCTCGATGCGGCTTAGTATCTTCATCGTGGTAAACTCGTCAAGAGCGGTGGCAATGCTGTCCTGACCGAAGCTCTTTGAAGCTGCCACATAGAGCATGGCTTCGTTGGCTGCACGATAGCCGAGTTTGAACGGCGTGTTATCCAGTTTCTCGTTCACGGCTTTCAGATAGCTTACGATGAAGTCGGCATCCACTTTGTCCTTTACATCCTGTGCCTTGATTGGGCGATCAACAAGCAGTGTTGATGCTTTGGCAGTCAACGGCTCGGTGATGATGTCGGCAGTGTCTTCAAGAAAACTGTCATAGTCTACCTCGTTCATTTCAAAGCTCATGGCGCGGTCCAGCACCTTGCGAGAGAACGAGAACGTGGTTTCGTCCATGTTCACAGTGCTAATGACCACAAGATTTTCAGGCAGTGTCAAGCCTTTCTCTTTGAAACGCTTGCTGAGTTCTATAATATGCTGTGGCATATTGCCAGCATTATAACCAGGCAGAAGAAGGTTTACCATATCTTCAGCCAAAGAACACTTCTTGCCTTGTTCGTTTTCATAGTTGAAATCTTTGAAAGGCTTGATGATAGGATCGGTCTCGTAAGTGTTGCCTTTCTTGCTTCGGCTCTCTATAGCACTCAGGAACTCTGCAAAGTATTCCTCCACAGGTGCAAGATTCATTTCGTCCAAGCAGAGGAAGAACGGAACGGTGGGGTGTTGCCATGCCTTGGCAATGAACTCCACGAAAGGAGTGAACACATAGCGAGGTGTCGGGATGTTAGTCTGGTAACCCACCACATCCATAGAGTTATGCCAGTTTGGTTTCACTTGGATAATCTCAAAGTTGGCAGGCTTATGCAAATCCCAACGGTTTGCATTTAATTCTTCGATGTTAGCATAGCCCTCCAACTCAAATGTGGTTGTTGCCTGTGCCAACTTACGCACTATGCGACTCTTACCTGTACCAGAGATACCGGCAAGGAGTAGGAAGGGTTTGGTACGGATAGCGGAAAGATAAGACGAAACACCATTTTCACTTTTTACAGCTTCACGTGAAGGAGTATTCTCTTTGGAAAGTCCTTCTCTGGCAGACAAATCCAATTTATTTGATAGCATCAGCTTATACCTGTTGAACAAATCCTCTTTGTTCTGCTTAATCGACACAATGTCGTCTCTGTTTTTATTCAAGAAGGGATGTAGACCATCCATAAGGTATGCCCTAAGTATTCTTAGAGGACCAGACGCTTCTCGTGTAGATTTAATGGAAACATTTTCATTATCATCAAAAGCAGAATAAATGCTTTCCATATTGAAAATCGTTTCCTCCTTTCCCTCTGGATAGAACTTGTAAAGGCACGGTTCAATCCATAAAGAGATAAGAGTAGTCAGTTTGTCTTCGGTTTCCGAATTTGCCGCGGAATTGCTAAGCCAATTATCCAATAGACTGTTTCGCTCGTCATTATTCAAACTTGACAGGAGCAAATCCAGCTCTATCATATTGGTTGTGAACTCAACAAACTTGTTATACCTATTGTTTCCTGCGCGCTCACTTCGAGCATCGCAGGTATTTATTTTACAGAGTCCAAGGAATAATTCGGTGGCAACTTGTAAAGGCTCTATTTGTGATTTTATAAGTTGGGTCGCATTTATTTTGGCGACAACATTGTTGATGCCAAACTTTTGCGTAATGGCGTTGGCAAGGTTAGAGTTGAGTTTTACACGAATATTTCCATCCTCTGAATATTCCTCTGTGTAATTTACACGAACAGACTTGTTGCTTGCAATATACAAGATGTATAATGCAGCAACGACTGGTCTCAATGGACTTAAAGACGATTTTATTCCCAACCGTGCATCTATTTTCACACGCTCTTTGATAGCGTCTGACAAATTTACAGCATCCATATTTATTTGTTTTCGTTATTTACAATTACCTGTGCGATATTGTATGCAAGAAGCGGAGGCACAGCATTTCCGACTTGTTTCATTTGACATGTCTTTGACCCATAAAATACAAAACTATCAGGAAATGTTTGTATTCTTGCAGCTTCGCGAGTTGTTAAACAGCGGTTGAGAATGGGGTGCGTAAAACGCCCAGACGATGGAGTGTCAAACCGCGTCGTTATGGTTGCTGCTGGCTCATCTTCTATTAAACGACTCCATGTGCCACTATATATAGACTTCGTCAGCATATCCTTAGGCAAAACTTCTTTACCCTTTCCTTTTGGAATCATTTGCAATTTCTTTATTGCTTCTGCGGAATGCTTGGTGGCGACATGGTTGTAAAGAGTTGTTGCCTTTCCACGCAATTCTTTTTCCAAATCAGTCGTTGCCGGTTTATCATATACACTTTCCTCCTGCCCCTGTCCAGATTCAATAAATGGAAGGTCATAAATGGCATCTTTCACATTGTTATGGATGTGAGTAGGTTGCGGTAAAGCCACCTCCAACTTATCCAATTGACCAATGAATACAGCACGCTGCCTTTTTTGTGGCACACCAAACTCATACGCATTGAGCACACCACAGCACACATCATATCCCAATTCGTTAAAAGCCTTGATTATCTCATTCTTGAAGAAACCGTCTGATGTGGTTATTATATTAGGAACATTTTCAAGTACAAAATACTTGGGTTTGAACTCCTTAACAAAGCGCACGAATTGTTGGAACAAGAAATTTCGAGGGTCGTTAATGCTAAGTCTCTTTCCCTTTTGAGAGAATCCTTGGCATGGGGGACCTCCCATCACAATATCTATCACTGGATGTTTCTTGTGGATTTCCCCAAAATCCAACTCGCAGATGTCATCCGCATACACATCTGTATGAGGATGATTCTTCTGATAAGAATAAGCAATATCCTTATCATGTTCAATAGCAATCTCTATATCAAATCCAGCTTTAATAAAGCCTTGTGAAAGACCACCTACACCTGCAAATAAATCTGCGACTTTCATATTTTCTTAATAATTCTATCTTCTGCCGTTTTGTAATAATCGTTATTTAACTCAAAGCCTATGAACTTACGATTAGTATACTCACAAACTACACCAGTACTACCACTTCCCATAAAGGGGTCAAGCACAGTATCGCCCTCGTTTGTCAGTATTTTCACAAAATGTTCCAATAGGCTCTTTGGCTTTTGCGTTGGATGACCTCCTATTTTATGCTCGATTGCTGATATTGTTGATGTTTCTACATAATCATGAATGGGTTTCCCATTATTGTTGAATGTTCCTGTTGCAGCGTCGTTTATAAAATACAGCCAAGGCTCTGTTGAATTTATGAAATGTAGATTCATGTTGCGTGGCATGGGGTTTGTCTTGTGCCAAATTCCAACAGTCTTATAGTATAGCCCAGCATTGGTTGCCAATTCAATTATCGTTTCTACTTTGATTATAGACATAAACATCAGCAAAGCTCCTCGTTTCTTTAGAACACGATGGCATTCTGTCAAGAACTTTTTCATCTCAGTTCGCCATTTCTTGTATTCTAAATCATCCCATCCTGCATAGGCAAAGTGGTTGTCACGCATCCCTTTGATATTAGTTCCTCTTTTCTTCATAAAGAGCCCCAAATTATATGGGGGATCAGTAAGAATTAAGTCTACAGATGCATCCGAGAGCATTTTCATTAAAGCCAAACAATCTCCATTGCCAATCAGAGACAAATCTGTGATTTTATTTATCGAAGTCTTTTTACTCATTTCTGCAAGTGGTCAGGTTTTATTAAAAGGTCTTGAACTGGCACATTCAGTTTCTCTGCAATAGCATACATGGTTTCAAGACTTGGCTGAGAAGTATTTGTACACCATTTAGAAACGGTAACGGGGTCTTTGCCCATTTGGTCTGCCAGCCATTTTCCTGTACGACCAGCATCAGCAAGGACACTTTTTATGCGGTTCATCTTTTTCATTCGGCTTTCTTAATGTTTTGTGCAAAGTTATTAAATTATTGGCACATTACATTCTCTAAGTGAAGTTTTTGTGTGGATGAGACAAAAAAAAACGGCAGGAAGGATAAGTTTCTTGCCGTTTATGAGGGATTTTATACTATATCACACCACTTACAGGTACGTTCACGATGTCGTGGACGGGGAACTTTTCGCAGCCGATATAGAGAGTATCGAAAGCGTCGGAGCCGTCGGTGCGGTGTTCGAGCAGGTCTTCTTCTGATTCGGCGAGCTTTTCGCCTGACTTGTCCTTGCGGAAGCCGTTGCGCCCTCTTGATACACCTGCCGACTGAATGGCAAGGATAAGGTTGGGGTTGTTGCTACGGTTGAAGAATGGCATGAGGCGTTGCTTGCCAGCGAAGCCTTGATTGATAAGCAGATACTTCTCGTCGTGGCGCATCGGGTTGCCGAGATAGAGCGTTTCCACCTGCCAGCCGTAGCGTTCAAACTACCCCTCTCCGGCTGACAGATAAAAGCAAAGGCTGGAAGATAACAAATGTATCTTCCAGCCTTTGCTGTATTTGAGTATCAATGAGTTGCGGTGGAAAAAGGCGGAAAAATGGTAGATGGGAGATAAAAACACAAAAGTACTTTATATAAACCGTTTACCATTAAATGCTTTCTAAGGCTGCGTGGTATGGGCAAGATGTCCATACCTCCTACGTTTTATTTTTCTTCCTCGAAGTCGACATACTCGCCCTCGTCCTTCGCAAATATCTTGCGATTAGCTTGGCGTGGTGAGCGTTCGTCGTAGAGTTCTTCTTCCACGACTACGCCGTCGTCGTACTCAGCGCTGCGACGCTTGGTGCTGCCCGCAGCAGAGCTTTGCTGCTGGCGACGGTTGGTGTGGTTGGTGCCGTTGCGAAACTGCTTCGTCATGCGCTTTACGCGCAGATAGATGAAGCTGACGATGCCGATGAGGAAGATGGCTACCATCAGCACCATGATAAATATGCTTTTCAGAAATAGTCCGATGAATGTCATAGGAATGGTTTGTTTGGTGCTACAATCCGTTTCCACTCTCTTGTTGTCTACTTCTCGATGTCGACAGTGGTATGGGTGCGACTCACGATGTCGGCTACTACGGAGGTGAGGAAGTAGAGGGTGATGACTATCCACATGCCACCAATTACGCCGAAGAGGGCGATGACTACGCCGGAGAGGGCGATGAACGAGTAGCGAAGCTCGTTGCCACGCCAGCCCCCCTGCTTGAACTTAAGAGCGAACATGGGCAGCTCGCTGACGAGCAGGAGGCTTGTGAGCACTACGAGCAGCAGTATCGCGGGAATCATCCATGCTGACGACTCGATGAGTGTGGGCTGCGACACGAGCAGCGAGCCCCAGAAGAGGGCGTTGGCTGGTGTGGGCATTCCGATGAACGAGGTGGTCTGGCGTGTGTCGAGGTTGAACTTTGCGAGGCGAAGGGCTGAGAATGCTGCGATGAGGAAGGCGCAGTAGGGGATGTACGGCTCTACGCTGGCGAGCACTGTGGGGTATTCCATCACGCTCAACTGTGCGAAGACGATTGCCGAGGGGGCTACGCCGAATGTCACGTCATCGGCAAGCGAGTCGAGCTCTTTGCCGATGGGTGATGATACTCCGAAGAGGCGGGCACTCATACCGTCGAAGAAGTCGAACATGGCACCGATAATAATCCATATCAGCGCACAGCGTGCGTCGCCTCCGAGTGCCATTACGGTTGCGATGCAACCCGAAACGAGGTTGCCGCATGTAAGGGTGTTGGGTATGTTGCGTGTTATGAAGTTAGCCATTACTTTATTTCAGTTTTGCTATTATTGTTCCGTTGCCGGTGGTCAGCTGTCCCATCTTGACGCAGATTTCGGTGCCGAGGGGCAGGTAGACATCGACGCGTGAGCCGAACTTGATGAAGCCGAGGTGCTCGTCGATGTAGCAGTCTTCGCCTTGTTTGGCGTAGGTGACGATGCGACGTGCCACTGCGCCTGCTATCTGGCGGCAGAGGATGTCGGTGCCTTCGGGGGTGGTGATGACTACGTCGGCGTGCTCGTTCTCCTCGCTCGCCTTTGGCAGCCATGCCTTGTGGAAGTTGCCGTCGTGGTGGGCTACGGTCTTCACTTTGCCGTCAACGGGGAACCAGTTGGCGTGTACGTTAAAGAGGCTCATGAAGATGCTCACCATGATGCGACGCTCGTGGAAGTAGACATCCTCGTCGACTTCCTCGATTACTACTACGCGGCCATCGGCTGGAGCTACTACCAAGCCCGTTGTGTCTTCTTCGGGGAAGAAGCGTATGGGGCAGCGGAAGAAGTTGATGACGATGCAGTAGACGGTGCCCATGATTGCCGTGAAGCACCAGAACGGCACCTTGCTGTCTATGAAACGCCAAAGCAGCAACGCGATTGCTGCGATAACGATGAAGCCATAAACGAGTGTGTCGGTTCCTTCGCGGTGAAGGCGTATTTTCTTTAGTTTCTTTATCTTTTTGATCATTGTTTGGTTCGGTATGTGTAAATTAGTTGTTGATAATCGGTTGTCGTAAAAATCGTATGCACGTACGCAGCCATTGTACGGATACATATATTCTGTGCAAAGTTACCGTTTTTTTATGGAAGTGACAAACTTTTTGTTGCTTTTATGGAAAACAAAGACGCCGAAACAACCCGGCGTGTCATGCTGACGGGTTGTTTCGGCGTCTATCTATAGGGGGTGCAGTTGTCTCAACTGCACCAATTTGCCAGTTAGTTGCATTCTACTTGGTTGGTGCACTTGAGACAAGTGCACCCCCTGATATTACAGGAGCTCGTCGAACTTCTTGCGAAGATCGCCTTCTGTGATGGCACCTACATGCTTGCCAACGAGCTCGCCGCCCTTGAAGAAGAGCAGTGTCGGGATGTTGCGTACACGGTACTCTGCTGCTACGTCGTCGTTCTCCTCTACGTCGCACTTGCCTACAACGATCTTGCCGTCATACTCCTCTGCGAGTTTAGAAACGATAGGAGCGATCATGCGGCACGGACCGCACCATGTAGCCCAAAGGTCTACTACCAATGGCAGTTCGCCAGTTCTGTACTGTTCGATGTTCTCTGTTGTGATTGTTACTTCCATAGTTGTATTCGTTTATTTGTTAGTGATTATTCTTTATTTAATGACAATGCAAAGACAATGCAATGCAAATGCAAAGATAATGATTAAATATCAAAATCTGTGCCAATGTGCTTATTTGTTGGTGCACTTGAGACAAGTGCACCCCCTGTCAGTTGATGCCATAGCGCACGCCTTGTTCTGCCATTTCGTCGAGCGAGGTGAGCAGCTTCTTGTTCACGTCGACTGTGATGTTACGGCTGTAGAGCTGTATGTTGGTGTTGTTCTTGGCATCGTGGATGTTGATGTAGAGCGGTACGTTGCCGGTGGAGTTCTTCAGTGTTGTCTCCAGGTCGGTAAGCTGTGCGTCGTTGAACATCGTGGAATCCATGTACACCGTGAACTTCTCTATCGACTTCTCCTTTACGTCGCTGAGGAACTCTATCTTCTTTATTACCATGTCGTAGGCATCGGGGTTGTTGCGGAAGCGTTGCACGCATTGTGCTGTGATATAGATGTGGTATTCCTCCTGCAGCATGGACTGCCATTTTGTCCAGTCTTCGCCAAAGAGTGCCAGCTCGCCTTGTCCCTCGAAGTCTTCGATGGTGACGATGCCGAACGGCTTGTTGGTCTTTGTCCAGCGTTGTGAAACGGAGGTGACGATGCCACCGAAGGTGAGTTCTTCGATTGAGGCGAACGCCTTCTTGTCCATCTCGCGGCCTATCTGTGGACAGTGGAGGTTGCACATATGGTTGAGCACGACGGCGTAGTCGTCGAGGGGATGTGCCGAGAGGTAGATGCCCACCAGCTCGCGTTCGCGCTTCAGCAGCTCCATGGTGCTCCATGCCTCGCAGTCGGGCACGGGCGGTGTCTGTATCTCTACGCCTCCCATGTCGCCGAACAGCGAGTTCTGCATCGACGACTGTTCCGACTGGTACACCTGACCATAGCGCAGGAGCGTCTCGACGAAGGTGTCGCCCTTGGCGTTGGGGGCGAAGTATTGTTCGCGGCGTATGCCGAACGAGTCGAAGCCGCCGCTCAGTGCGAGCGACTCCATCGCCTTGCGGTTGACGGCGGAGAGATTGACACGCTGCACGAAGTCGAAGATGTCCTTGTACTGTCCGTTCTTATGTCGCTCGGCGATGATGTTGGTGGCAGCTGCCTCGCCCATGCCCTTGATGGCGGAGAGTCCGAAGCGCACCTCGCCCTTCTTGTTGGCGGAGAACTTCTGCTCCGATTCGTTCACGTCGGGACCGAGGCAGGGTATGTTCATCGCCTGGCACTCGGACATGAGCTTCGTAATCTTAGTGATGTCGTTGAGGCATCGGCTCATATTGCCCGCCATGAACTCGGCAGGGTAGTGCGCCTTGAGGTACGCTGTCTGGTAAGCTACCCACGAGTAGCACGTGGCGTGCGACTTGTTGAAGGCGTAGGATGCGAACTTCTCCCAGTCGCCCCATATCTTCTCGAGCACCTTCGGGTCGTGTCCGTTCTTCTTTCCGCCCTCGATGAACTTCGGCTTCATGGCATCAACGATGGCCTTCTTCTTCTTACCCATCGCCTTACGCAATGCGTCGGACTCGCCACGGGTGAAGTCGGCAAGCTGGCGCGAGAGGAGCATCACTTGCTCCTGGTAGACCGTGATGCCGTAGGTGTCCTTCAGGTACTTCTCCATGCAGGGGATGTCGTATGTGATTGGCTCCTTGCCGTTCTTGCGGGCGATGAACGACGGGATGTAGTCCATAGGTCCCGGGCGGTAGAGGGCGTTCATGGCGATGAGGTCTTCGAACACCGTGGGGCGCAGCTCGCGCAGATACTTCTGCATACCTGCCGACTCGAACTGGAACGTGCCGATGGTGCGTCCCTCCTGGTAGAGTTTGTATGTGAGCTCGTCGTCGATGGGGATAGTGTCGAGGTCGAGCGTGAATCCGTCGTGGGTGAGACGTATGTTCTCCACCGTCTCCTTCATGATGGACAGTGTGGAGAGTCCGAGGAAGTCCATCTTGATGAGTCCGGTCTCCTCGATGACGTGTCCGTCGTACTGTGTGGCGAGCAGCTTATGTCCTGGGTCGCTCTTGTCCTCAGCCGTAGACACAGGCACCCAGTCGCTGATGGCGTCGCGGCAGATGATGGTGCCGCAGGCGTGGATGCCCGTTCCGCGAACGGTGCCCTCGAGCATCTTCGCGTACTTTATGGTGTTTGCCATCTGTGGGTTGGCACTCGCTTCGGCTTCGCGTAGCTCGGGCACGCACTTGATGGCGTTGGTGAGGTTCATCTTCAAGCCGTCGGGCAGCTTGTCGGGGATAGCCTTGCAGAGGCGGTTGGATATGTCGAGCGGTAGCTTCTCCACACGCGCCACGTCCTTGATGGAGTTCTTCGTGGCCATCGTGCCGTAGGTGATGATGTGCGCCACCTTATCGTGTCCGTACTTGTCCTCCACCCACTCGAGCACCTTGCCGCGTCCGTCGTCGTCGAAGTCGGTATCGATATCGGGGAGAGAGATACGGTCGGGATTGAGGAAACGTTCGAAAAGCAAGTCGTACTTTATAGGGTCAATCTTGGTGATGCCCAGGCAGTAAGCCACAACCGAGCCGGCTGCCGATCCACGACCCGGACCCACCATCACGCCCAACTCGTCCTCAGCCGAGTTGATGAAGTCCTGTACGATGAGGAAGTAGCCAGGGAAGCCCATCGTCTTCATGATGTGCAACTCGAACTTGATACGCTCGTACACCTCGTCGGTGAGCGGTTCGCCGTAGAGTCGCTTCGCTCCGTCGTAGGCGAGCTTGGCTAAGTAGTCAGCCTCGAACTTTATGCGGTAGAGCTTGTCGATGCCGCCGAGCTTCTTGATTTTCTTCTCCGCCTCCTCGTGCGACATTATCTCTTTGCCGTTCTCGTCGGTGGTGAACTCGCGGAATAGCTCCTCGGGCGAGATGCGTTTGCGTGTCTCTTCCTCCGTGCCGAACTCCTCGGGGATGGGGAAGAACGGCATGATGGGCGAGTGGTCGATGGAGTAGGTCTCCACCTTATCCAATATCTCGAGCGTGTTTGAGAGAGCCTCGGGCACGTCGGCGAATATCTCGTTCATCTCCTCGCGCGTCTTGAACCACTCCTGCTTGGAGTAGAGCATACGCGTGGGGTCGTTCAGCTCCTTGCCCGTAGATAGACAGAGCAGGTGGTCGTGAGCTTCAGCGTTCTCCTGGTCGACGAAGTGGCAGTCGTTGGTGCAGACCACCTTTATGCCATACTCCTTAGCGAGCTTTATCAGCTCCTTGTTGGCACGCTGCTGCAGCGGGAACGTCTCGCGGTTGGCGCGTTGGTTCGGGTCCTTCACCTCGTGGCGCTGAAGCTCCAGGTAGTAGTCGTCGCCGAAGATGCTCTTATACCATTCTATCGCTTCGCGTGCCCCTGGTATGTCGCCCTTCAGTATCTTCGCCGGCACCTCGCCGGCGATACATGCCGAGCAGACTATGAGGTCCTCGTGATACTTCTCGAGGTCGGCTCTGTCGGTACGCGGCTTAGAGTAGAAACCATCCACCCAGGCACGCGACACGAGTTTGATGAGATTCTTGTATCCGTGGTAGTTCTTCGCAAGCACGATGAGGTGATAGCCGCCCGCGTCGCCCTTCTCCTTCACACGGTCGGCTTTGGTGCGGCGTGCCACGTACATCTCACAACCGAAGATGGGCTTGAAAGGCTCCTTGCCCTGTTCTTTCAGCTTGCCGTTTATCTTGTTGCAATAGTTGTACAACTCTTTCACGCCGAACATGTTGCCGTGGTCGGTGATAGCCATGCCGCGCATACCGTTAGCCACGGCCTTGTCGACAAGCTTTTCCACCGGCGACTGTCCGTCGAGAATGGAATAGTAGGTGTGTACGTGCAGGTGTATGAAGTCTTCCATCGTGCTGTTGCGATTTTTATTATTGAATGCTTTATAGTATAATGACTACAAAGTTACGCAAAAAAAATCATAACTCAACATTCTTTTCCCATAAGTACCACCTTCTTAACAATCGGCGTGGTGTAAGCATACGGGATGAAGTCGACAGACGGCAGTGGGGTGGTGATGAAGAAGTTGGCAACCTTGCCCTTTGCGATGCTTCCGTAGTTCCGGCTCTCGCCCATAGCGTAAGCACCGTTTATCGTTGCGGCGTTGAGTGCTTCGTTAGGCTGCAGTCGCATCTTGATGCAAGCCAGTGATACCACGAACTTCATGTCGCCCGATGGCGTTGAACCAGGGTTGTAGTCGCTCGCCACGGCAACGCTCAAGCCTGCGTCAATCATCTTGCGACCCTTGCCGTAAGGCATGTTCAAGAAGAACGACGTGCCGGGCAGCACGGTCGGCATCGTCTCGCTACCGCACAGAATGTCAATCTCCTCCTCGGTCATGCTCTCCAGATGGTCGACCGACAATGCGCCGTGCTTCACTCCAATCTCCACACCGCCCGACGAAGCCAGTTCGTCGGCATGAATCTTCGGGCGCATACCCCATGCGGCAGCCGCCTCGAGCATACGTCCCGTCTCCTCTGGTGTGAAGAAACCACGGTCGCAGAACACGTCGATGAAGTCGGCGAGGCGCTGGCGACCCACTTCGGGTATCATCTCGTCGATGATGAGCTTTACATAATCGCTTTGCGTCATGCCGCGAGCCACGGCGTGCGCTCCGAGGAACGTAGACACAATCTTTGCCGGCGATGCCTCCTTCATGCGTTGTATCACGCGCAGCATCTTCAGCTCGTCCTCCAGGTTCAGTCCGTAGCCACTCTTTATCTCTATGCAGCCCGTTCCCTTGCGTATCACCTCGTCGAGTCGCTGCATAGCCTGGCGGAACAGTTCGTCCTCCGAAGTGTTGTGCAGCAAGTCGGCAGAGTTGAGGATTCCACCGCCGCGACGCGCTATCTCCTCGTAGCTCAGTCCGTTAATCTTGTCGACGAACTCGCGTTCTCTGCTGCCTGCGAAGACGATGTGCGTATGCGAGTCGCACCACGATGGCAGCACCATTCCGCCTTCTGCGTCGATGGTCTCGTCGAAGGTGTCAGTCGGCATTCCGTCGGCAACACTACCGAACGCAGCGAAGCGACCGTCCTCAACGGTCAGCCAGGCATCGTCGATAGTGTTGAACGCAGACATCTCCTTGCCCTGCAAGCGCAGCTTCGGAGCGTATTCGATGCCAGCGAGAGTTTTTATGTTCTTTATTAAAGTTCTCATTTTCAACTATAAAGCTACTTGCGTAAGAATTCTATTGAGTTGGCAATGTGCGGATACATCACCTCGTCGCGTACGATGAACGGCACCACCTTGCGGTAGCTCTCGAAGATTGCCTCTACAGCCGGCGACGACTTCAGCGGACGGCGGAACTCAAGAGCCTGAGCCGCGTTGAAGAGTTCGATGGCAAGCACGCGCTCCGTGTTGAGCACCACCTTATATAACTTGATGGCAGCGTTGGCACCCATGCTCACATGGTCTTCCTGACCCTGGCTCGACGGGATGCTGTCTACCGACGACGGTGTAGCGAGCGACTTGTTGAGGCTCACCACCGAAGCGGCTGTGTACTGCGGAATCATGAAACCGCTGTTCAGACCCGGACTTGCCACGAGGAAGCTCGGCAGACCGCGTGTGCCGCTGATGAGCTTGTAGATGCGGCGTTCGGAGATATTCGAGAGTTCGCACATGGCTATCGAGAGGAAGTCCATCGGCATCGCTATCGGTTCGCCGTGGAAGTTGCCGGCAGAGATGATGAGGTCTTCGTCAGGACAAACGGTAGGGTTGTCAGTTGCCGAGTTCACCTCGACGTCAATCACCGAGTCGACATATGCGATGGTGTCCTTCACCGTGCCGTGAACCTGCGGAATACATCTGAACGAATACGGATCCTGCACATACGACTTCGGCTTCTCCACAATCTCACTGCCCTTGAGCAGCTCTCTCATGCGAGCCGCCGTGACAATCTGTCCTTTATGCGGACGCACCTGATGCACTGCGTCGGTGAACGGTGCTGTGAGTCCGTAGTAGGCATCGAGCGACATGGCAGCAATCTTGTCAGCCCAATCGCTCAAGCGGTGCGACTGCGAGAGAGCCCAAACCGCGAACGCACCCATGTTCTGCGTGCCGTTGAGCAGTGCCAGACCCTCCTTCGATGCGAGCTGGATAGGCTGCCAGTTGAACTTGCGGAGCATCTCCTCGCCACTTATCACCTTGCCGTCTACCTCCACTTCGCCAAGACCGACGAGCGGAAGCGTGAGATGAGCCAGTGGCACGAGGTCGCCAGATGCACCGAGCGAGCCCTGCATGTACACAACAGGATAAACATCGTTGTTGAAGAAGTCGATGAGTCGGTTCACGGTTACGAGCTGACAGCCCGAGAAGCCGTAGCTGAGCGACTGTATCTTCAAGAGCAGCATCATCTTCACGATGTCGTTAGGCACGCGGTCGCCCGTGCCGCAGGCGTGCGACATCATAAGGTTAATCTGCAGCTGCGCCAGATCGTCGGCACCGATGCTCACGTTGCAGAGCGAGCCGAAGCCCGTCGTCACACCATATATCGGTGCAGTAGTCTCCGCAATCTTGCGGTCGAGATACTCTCTACACTCCACGATGCGCTTCTGCGCGTCGTCGCTCAGTTCTATCTTGTAGCCACCATACACCACCTCGCCAATGCGCTTGATTGACAGGTGTTCGGCTGAAATCTGATGTTTTTTCATTGTCGTTGTTTTTAGTTGGTTGTTGAGAAGGGGGTGCACTTGTCTCAAGTGCACCAATATGTCTGTTAGTACTATTCTTCTTGGTTGGTGCCCTATTCTTCTTGGTTGGTGCACTTGAGACAAGTGCACCCCCTGGTATTCCCTATATTAGATTGATGATGTCGTCGTCGACGATGCTCGGCATCGTAACCTGCAATCCGTGCGAACGTTGCATCTCGCGCTCTATGCTATGTATAGAACCCTCGTTGCGTGCCCAAGCACGGCGAGCGATGCCGTTGTTCACGTCCCAGAACAGCATCTCGCTGATGTGTCGGTCGCTGTCCGCGCTGCCGTCTATCACCATGCCGAAGCCACCGTTTATCACTTCGCCCCAGCCTACGCCGCCGCCGTTGTGCAGCGATACCCATGTAGCACCGCGGAACGAGTCGCCGATGACGTTCTGCACAGCCATGTCGGCGCAGAACTGCGAACCGTCGTATATGTTGCTTGTCTCGCGGAACGGCGAGTCGGTGCCCGACACGTCGTGATGGTCGCGTCCGAGCACGATGGGTCGGGTTATCTCGCCCTTGCGTATAGCCTCGTTGAACGCCAATGCAATCTTCGCGCGGCCCTCTGCGTCGGCGTAGAGGATGCGAGCCTGCGAGCCCACCACGAGCTGGTTTCTGCCAGCCTCCACAATCCAGTGGATGTTGTCAGCCATCTGTCCCTTTATCTCGTCGGGCGAGTTCTTCATTATCTCCTCAAGCACACGTGCCGCAATCTCGTCGGTCTTGGCAAGGTCGGCAGGGTCGCCCGATGTGCATACCCAGCGGAACGGACCGAAACCGTAGTCGAAGAACATCGGTCCCATGATGTCCTGCACGTACGACGGATAGCGGAACTTGCCGTCAGCTGTGCAGATGTCGGCACCGGCACGCTTCGACTGCAGGAGGAATGCGTTGCCGTAGTCGAAGAAGTACATGCCGTTGGCGGCGAGGCGATTGATGGCAGCCACCTGGCGGCACAGCGATGCCTGCACATGCTTGCGGAACTCGTCGGGGTTCTCAGCCATCATCGCCTTCGACTCCTCAAGCGTGAGGTCGGCAGGATAGTAGCCGCCTGCCCACGGGTTGTGGAGCGAGGTCTGGTCGCTGCCTATGTCCACGTGTACGCCTTCGTCGGCGAGACGTTCCCACAGGTCGACCACATTGCCCACGTAAGCCATTGACACCGTGCGCTTCTCCTCCACGTTGCGCTTTATGGCAGGTATGAGTTCGTCGAGATTGTCGTGCAGTTCGTCCACCCAGCCCTGGTCGTAGCGCTTCTTCGCAGCCAGCGGATTAATCTCTGCCACCACGCTCACCACGCCAGCGATGTTGCCAGCCTTAGGCTGAGCGCCCGACATGCCGCCCAGGCCCGACGACACGAACAGCATACCGCGTATGTCCTGCGGTCCGCCCTTCTCGCTACGCTGCTTGCGTGCCGCGTTCAGCACGGTGATGGTAGTGCCGTGCACGATGCCCTGCGGACCGATGTACATGTACGATCCGGCAGTCATCTGTCCGTACTGGCTCACGCCGAGAGCGTTCATGCGCTCCCAGTCGTCGGGCTTCGAGTAGTTGGGTATCACCATTCCGTTCGTCACCACCACACGCGGAGCGTTCGGGTGCGACGGGAAGAGTCCGAGCGGATGACCCGAGTACATCACGAGTGTCTGCTCGTCGGTCATCTCGCTGAGATATTTCATTGTGAGTCGGTACTGCGCCCAGTTCTGGAAGATGGCACCGTTGCCTCCGTACACGATTAGTTCGTGCGGATGCTGCGCCACCTCAGGGTTCAGGTTGTTCTGAATCATGAGCATGATGGCGGCAGCCTGTTCGGAGCGGTGCGGATACTCGTCGATGGGGCGAGCGTACATATCGTATGTAGGGCGATAGCGGTACATATAGATGCGTCCGTATGTGTTGAGTTCTGCGATGAACTCCGGCGCCAGCTGCGCGTGCAACTGTTTCTGGAAGTAGCGCAGGGCGTTGCGCAGTGCCAGCTGTTTTTCCTCGTGGTTGAGTATCTCCTTGCGCTTCGGCGCATGGTTTATATTCGGGTCGTAGGGCATCGGTTCGGGAAGGAAGTCGGGTATGCCCAAGCGTATCTCTTCTGCAAAAGTCATAGAGTTAGGTTTTTAGGAGCCCCTTCCCATCCCTCCCCGTCGGGGAGGGAGTGAGTTGGGTTGTGGTTAAAGCCCCTCCCCATCCCTCCCCGTCGGGG
>ERZ773260.2355-NODE-2355-length-21173-cov-12.337011_pt1 | contig 21173 bp, 13 predicted proteins | sample MGYA00511387_ERZ773260 | MGnify/ENA primary metagenome ERZ773260 (study PRJEB29015, sample SAMEA2737745) | human gut metagenome | biome: human gut; feature: human-associated habitat; material: faeces | place: China | collected 2012 ... | reverse complement strand
CTTGCCGTCGATTGGATATAGGGGCTTTGCGGTCGCCCCTATGACCCTTCGCGCGCTCCAAGAATCGTTTTGATAGCATCGAGCTTCAACCATCATTTCCGCTGATTTCCTGTTTTCTGTGAGAAAACAGTTGAATCTTGTTTCTGTTTTTTGCCCGACGAGGGAGAGGAGGATATGGGCAGCCATCGGTTACGCTCCGCGGCGCAGAGGATCGACAGGCCGCTGGGCGAACGAATCCGAACATACGAGGGAGGAATTATTTTATGACCGGTATTCCGTTGATTATCGCCTTTTTCATCATGGTCGTCGTGATGATCGTCGCCATTTCGAAATTTAAGATTCATCCGTTCCTGTCCATCATGGGCGTGTCGCTGATTCTGGCGCTGCTGGCGCTGCCGCTGGCCAAGGTGCCGGGCACCATCGGCGCGGGCTTCTCGGGTACGTTCTCCTCGCTGGGCATCGTCATCATTCTGGGCGCGATGATCGGCTTCTTCCTTGAAAAGACCGGCGCCGCGCTCACCATGGCCGACTGGGTCATCCGCCGCGTGGGCGACAAGCACCCGGAATTGGCCATCCTGCTGATGGGCTGGATCGTCTCCATTCCCGTGTTCTGTGACTCCGGCTACGTCATCCTCAACCCGATTCGCAAGGCCATCGTCAAGAAGACCGGCGTTTCCGCCGTCGCGATGGCGGTCGCGCTGAGCGCCGGCCTGTATACCTCGCACGTGTTCATCCCGCCGACGCCGGGCCCGATCGCCGCGGCGCAGTCGCTGGGGCTTGAAAGCCACATGCTGATGGTCATTCTGGTGGGCTTCCTGGTCTCCATCCCGTCTCTGGCGGCGGGCTACTTCTACGCGCGCTACATCGGCAAGAAGGTTCACTCGACCGATGAGGACAGCAACGAGACGACCAAGAGCTACGACGAGCTGAAGGCCGAGTTCGGTCAGCTTCCGGGCGCGGGCATCTCCTTTGCGCCGATCGTCATGCCGATCGTCCTGATGGCCGTCAAGTCCATCGTGGACATGGCCAAGTGGACGGGGCTCTTCGCGCAGATTCTCCAGTTCCTGGGCACGCCGATGATCGCGCTGACCGTCGGTCTGATCATCTCCGTCGCGACGCTGTTCTCGGCGGGCAAGGGCAAGGAATTCTACGCGCTGGCGGATGAGACGCTGCGCACCGTCGGCCCGATCCTGTTCGTCACCGCCGCGGGCGGCGTGCTGGGCAAGGTCATCTCCGAGGCGGGCATCGTCACCTACATCACCGAGCATGCGTCCTTCCTGTCCAACGTCGGCATCTTCTTCCCGTTCATCATCGCGGCCATCCTCAAGACGGCGCAGGGCTCTTCCACCGTGGCCATCACGACGACGGCGGGCATTCTGGGCCTGTACTCGGCGGAAGGCTCCCTGATGAGCGCGCTGGGGCTGACCTCTCCGTTCGCCGCCGCGCTGACCGTCATGGCCATCGGCGCGGGCGCGATGACCGTTTCCCACGCCAACGATTCCTATTTCTGGGTCGTCACCAACTTCGGCGGCATGAAGGCCGAGGACGGCTACAAGACCCAGACGATGTGCACCCTGCTGATGGGTATCGCCAGCATCGTGTTCATCTGGGTCATCTCGCTGTTCTTCCACTAAAAAACGCTTTTTGTCCGCAACCTGAGGAGGGATGGGATGCTGTCCATCCCTCCTTTTCATCCTGCATTTAACCCAAACAAGGAGGTCGTCACGCATATGATGGAGGACGCAAGGCGCATCATTGACGATTCGATTCGGGCGGTTCTGCCCGACGCCGCCGTTTACCGCGCGCTGGAAGGGCGGTGTTTTGACCGCCCCGTCACCGTGATCGCCATCGGAAAGGCCGCCTGGCGCATGGCGAACGCGGCGGCAAAGGCGCTGGGGGAGAACCTCCGCGAGGGCATTGTCATCACCAAATACGGCCACAGCGAGGGCGACATCCCGCGCATGACCATCTACGAGGCCGCCCACCCGATTCCGGACGAGGCGGGCGTAGCGGCGACGCGGGCAGCGCTGGCGCTGGCGGATCGCATGACCGCGCAGGACGAGGTGATTTTTCTGGTCTCCGGCGGCGGCTCGGCGCTCTTTGAGCAGCCGCTTGAAGGCGTGACGCTGGATGACTGCGCGGAGATCACGCGGCAGCTTCTGGCCTGCGGCGCGGACATCGTGCAGATCAACACCATCCGCAAGCATCTTTCCGCCGTCAAGGGCGGCCGCTTTGCCCAGCGCTGCGCGCCCGCGCATGTGCTGGCCATCGTGCTCAGCGATGTGCTCGGCGATTCGCTGGATTCCATCGCCTCCGGGCCGTGCTATCCGGATCGTTCCACCTGCCGGGACGTCGAGCAGCTCGTCGAGCGCTATCATCTGGTCATCCCGCCGCACGTCCTGCCCGCGCTGCAAACGGAAACGCCCAAGCAGCTTCACAACGTGGAGACGCAGATCACCGGCAACGTCCGCGCCCTCTGCGACGCGGCGAAGGCCTCGGCGGAGGCGCTGGGCTATCGCACGCTGACGCTGACGACGACGCTCAACTGCGAAGCGCGGGAAGCGGGCGCGATGCTCGCGTCCGTCGCGCGGGAAATCCGTCAGAGCGGCCAGCCGCTCGGCGCGCCCTGCGCCGTGATCCTCGGCGGAGAAACCGTCGTGCATCTGCGCGGCAAGGGCAAGGGCGGGCGCAATCAGGAGCTGGCCGTCGCCGCCGCGGCGGGAATCGACGGCCTGCCGAACACCCTGATTTTCTCCGTCGGCTCGGACGGTACAGACGGCCCGACCGACGCGGCGGGCGGCCTTGTGACCGGCGAATTTGCCGCGCGCTGCCGCGAAAAGGGGCTTTCCATCGAAAAGACGCTGGCCGATAACGACGCTTACAACCTGCTGCGCCAGACGGACGGCCTGATCGTCACCGGCCCCACGGGCACCAACGTGTGCGACCTGACCATGCTGCTGGTGAAGTGACGGGCGAAAAAAAGCGGATGAAACCGCGCGAAAAACAGAAAAAACAGCAAGACTTCGTGAAACGTGAATTTCGCGAAGTCTTATCTGCGTTATGCGATTAGATGGGTGGAAGAAGTTATTTCAGCTCTCCGCGCTTTTCCTGCGCCCAATGATCGACAATGACGCTGGGCGCATAGACGAAAATCATATGCATGTCCTCGCTGCCGGTGTTTACGAGCGCATGCTTCTTCATGGAGGGAATAAACACGCAGTCGCCAGGGCCGATGGCCTGCGTTTCTCCGTCCACCGTCATCAGGCCCGTGCCTTTGATGATCGTGTAGGATTCGACCGTTTCGTGCTCGTGCTCGGGAATTTTGCCGTTCGGGTCAATGACCACATAGCCCTGACAAAACTTGTCCCCCGTTATCGCCCCGTTCTGGCCGATGACGACGCGCGTGCGCCGGCCGGCCGGGAATCGCGTTCCTTCCAGATCAAAAATGTGAACCTTTTCCATGGTTATTCTCCTTCCGGCTCGGCGTTCTCGATTCGCCTGACGGATTGCCGCTCAACCAGCTTCGCCTTATAATAGGTGATCGAGCCTTCGCCGAACTCGCGCGTGTTGATTTGATACATCAGGTTATTGAAAATCACCTTCAGGGTATCGTAGGTGGCATGGCGTATGGTCGTCAGCGGAGGCGCCATATACTTGGCCGTCGGAATGTCGTCAAAGCCCATCACGGAAACATCATCCGGGATGTGCAGGCCGCAATCCAAGATGCCCCGATAGACGCCGAAGGCCATGTTGTCGTTGAACATAAAGACGGCGGTTGGCCTGTCCGGCAGATTCATCAGCCGGACGGTTTTTTCATAGATGTCGTCTTCATCAAGATCCCGCTGAATAAACGGCTTATAATCCGTCACGCCGGCGTCTTCAAAGGCTTTTTCGCAGCCGCGCAGCCGCTCGACGTTGTACTGCCGATGCGTATTATTCATGTAGAGGGCAATCTTTCGATGTCCCATATTCAGCAGATAGCGGATGGCGATGTTTGTCGCCTCTTCGTTGCAGATGTTGATGCAGGGCGCGTTGATATCAAAGGTGCGGTTGATGATGACCATGGCGATTCGCTCGGCGTATTCCCGAACAAATTCGACGTCTTCCGTGGACGGAACGTACAGAATACCGTCTACGCACAGGCGCTGAAGCGTTTCAAAATAATTTTTTTCCCGCTTTGCGTCGCCCTGCGCGTCGCACAGAATAATGGAATACCCGGCTTCCATGGCCAAATCTTCAAGCGTTTTGACAATCTGCGGATAATAGGGGTTGACGATGTCCGGAATAATCAGGCCAATCAGGCGCGCACTGCCGGATTTGAGCATCTGCGCCGTCATGTTCGGCCTATAATTCAGTTTTTTAACCGCCTGAAGCACCTTTTGGCGGGTTTCTGGCGAAACCTTCGCGCTGCCGGTCATCGTTCTGGATACCGTGCTGAGCGATACGCCGCAATACTCGGCTACATCTTTGATTCCAGCCATGTCATCTTCCCCCGTGCGATCCGCCTTCAGCGACGATGAAACGTATCGCCTTCCCTGTATTTTTTCCATGCCGTTTCAAACCATTGATCGCTGTCCGGAAGCCCCCGAACCGGCCGCCACGTTACGCGGCACGATTCCGTTTTTCGATCATAGACGATTTCCTGAAGGCGCGCGGTATCCGTTTGTTTTGTGACGTTTCGAAAACACTCCGCCACCCCTTCGTGCGGCAAGGTACCATTTTTATTATACACTAAATAGGAATTTCTGGAAACACCTATTTGCCTTATATAGTCGTCAATCGCGCTCAGGTATACGAACTGGGCGATCAAAAGCTCCCGCAGGCGGAAAAAATCCGGCAGCCTGCGCTTGTCCGTCAACCCGTGCGTCCGGCTCAGGCGGCTTTGCTGCGCCCTGTTTTCGCGCAGCGCCGTTTCGACGCCCTCCTGAGAACGGATGAACGCCCCGTATTGGGTCATTCGGCGGCGAAGCGCTTCTGTTTCCTGCTTCACGTCGATCGGCTGCTGACAGCCGGTCTCCTCGATGAGCCGCTGGATTTCGCCGATAGCCTCGGCCTGTTCGCAGAGAAACGCTTCCCGTTCGGGCACGGACGGCGCGTCATGGTGCACGATATACTGCGCGGCGCGGAGACCGCCGACCTGACCGGCGTTCAGCGCCGTTCCGCCCGGCCGATACACGCCGTGGCTGCCGTTCACCTCGCCGATGGGGAACAGGCGGTTGATTTCGCTCTCCCACCATTCGTTTCCGGCGACGCCGCCGTTATTGTGCTGCGCGCAGATGGAGACCGCGATTTTCTCTCTGGACAGATCAATGCCGTGGTCCAGATAGGTTTGAATCGACGGCGGATTCATTCTGGCCAGCCGCTTGAACGGCGTTTCCAGCAGTGCGCCGCAGTTTTCCAGATAGCGCCTCGCTTCCTCCGACAAACCGGAAAAATCGGGCTTTCCGTCTTTTTCCAGCGCCGCCGAATTTCGCGTAAAATCCAGATAGACGCGGCGGCCGCGGATGATTTCCTCCTGATAAATCAGGATGTCAATGAAGGAAGAACCATCTCCCCCGGCCTTTCTGGGGTCGAACGGCCATTGATAGCCCTTGAGGAAGATCGCGTTGAGCATGTTCTGCGGCGTGCTGAACGCATCCAGCAGAAATTCCCGCTCGTCCTCGCCGCGCGCATCCACCGATACATAGCGCGGAAGGCACTGCTGGAACGAGCCGGAAAGATTCCAGCGGAATCTGGTCGAAGCGACGCCGTATTGGGATTCCGTCAGATTTTTCCCCTTCGCGCCCGCTTCGAACAGAAGCCCCGTCGCGCCGCTGTGCGCGTAGGGATATACGCTGGCCTGATACATGCCCGCTTCGCCGCCCGTGGCCCAGACCACGTTCGCGGCCGCAAAGACGACGAGCTGCGCATCCTCCGGCGCGGAAAGATCGAGCGCAATCACGCCCGCCGCCGCCGCTTCCCCGTTTTCCATGCGGGTCAGCAGGCGTACCGCCAGATGGCGATCCCAGATGGGGATCTTCGCCTCCGTCACCCGCTTTTCGAGCGCTTCCGTCATGTATTTGGACGTGTACGGTCCGGCCGACGTCCCGCGGTTGATGGGATCGTGATCCGTTTTATAGCCGATGTATTCGCCGCTTTCATTGATCGGGAACGGAACCCCAAGCTCGACCAGATGGAAGAAGGAACGAATGGAATTGGCCGCTTCCGCCAACGCGATATCGCCGTCCACGCAGCCGCCCTCAAACAGCGTAGCGGCCATTTGGCGCACACTGTCCTGAACCTCTCCGCCCAAAGAAAGCTTGTAATAGGTCTGTTTATCCGATCCCGTATTTCGGGAAGTGCCCATTCGCATCCCTTCGGTGATGATGGCGATGTCCGTCTGCCCCATTTCGTGCAGGCGAAGCGCCGCATTCAGCCCCGCCGCGCCGCTTCCGACGACGATCGTGTGATACCGCCTGAAAACGACGCTCTTTTCTGCCTTCTTTTCTTCCATATCCTCACCATTTACAGGCGGCGAATATGAAATCCGCCGTCTACATCTATGTAATTTCCCGTTGTATACGCGAAGTCGTCCGAGCAGAAGGCCCGAACCGCGCGCGCCACGTCTTCCGGCTGCCCCCACCGCGCGATGGGGAACGCGCCCGCCTCGATCAGGCGGTTGTATTTTTCCTGCACGGCGGCGGTCATGTCGGTTTGAATCACGCCTGGGCGAACCTCATAAACGCGGATGCCCTCGCCGGCCAGCCGATCAGCAAACAGCCGGGTCAGCATGGATATGCCCGCCTTGGACACGCAGTATTCGCCCCTGTTGACCGAAGAGACCTCCGCCGAGCAGGAAGAAATATTGACGATAATGCCGGGCGTCCTGGCCTGTATCATCCGGCGGGCCACCGCTTGGGTCATAAACATGTTGCCCTTTGTGTTGGTGCCCACGACGTAATCAAAGCTCTCCTCCGTCATTTGGAGCAAATCGCTGCGCTCCTTCGGCGCAACGCCTGCGTTGTTGACCAGCACGTCGATCCGGCCGTGCCGCGCCGCCACCTCGTCCACCACGCGGAGCCGATCTTCGGTGTTTGCGATATCGCCCGCGTGCCAGCTGTACGAAACGCCGGCCTCGCGCAGCTTCTGCGTGCTCTGCGGATAGGCGGATTCCGGCTTGGTCGCCATGATGGCCACCGCATAGCCGGAGCGCCCCAGTTCAAGGGCGATGGCCAGCCCGATTCCCCGGCTTCCGCCGGTTACCAATGCCGTTTTCATAAGCGTCCCCCGTTTACTTCATCAGCAGATTCGGCAGCGCCATCGTCAGCCCCGGAATATAGGTGACCAGCAGCAGCACAACCAGCATCGGAACATACAGCGGCAGCGTCGCTTTGGAAACGCTTTCGATCTTGCGCCCCGCAATCGCGCAGCCCGTAAAGAGCGCCGTGCCGACCGGCGGCGTGCACAGGCCGATGCCGAGGTTGAGCATCATCACCACGCCGAACTGAACCGGATCCATGCCGAAGCTCTTGACCACCGGCAGCAGAATCGGCGTCATAATGAGCACCAGCGGCGTCAAATCCATAAAGCAGCCGAGCACGAGCAGGATGATGTTAATCAGCAGCAGGATGACGTATTTGTTCGTGCTCACGCTGAGCAGGAAGTTGGTCGCAATCTGCGGCACGTTCAGGTACGTCATCATCCAGCCGAAGGCGCCCGCCGCCGCGATCAGGCCGTAGATCATCGCAAGGGTTTTGACCGTTCGACCCAGAATGGCCGGAATATCCTTGAGCGTCATCTGACGGTACACGAACAGGCCGATAAACGCGCAGTACAGGCAGGCAATCGCCGCGGATTCCGTCGTCGTGAAGACGCCGGCGGAAACGCCGCCGATGACGATGACCATTGCCAGCATGGCCAGTACCGTATCTTTGGTCACGGCCAGCGCTTCCTTCAGCGGAAGCTTTTTCCCCTTGCCGTAGTTCTTCTTCTTGGAGATGAAGTAGCAGCAGATCATCAGGCTCACGCCCAGCAGAATGCCCGGCACATATCCCGCGCAGAACAGCTTGCCGACCGATACGCCGCCCGCAACCATGGCATAGAGCACCATGTTGTGCGACGGCGGAATAATCAGCCCCTGACAGGCGCTCGTCACCGTGACAGCCGTTGAAAAATCGACGTCATAGCCCGCGTCCGTCATCATCGGGATTTCAATGACGCCCAGCGAGGAGACGTCCGCAATGGCGGAACCGGAAATGCCGCCGAAGAGCATCGAGGCCAGCACGTTGACATGCGCCAGACCGCCCGTAAAACGGCCGACGCACACATCCGCAAATTTCAGCAGACGGCTCGAAATGCCGCCCTGCGCCATCAGCTCGCCCATCAGGATAAAGAACGGAATAGCCAGCAGGGTAAACGAATTGAGCTGCTTGCACATCTGCTGCACCATCGTCATAACCGGAATATCCAGATACAGCATGGCCAGGCTGGTGGAAATGACCATGGAAAACGTGATCGGGCATTTGATGACCAGCAGAAAAACGAAGGTCAGAAGCAAAATCGCAATGGCGACACCGTTCATGTTCAGGCTTCTCCTTTCTTTTGCGCGTCCGTTTCGTCTTCGATGCCCAGCATCTTCATCAGCACGAAATAGATCATCGTGACGCCCGCAACCGGAATCATCAGATACATCACGCAGGCCGGCCAGCGCGTGACCGTCATTTTAGAATGTGTCGTCGAAAGGATGAGGGCCGTGCCGTAATAGGTGAAAAACACGCCGACCAGCAGCAGCAGAATCTGGTTCAGGCGATTAAGCGCCTTCTGAACGGCTTTGGGAAACATGCTGAAGAACAGCTCCACCTTGATATGCAGCCCTTTGTCCACGCCGATGCTCAGCCCCAGAAAAGCCATCCAGATGGTCAGGAGCAGCGCGACTTCCTGATTCCAGCGGATATTGGATTTGAAAATGTTTCTGGCCACAACCTGCGCACTGACAATGCCCACCACGGCGACAAGCGAGATCCGCGCGTAGCCGAATATGATTCTGTAAATCCACCTGTAAATCAATAGAAGCGTTTTTTTCAGCTTTTCCGTCATACGCGATTTCAACTCCTATTCCCTGTCAGAGAAAAAGGACGGAGCGGATACGCATTTCCGCTCCGTCCTCTCCATGTTTTTTTATTCGGCCGCGGCCTGAATCTGATCGACCAGGTCGGTGTACTTGCCGCCTTCGTAGCTGTACCAGATCGGCGTGCAGGCGTCGCGGAATTCAGCCGCTTCCTCGTCGGTCGGGGTGTAGATTTCAACCTTGCCCGTGTCCAGCAGCTTCTGCTCGTTTTCCTTCTCCGCGTTGGCCCAGAGCTCTTTCTGGTATTCCCAGGAATCCAGCGCGGTTTGGTCGATAATCGCAAGATCCTCTTCGCTCAGCTTTTCGCGGGTTTTCTGGCTCATAACCAGAATGTCGGCCGAACGGGTGTGGTCGTCCTTGATGTAATACGGGGCGACCTCATAGAAGGACATGTCCAGATAATTGACGATGGAGTTCTCCGCCGCGTCGCAAACGCCGGTCTGCAGGGAGGAGTAGCACTCGGAATACGCAATGGCGATCGAGCTTGCGCCCAGCTTTTCAACCATGGACATCATCAGCTCGGATTCCTGCACGCGAACCAGCATGCCCTTCATATCCGCCGGGGAATGAATCGGCTTGGAGCTGAAGAAGCAGCGGGAGCCCGCATCGTAGTACGTCAGGCCGTAGAGACCGACATTCTTCATCGCGTCGCCGCGGAGGATGCCCATGCCGATTTCGCCGCCGTGCACCTTCCAGAAATGCTCCAGATCGGTGTAGATATACGGCATCATCAGCGCGTTGTAATCATCGACAAAGTTGGTCATCGTGGAAAGGTCGGCCTTGATGATATCCATGCCGCCATACTGCGCCTGCTCCAGACAGGAAACCGCGTCGCCCAGCGTGCCGTTGTTGTACACCTGAATCTCGATTCGGCCGTTCGTGCGTTCCTTCACCTGCTCGGCGAACCACTCGCACGCCTGCGTCGTCACGTTGCCATCCGGCTGGTTGTTGGAGAGACGGAGGGTAATCGTATCGTCGGCCATCGCCGTGCCGAGCCCGAGCACCATCATCATAGACGCCGCAATGGCGATCATTCTTTTTTTCATGTTCTTCTTCCTTTCATTATCTTGCGGTATATCCGCCGTCCACCGGGATCATGGCGCCGGTGATATAATCAGAAGCCTGCGAGGCCAGAAAAACGGCAATGCCTTCAAAGTCGTCCGGATTGCCCCAGCGCCCCATGGGGATGCGCTCGTTGATCGGCCTGCTTTTTTCGGGATTGTTGTAAACCGCCCGAGTCAATCCAGTCAGGATGTAGCCCGGCGCCAGCGCGTTGACGCAAATGCCATACGGCGCCAGCTCGTTGGACAGCGCCCGCGTCAGGGAAAGCATGCCGCCCTTGGAACAGGTGTAGCCGCTGACGTCCACGCCGCCAAACGTCGAAAACAGAGAAGCCGTGTTGATGATTTTGCCACGGCAGCCCCTTTCCTTAAAATGGTTCGCTGCCTTTTGTGCCATCAGAAACGCGGATTTCAAATTGACGGCAATCACGCGGTCGAACACGTCTTCCGGATAAGTCAGCACGCTTTCGCGATGCTGCATGCCCGCGTTGTTAAACAGGATATCAATATGTTGATTTTCTTCAACAGCCAAATGCCATACTTCGTCGATCATGGCGCTGTTTGATAAATCTACATGGTAAAGCTGACATTCACCTCCGACCTCTTCCACTTTTTGCTTTGTTTCGGAAAGATCCGCGATGTCAAACGCCAAGATTTTTGCGCCCGCCTTGGCCAGCCCCACAGCAAGGCCCTGACCGATGCCGGTCGCGCACCCGGTAACCACCGCGTTCTTCCCCTCCAACGAAAACAGATTCGTCTTCTTTTCCTCCTTTCTCTGCACACAATGAAAGCGTTTTCCTTTGTTAATCGAATAATATCACATGAAAACGCTTTCATCAATACCGTTTGAATAAAAAGAGGCTGTTTTTTTTTAACATTTTTTTCGTTTTCAAAAAAAGGCGGGATCATCCCGCCTAGCCCGCCTCAGACTGTAGACAAAAAGCTATTCTCCCCCCGAAGGGGGAGAATAGCTCAGACTGTCGAGAGGAAATCCCTCCCGGCGGGGGTTTTTGTTATTCCGCTGTCTGTGTCAGCGTTGCGCCGACGATGGCCTGCGTCCACGTCTGGTTTTCCGTCACGCGGTAGTTTTGCAGGCGGGTCGTGTAGAAATCAAAGTACACGTTGGAGTAGACCGGGATCGCGGGCAGAACCTCCGTCCAGCGCTCCTGGAAAGCGACCCACTTCTGGCAGTAGCTCAGCACGTCGCCCGGCTCCGTCTTGCGCATGTCCACGGCGAGCTGATAGAGCTTCGAATCGCGAATCCCCGTTCGGTTGACGGTCTTCACGTAGGCCGCGTCCGTCGAGTACGTCGTGCTCGGGTCGAAGACGGTGCCGAAGTTCGTCGCCAGATAGATCATGTCGCAGTCGCGCGCCGCGCGGCGGTAGTAGATATCCAGCAGCTCGTTCATCGGGACGGCCTTGACCGTCAGGCGGACGCCGATGGCCGCGAGGTTTTCCGTCAGCGTCGCGTTCAGCGCGTCGCCCACGGCGTTCCCCTCCGGATAAATCAGCGTCAGGTCGAGCGCGACGGTCTTGCCGTCGATCTTCTTGGCGCGGATGCCGTCCTTGCCGAGCCGCCATCCGTCCTGATCCAGCAGCTTGGCCGCCTGATCGAGGTCGAGCGGGTAATCCTTGAGCTTGTCGAGGGACAGCGCGTCCCACTGGGCGACGGTCTTTTCGTAGGCCGCAGTCTCCTTGGCGGTCGCGTTGGCCGGGAGATCGGCGACGGGCGGCTGAATCGTGCCCGCGGTGAGCTGATACATCCACTGGCCGATGCCGAAATAGCCGTTGGCCTTCAGGCCGAAGTTGCCCGTGTAGGCCTTCACCAGCGCGTCGCGGTCAAAGCAGCGCGCAATCGCCTGACGAACCGCCTTGCTGGAGACCGTCTGGCGCTCGCAGCTGAAGCTGATCATGCTCAGGCCGCTGCGCGGGTAGTTCGCCACGGAGAACGGCTGATCCGCGATGGATTGAATCCCCTTGCTGACCGTATCGGCGGCGACCATCTTGTTGAGCAGATCGACCTCGCCGCTGAGCAGCAGGTCGATGGCCTCGTCGTTGGCGACCGAGCGATAGACGATGGTTTTAATGCTCGGCTTTTCGCCTTCCTCATTGCCCTTGTAATACGGGTTGATGGCAAAGCTGGCCGTGCCGCGCTGCGCGTCGTAGCTCGTCAGGGTGTACGGGCCGCTGACGACGGACGGGTGGCTCATGTAGCCGGTGGCCGCGTCCAGAATCGTCTTTTGAAGCAGGTCGGCGGTGAAAATCGCGTCGCCCGTGCCGCTGGCATTGACAATGCCCACGCCCTTTTCGGTATCGACCACCTTGCAGCCCGGCGCAAGGACGCCGATGGGATACGGGCTGTAATCAAACAGCGCCATCTCGTAGAAATACGGCTCGTAGGCCTTGCTGATCGTGATGGACATCTGCGTGTCGCTCAGCAGGCGCACGCCGCGCAGGACGGACGATTTGCCGGACTGGTACGACTCCATCCCCAGAATCGCGCCGACGGCGGCGGACTGCCCGCCCAGCTTCGCCAGCTCCGGCGAGGCCGTCAGCAGGATGGAAAACGCATAATCCTTCGCGGTGATCGCGCTCCCGTCGGAGAACTTCAAATCGCCGTAGAGGTCGAACGTGTACACGCGGTTGTTCTGCGCGTCCTTGGAGACGGCCATGCCCGCGACCACGCTGTCGTTGATTTGGTATGTGCCGGTTTCGTGATCCCAGCTCATCAGGTTATAGCCGTGCAGCAGCGCCCGGACGTCCATATCCGCGGTGTTGCTGCCGAACAAATCGGTGAAGAACGCGCCGCTCATCGCCGTTGTGCTGCCGACAACCAGTTGATTTTCCGCCGCCATCGCGACGCAGCCCGTCAACATCCACAGAGCGAGCAACAAGGTGAGGATTTTTTTCATGGCCTTTTTCCTCCTGTTGTTGTAGTACGGAGAGGCCGCATCCGGCGGGCACAGCGCGCGCCGGATGCGGTGAAAGGGTTACTCGAAGCAGTCGCCCACGTTCATGGTGATGTTGCCCAGGCCGAGCGGCACGCCGTAGTCATCCAGATTCACGCCGTCGGCGGTGTAGATGACCGTCACCTTGATATCGCGGTTGTAGATCGTGCCGCTGACCACGGTTTCGGAGGCCGTGTAGCCCGCGATGACCGGGGACGTGATATCAAACGTTTCGCCGTTCTTCAGGCCGCCGCGGTTGTAGGAAGCCGCCGCGCGCTTGCCGTTCTGATAGACGTAGCTGATCGTCAGGTTGAACGTGCGCCGCGGTTCCGGCTTCGGCTTCTCGGTCACGGTCAGCGTGCCCACGGACAGCGCAATGCTGTAGTTGGCCGGGTTGAACGCGCCGGTCGTCGTATACTGGATGGCGTTCGGGGTGCTGCCCACGTTGGTGATGGAGCCGGTGGCCTCCACCTTCGCCAGCTCGCCCGGAACGAAGCCGTCGCCGGTGATCGTCACGGCCGGGCGGGTCAGCGCCGAGCCGTCATACGTCTTGGTCGCGGACTGCGAGGTGAGCAGCACGCTGCGCTTGGCGATGGTCAGGGTGCCTTCGGTCTTGGTAATCGCGTAGTTGCCGTCCTTGAAGGTTTCCTTGTCCGGCGTGAAGGTGATCGTGTTGGCCACGCTGCCCGCGTTGGTCACGCTGCCCGTCGCCTTGATCTCCTTCGCCTGACCCTCCACAAAGCCGTCGCCGCCGACCGTCACAACGGGCTTCGTCAGCGCCGTGCCGTCGTAGGTCTTGCTGGCCGTTTCGGAGGTCAGCGTCACCGCGCGCGGGGTGATCTTCACATAGCCGTCCGTCACAACAAACGTCACGTTCGTGAAGTTGTTGCTCTTGTTCGTGAAGTCCTCAGCGGTCAGCTTCATGGGGTACGTGCCCGCGTCGGTGCCCTTTGCGGTCATGTCTACGTCAGTGCCGTTAAACTGCATATCCTCTTTCGGGTTATACAGCGCGTTGCTGGGCTCCGCATCAAAACCAAAGACGAAATGCTCCTTGCCGTCATAGGTCTGCGTGTCCTTGCGTCCCGTGATCGTTACCTTGATTCCGTCAATCGGAGTGACCACCAGATCGCCCTCGACTTGATAAATCGTGTAGTTATCCTTGTTCGTGCCCTCGTTCCACGCATAGGTGAACGTGTTCTTGCTGGAACCGGCGTTCGTCTGGCTTCCCTTAAAGGTATACGTCACGCCTTCGCCTTCCGGGAACGCCTTTTCCGTGCCAAATTCTTCCTTTACCGGGGTATCACCGTTCTTCAGCGGGGTTCCGTCGTAGACCTTTATCAGGTCGGCGGAGGTCAGCATCACCGGGCGCTTGGTGATTTCGAGCTGGCCGTCAGCAACCACAAACTCAACGTTCGTGAAGTTGTTGCTCGTGTTCGCGAAGTCCGCAGCTTTCAGCCCCATCTTGTAGAGGCTCGCGTTCTTGCCCTTCGCTTCCGCAGTGCCGCTGAACGAGAAGTCATTTGCCGTGTACAGCGGGTTGCTGATGTCGGAAACCTTATAGCCCGAAACCGTATGCTCCTCGCCGTTATACGTCACGCTGCTCTTGCCGCCCTTGATCGTTACCGTCACTTTGTCCGTGACCGGCGTGACTTCCAGCGTGCCGAACTCCGTCGTGATAGCGTAGTTCGTCAGCTTCGTGTTCGTGCCCTCTTCCGCCTTGTAGGTGAACGTGTTCTCGCTCTTGCCAACGTCCGTCTGGCTTCCCGTAAAGTCATACGTCGCGCCTTCGCCGTCAGCAAAGCCGTCGCCGCCAACCGTTACCGGGGTATCGCCGTTCGTCAGCACCGTGCCGTCGTAGACCTTTGTCAGGTCGGCGGAGGTCAGCGTCACCGGGCGCTTGCTGATCGTCAAGCTGCCGTCGGTCACAACCTCAAACCTTACGTTCTTAAAGTTCGTATTCGTGTTTTCGAACTGAGTTTCCGCCAGATTCATCGGGTAGGTCGCCGCGTCGGTGCCTTCCGCTTTCGCAACGCCGTTGTACGTGAAGTCATTTGCCGTGTACAGCGGGTTGCTGATAGAAGAAGCGACGTAGCCCTCGACCTCGTGCGGGGTGCCGTCATAGGTCACATTGGCCGTGTTGCCCTTGATTTTAACAAGCACTTCGTCCATGACCGGGGTGATCGTCAACGTACCCGGAATGCATTGGATGTTGTAATTGTTGGGGATCTTGCCCTGCTTTAGCTCATACGTGACGCTGCTTGCGCTGCTTCCAACCAGCGTCTGGCTGCCCTCTACGCTGATCGATGCGAAATCATCCGCAAAGTCCAGGCCTTCCACAAACGAGTGGCCATAATCCTCCGCTTTTAGCGGCGTTCCGTCGTAGGTCTTGCTCGCGATGGGCGCTTGCAGCGTAACCGGGGCAGGCGTGATCATCAGTATGCCCGTCTGAGATTCTTTCACATAATACAGGTCGTCGTGCTCTCCGATAGGCGACTCATTGAACGTGACCTGATATCCTTTTTCGTTTACGTCCTTTCCGCTGCCGGAAGCGCTGATCCCATCAAAGATCAACGGCTTTTCGCCAGTCCACGGCACATATTCCAGTCTGCCGTCCTTCATTTCCGCAACTGCGCAGGTGTAACCGGAAACGCTCTGATCTTTTCCATTATAAGTCTTCGTGTCGCTGTTCGCCGTCAGCTTGACGTTCCTATAATAGTAGAAATTGATTACGTTCTGGGTCGAATCCGCGCCAATCTTAATTTTCTTGGGTTCATTCGATACCGGCGTGTAGTCATCGGCTCCGATGGGGGATTCCGTCGCCTCTGCCCCGAACGTCTGGTGGAGAACGGTCTTGGAAGGCTTGACCGGAATTTCAGTTCCGTTCCAGTAGTAGTTCACCGTGTAGCTCAGGTTGGTTTGCGGCTTGAATATCGCCTTGAACTCCGTCTTCTGATACAGACCATCCTCCTGATTCAGATTCGGTCTGGCCTTTTCATCCGTCAGAGTAGAACCCGCGCCTTCAATCGTCGTTTCGGGGGAAACCCTGATCCAGCGATCAAATTCATATCCGTCTTTCGGGTAGGTCGGTACGGGCTCCAGTTCATCGACAAAGGCATTATTTAACCAAACCTTGCCCGTTGCGATATTCACATTATATGTGATGGATCCGATAGCTGGACCGCCCCAAAGTATGCCGTTTTCGTCCGTCGTGTAAATAACCGGAACCGTCTGGTTTTCATCCGGCACGAACCGCGCAATGAACGTCGTGGCCGCATACAGATTGCCGTTTTTATTCAGCTTCGGCTTGGCCATTTCCGGTGTCAGGGTCAATTCTTTTGTTATAAAGTCGGTGCCGTTATACCAGCCATCGAACTTGTATCCCTTGTTCGGCGTGGCCTCTACGTCGGTCAGGCCTTCGCCCGTCACGATCTGCGCTTCCTGAGAGGTTGTTCCCTCAAGCGTTCCGTTTTCGGCCTCATAGGTAACGGGAACCTTCGCTCCCGCATCCGGCTCAAACCGCGCTACAAAAACCGTGTTCCGATACAGGCCTGTCTTCTCGTCCTTGTTCAGTTTAGACTCGGCCAATTCCGATGTGAGCTCCGGGTCGTCGGTTACCTTTTCATAGGTCTCCTCTCCGGTTACCTTGTACCAGCCAACGAACTTATACCCCGGATTCGCCGTAGCCATCGAGCCGGAGATAGGATCGCCGTTTGCCAGCTTTCCGGTCGCCTGCAAAATGGTTTGATATATGGATGGATAAACAGTGCCGTAGCCTATCTGCTTCTCGTCAATCGTGCAGAGAACCGTGGCCGTCTTGGTTTTGTCCGGCACGAACTTCGCCGTGAACGTCGTGTCCGCATACAGATCATTGACCCTGTGCAGCTTGCCCTTGGCTGTCGCCGCTTCCAGCGTAGAACCTTCTGCTATCCTATCGGTGTGCAGATACCAGCCGTCAAAGGTATAGCCTTCGATCGGGTTGGCGGTTACGTTTTCCAAGGGTTCGCCGTCAATGACGCTGATCGTCTGGATGGAGATGGGTGTCTCATCCTGAACGCCGTCTTTTTCGACAATATATTTGACCTCAGATGTCATCGGCGCATACTTCGCGGTAAACGTCGTGGCCGTGTACAGGGCGTTGTCGTCCTTGTTCAGATTGGCCTCAGCCGTTTCTTTGGACAGTTCTACTTTCATTTCAAGCGGGTTCGGGTCATCGCCCTTGAACCAGCCGATAAACGCATACCCCTCTCTCGACTTATTCGGGGCGGGTACGGCTTTCAAATTCTCCGCAGAGAAAGCGGTGATCTTCTGGGGGGAGGTAGGCAACGATTCTGTCTTCCCGCCGTATTCGGCCTCGTAGGTAACCGCGACCTCTTTCTCTTTCCACTGCGCGACATACTCCGCGTTTTTCGTCACCGTCTTATCAACCTTAGGCTCCCAGCTCGCAAACGTCCAGCCCGGTTTGCCATCAGGAATCGCAGTCGGGTTTTCCTCGTCATATGCAGGCGTAGGGTCGTTGTAATGCCTGATATATGTATGATCTTCTGCTTCAAAAGCACCGTAATCGCCCGGTTTATACGTTACCGTGTAGCCAATCTTCTTATAATAGACCTTAATAACGTTCTTGCTTTCATCCGCTTGAATCGTCAGCGGGCAGTTTTCCACCCTATCAAGCTCATAACCATCTTTCAGCTTGGGCGTGTACGTGTTGATCTTCGTTCCGCACATCTGTCTTTCGCCGATTACGGTTGCATCTTCGTCTTTTACGTCGTCGTAGTAATATTCAACCGTATACCCATACGGGCGGCGATAATAGATATCGAACGTGTTATCAATTTGCTCCAGTTTGAACGTTCTATCCGTATCTCCGACAATTTCGTAACCGCCATCAAGCTTTTTTGGCGCTGAATGATCGATCCAAACACCCGGATCGTCTGTTCCCGAGGCCGCTGTCTGTAATACCTTATTCGTATCCTGATCGACATAACGGATTTTATAACTAGCCTTGACTTGTGCGATATCGATATAGCCGTCCAAGTGCCAAGTCCATCCAGCCCCCACATAATCATCTGCACCAGTTGAGACAGGGAGGAAGCCATAGGACGTGCCGCTTGACCACGTCACTTTTGACAGATCAATGGATTGGTTTTTTTCGTAGCGAGTAAGGTTTCCTTTGCTTCCTGTACCAACGGAAGATGCGGAAATTCCGCTGACAGAAGACACATGGTTACTGCTGCCGTACCACCACGCATAGGATTGAGGATCCGTCATATTTAGCCCTGTTACTTTGCCAACAGTACACCATCCGCTCTTGTTCAAATTTAAGCCATTCAAATTGCCCGTAACCTTCACGTAGAGATACACGGTCTGATTGCCATTGGCAACCGTCTCCGGCTTATACCCGATACTGGTAATTCCATCCGCCAGCGCCCCCACCGGCAGCAGATTGACGAGCATCAGCGCCGTCATCAGAATGGATATAAAGCGTTTTACTTTATCCCTCATTGTCTTATCCTCCTGTTTCATCAGAAAGCGGCATTACCCATGCTTCCAGAACGATCAAAGCGAATCTGCGGCAAACGGTGCGCCGCCTCAAGAAAAAGATTTCGGAAAAACGGGCGCGTCACGCCTGCGCGCCGGTTTCCGCCGTGTCGGCGACGTCGAGCGGCTGCTCGGTCTGGACAACGGGGGGATTCTTCCAACTGATGTTATCGACGGACACGCGCCAGAAGTAATCGCGGTTTTCCTCGTTCATCTGCACGCGCAGCGTGGAACCGGTCGCGCCGTCCACGTCCGCCCAGTTCGCGTTATCCGCGGAGAACTGCCACTGGAGCGTGTAATTGAGGTCTTCAAACCCGGTGAGCACGGCGGTCAGCACCATGTCCCCGCCCAGCTCCACCACGTCGCTCTCGGCGGAAATGGCCACGCTCAGCGTGCTGAAATCAATTTCGGGGATTTCGGGTTCAGCGTCTTCCGCGGGCAGCTCGCCCTCTTCGGGGAGGATGAAGTCCTCGTCAAGCTCGCCGTCTTCCTCGGGCTTGTCGGCGTTGGCTTCCTCGCCCTCAACGGGTGCTTCGGCGGTTTCGCCCATGTCGATCACGGTGCCGTCTTCCGTCTCGGTGATGGTCGGGAGGCCGCCTTCCGGAAGCTCGCCCTGCTCGCCGTCCATCTGATCGTCGATGAGGGTCTCGTCCTCCGCCACGGGCTGCTCGTCAATGATGGGTTCTTCTTCCGCGACGGGCTTTGCGGTGCAGGTGTAGGTCACGGTCAGGCCGCGAACGTCCTTGTCGTAATCGGTCACATCGTCCGCGTCAACGGAATAGTAGATGACTTCCGCGCCGCGCTGGGTCGTCAGGTCGGCGAAGGTGTGCTGCCAGCCGTCCTTTTCGGCGAGGGTCGCGGAATAGGTCTGGCCGTCGGAGCCGTTCAGGGTGACGGCGCGGGTCTGCGGGCGCAGGCCGAGGGCGTCGTCCTCGTCTTCCCACTCGATGCACACGGTGATGTTTTCCTTCACCACCACGTCGTCAGCGGCGGGCGCATCCTCGACCGGCTGCTCGGCCTTGGTGGCGGGGACGGTCGGCTGCTCGGCGGGCTTTTCTTCCTTGGATTCTTCCTCAGATTCTTCGGCCTTCGGTTCTTCGGTCTTGGATTCTTCCTTGGATTCTTCGATCTGCGTCTCGGCCTTGATTTCTTCTTCCTTCTTGGCTTTGTCGGCCTTGATGTCTTTTTCCTTCTGCTCGGTCGATTCCTCGATCTTCTGCTCCGGCACTTCGGTCGTTTCTTCGATCTTCTCTGCGGTCTTTTCGTCGGCCTTGGTTTCTTCTTCCTGCTTCGGCGTTTCGTCCTTCGGCGCTTCGTCCTTCGGCGCTTCCGGCTCCTTCACGGGTTCCGGCTCGGCCTTCGGTTCTTCGGCCTTCGGCGCGGGGTCAGGCTCCTTCACGGGTTCCGGCTCCTGCACTGGCGCGGGCTCGCTCTTCGGCGCTTCCGGCGCGGGTTCCGGCTCCTTCACAGGTTCCGGCTCCTGCACGGGCGCGGACTCTTCCTCCTGCTGAGGTTCTTCCTGATTCTGCGCCTCGGCCACCTCGACGATTTCGGTGTTCTCGTCCGTCTGGATGTCCTCGGAGAAGCCGGTCACGCCGCAAGAGACGCACAGCGCCGCCGCGATCATCATCGCCACAACCTTTTTCCAACTGTTTTTCATCTTGAAAAACCTCCTTCAGCTTGGTTTGTATCTATCTTTTAACGTTTTGCGCGCCTTTCCGGGCGGCGCTTTATCGTCATGGGGAAACGAAATTGTTTCGCGCCCGTCACATTTGCGTGATCCGTCGGTGCGGCCTCCGTCCGTCCCTTTTCTCCGTTTGATGGGGATAATCAGGGCGGAATATGTTGTTTTCCGCTTGAAAAAGCGCGCATCCGCGCGGCTTTCCGCGAAAGTCGTTCGTTTTTTCAGTTACACAGGATGCTTTGTTATTTTACGTTTTCGCGCCCGCTTTCCGGGTTTTCGTCACATTTCTGTAACACTCATTTTCGGGACACATTGTCCTCCTCCCTGCCGCTTTTTTCCAATTATATCACAGCATTTCGAATTTGTGAATCCTCCAAATAACATTCAAAACGGTTTTTTTATTCCGGTTTCACTTTTTTTAGCAAAATTCGGAAACTAACCGTTTTTTCGCGTAACCCTCACACCCCGATTATACCACAATCTGTCCGTCTGCGGATGGACGCGGACAGGTCATTTGTGCCGAAAAACCGCCTTTTGTGCCATGTTCCCGCCGTTCGGCCTGTTCGGCCTGCTCACTCCAATTCTTCGGAAACAAAAAAAATCATATGCCCGGCGCACGCGGCGCATGACGGGCATATGATTGGGGGTTTGGTTCAATCTTTTCCCTGCTTCCCCAGACCTCCCTCTTCGAGGGAGGGGGACCGCCCGCAGGCGGTGGAAGGAGTTCGTTCTCCCTTTACGAGGTTACGGAAAACGGGGGAATCATCGTCTGCGGACGATGGGACGCGCTCCGCTAGGCCTAGGGGATTAGGGGGAGATTTCGATTTCTCCCCCTT
>ERZ773260.2346-NODE-2346-length-21213-cov-3.416580_pt1 | contig 21213 bp, 10 predicted proteins | sample MGYA00511387_ERZ773260 | MGnify/ENA primary metagenome ERZ773260 (study PRJEB29015, sample SAMEA2737745) | human gut metagenome | biome: human gut; feature: human-associated habitat; material: faeces | place: China | collected 2012 ... | reverse complement strand
AACAAATGGAAAAATTTAATGCAATGAGGACTAGACTTTTACAACATCTTCAGAAAAAAGCCATCAGGTCAAGGAGCATCATGACGCTTGTTTGCCTGCTACTGGCGTCTGCATCAGTCTTTGCACAGACAAAGACGGTGACAGGAACAGTGACGGATGCTGCCAATGAGCCATTGATCGGCGCATCGGTACTCGTACAAGGAACTTCCACCGGAACCATCACGGATATGGACGGTAAATATTCAATCTCTGTCACTCCGGAGGACGTGCTGGCATTTTCATACGTGGGAATGACTTCGCAAAGCGTCAAAGTGGGAACACAGAGTGTAATCAATGTCACTTTAAAAGAAGACTCGCAAGTGCTAGCCGAAACAGTCGTTATCGGATACGGTAGTGCAAAGAAAAGAGACTTGACAGGTTCTATCACCAATGTCAAAGGAGAAGAAATAGCCAACAAACCGGCTATGAATCCGCTGTCTTCCCTTCAGGGAAAGGTAGCAGGTGTACAGATTGTAAATTCCGGACGGGCCGGCTCTGATCCGGAAATCCGTATCCGCGGAACAAACTCCATCAACGGATATAAACCGCTTTACATTGTCGACGGACTATTCAACGACAACATCAATTTTCTGAATCCGGAAGACATCGAGTCTATGGAGATTCTGAAAGACCCGTCATCTTTGGCTATCTTCGGTGTTCGCGGTGCGAACGGTGTGATTATCATCACCACAAAGAAAGCCAAAGAGGGACAGACGCTGGTGAACATCAACACTTCTTTCGGTTTCAAGAAAGTGGTGGACAAGGTGAAAATGGTGAATGGTTCGCAATTCAAGGAACTATATAGCGAACAACTTGCCAACCAGGGAGACGCTCCGTTCGATTATACCGGTTGGGATGCCAATACAGACTGGCAAGACGAAATTTTCCAAACTGCTTTCATTACAAACAACAACATTAGCATTACAGGAGCTTCGCCCAAACATAGTTTCTATCTGGGTGTAGGCTACTCTTACGAACAAGGAAACATCGAGCATGAGAAATTCAGCAAGGTGACCATCAACGCCAGCAATGATTATAAGATTACAGACTTCTTGAAAGTCGGTTTTCAGTTTAACGGAGCACGTATGCTCCCTGCCGATTCCAAGCAGGTGCTGAATGCTCTTCGCGCCACTCCTATTGCTCCGGTATATAACGAAGAATATGGATTATATACCTCTCTGCCCGAATTCCAGAAAGCACAGATCAACAACCCGATGGTAGATATAGGCTTAAAAGCGAATACTACCAAAGCCGAGAATTATCGGGCATCGGGCAACATTTACGGTGAAGTGGACTTCCTGAAACATTTCAAATTCAAAGCAACGTTCTCAATGGATTATGCATCCAATAACGGACGTACCTACACACCGATCGTAAAAGTATATGATGCCGCAGTTAGCGGAAACGTCTCTACGTTGGGAACAGGAAAGACAGAAGTCAGCCAGTTCAAGGAAAATGAGACGAAAGTACAGAGCGACTATGTATTAACCTATACCAATAGTTTCGATAATGGCAATCATAACCTGACTGCAACCGCCGGTTTTACGACTTACTACAACTCTTTGAGCCGGTTGGACGGAGCACGTAAACAAGGTGTAGGACTGGTTATTCCCGACGATCCGGACAAATGGTTTGTCAGCATCGGTGATGCCGCCACAGCTACCAATGGAAGTACCCAATGGGAACGCAGTACGCTATCCGTGCTTGCACGTGTCATCTATAATTATAAAGGCAAATATCTGTTCAACGGTTCATTCCGCCGGGATGGTTCTTCCGCTTTCTCCTATACAGGCAATGAATGGCAAAACTTCTTCTCCCTGGGTGGAGGTTGGCTGATGTCTGAAGAAGAATTCATGAAAGATATCAAATGGCTTGACATGTTGAAAATCAAAGCATCCTATGGTACACTGGGAAACCAGAATCTGGATAAAGCCTATCCTGCCCAACCGCTATTGACCAATGCCTACTCGGCAGTCTTCGGAAAGCCGTCTATCATTTACCCGGGATACCAACTGGCCTATCTGCCCAACCCTAACCTCCGTTGGGAAAAAGTAGAAGCATGGGAAGCCGGATTCGAAACGAATGTTCTTCGTAACCGCTTGCATTTTGAAGGTGTTTATTACATGAAGAACACCAAAGACTTGCTGGCAGAAGTTCCCGGTATTTCTGGAACAATCCCCGGCATCGGTAACTTGGGACAGATTCAGAATAAAGGAGTAGAAATGGCAGTGACCTGGCGTGACCAGATCGGCGAATGGGGATATTCTGTCAGTGCTAACCTGACTACCATCAAGAATGAAGTGAAGAGCCTCGTTCAGGATGGATATTCCATCATTGCCGGAGATAAGCAACAAAGTTATACGATGGCGGGTTATCCTATCGGATATTTCTACGGATATAAGGTAGCAGGCGTTTATCAGTCACAAGCCGACATCGATGCATCTCCGGAAAACACACTGGCAACAGTTACCCCCGGTGACTTGAAATTTGCCGATGTCAACGGTGATGGCAAAATCACTCCGGAAGACCGTACCATGATAGGAAATCCGACTCCTAAAGTAACTTACGGTTTATCTCTCGGAGTAGATTACAAAAACTGGTCGTTAGGCATCGACATGATGGGACAAGGCGGAAACAAAATTTACCGCACATGGGACAATTACAACTTCGCCCAATTCAACTACTTGGAGCAACGCCTGGGCCGTTGGCACGGAGAGGGTACTTCCAACACGCAACCCTTGTTGAATACCAAACATTCCATCAATACGATGAACTCCGACTATTACATTGAAAACGGAAATTTCTTCCGCATCCGTAATATACAGTTGGCTTACGCATTCGACAAGAGCTTGCTTGCAAAGATACGTTTACAGGCACTCAAGGTTTATGTGAACATACAGAACCTGAAAACATGGAAACATAACACCGGATATACACCGGAATTGGGAGGTACTGCTACTGCATTCGGAGTAGACAACGGCAGCTATCCCGTACCGGCAGTCTATACTTTCGGAATCAACTTAACATTCTAGTGATAAGGTGTCACTGCCAGTTTTCCATGCGGGACACCACTTTAATCTTTAAAACTATCATTATATGAAACTGAATAAATATATATTTGCAACCCTTATTACTTCAACTACCTTATTTCTAGGTGGTTGTAGTGACTTTCTGGACCGTAGTCCACAAGGACAGTTCACGGAAGATGATAATCCGAACGCACTGGTCAACGGTAAGATTTACAACGTCTATACGATGATGCGTAATTATGATGTCACCGCCGGACCTCCTGCACTTGCCATCCACTGTTTCCGTTCCGAAGATTCGGAAAAAGGAAGTATTTCCAGTGACGGTTCTGATGTAGCCGAAATGTACGACGACTTCCTGTACACACCGACCAACGGTTTGCTGGGTGCTTATTGGGGGAAAAATTATGCCATCATCTACCAATGCAATGACATACTTACCGCCATCGCAGATAAAGAAACAGCCGGACAGACAGAGACTGAAGACATTATCAATAAAGGAGAGGCCTCTTTCTTCCGCGCCTATTGCTACTTCAATTTGGTAAGAGCCTTCGGTGAAGTACCTCTGGTAACTTATAAAATCAATGATGCTTCGGAAGCCAATATCCCGAAAACAACGGTGGATAAAATCTACGAGCAGATAGACAACGACCTGAAAACAGCGGAAGAGTCATTGCCGGAAACATGGAGCACCGAATACACCGGACGCTTGACTTGGGGAGCCGCCCGTTCTTTACACGCGCGTACTTATATGATGCGCAACGATTGGAACAATATGTACACGGCCTCTACCGACGTTATTAAAAAAGGATTGTACAACCTGAAGACTCCCTACGACGAGATATTCACGGACGACGGCGAAAACAACGGCGGTTCCATATTCGAACTGCAATGTACAGCTACTGCCGCTCTTCCCCAAAGTGATATTATCGGTAGCCAATTCTGCGAAGTACAAGGTATTCGCGGAGCCGGTCAATGGGACTTAGGCTGGGGATGGCACATGGCAACAGAGTACATGGCACAGGCTTATGAACAAGGTGACCCGCGTAAGAACGCTACCCTACTCTATTTCCGCCACTCGGATGATGATCCTATCACCCCGGAAAACACCAATGAGCCTTATGGCGAGTCTCCGGTTTCTCCGGCAATAGGGGCTTACTTCAATAAGAAAGCATATACCGATCCGGCTTTGCGTAAAGAATACACCAACAAGGGTTTCTGGGTAAACATTCGTCTGATTCGCTACGCAGATGTATTATTGATGGGAGCTGAATCAGCCAACGAAAAAGGAATCCCGGGTGAAGCAATCGACTATTTGGAACAGGTCCGCGCACGTGCCAGAGGTACCAATACCAATATATTGCCTAAAGTAACGACCACCGACCAGGGAGAATTGCGTGATGCCATCCGCCACGAACGCCGCGTGGAACTGGGAATGGAATTCGACCGTTTCTACGATCTTGTTCGCTGGGGTATTGCAAAGGAAGTACTGCACGCAGCCGGTAAAACTAATTATCAGGACAAAAACGCATTACTGCCATTGCCTCAAACAGAGATTGACAAGTCTAAAGGAGTACTGGTACAGAACCCCGATTATCTATAAATAAATATAATAGCATGATATACAAAAAGTTAAGTCTATCCATCCTGTTGTTTGCCGCAGGTTTTCTGACCGCATCGGCACAGAAGTCGCCACAGGATATGGATCGCTTCATCGACGTATTGATGAACAAAATGACTTTGGAAGAAAAGATCGGACAGTTGAACCTTCCCGTCACCGGAGAGATTACTACGGGACAAGCCAAAAGCAGCGATATTGCCGCTAAAATCAAGAAAGGCGAAGTGGGAGGACTGTTCAACCTGAAAGGAGTGGAGAAAATACGTGAAGTACAAAAGCAGGCTGTGGAAGAATCCCGTTTAGGAATTCCATTACTGTTCGGTATGGACGTTATTCACGGATACGAAACGATGTTCCCCATCCCACTCGGATTGTCTTGCACCTGGGATATGACTGCCATAGAGGAATCTGCCCGTATTGCAGCCGTAGAGGCCAGTGCCGACGGTATCTCATGGACTTTCAGCCCGATGGTGGATATTTCACGCGACCCTCGTTGGGGACGTGTGTCCGAAGGTAACGGTGAAGACCCGTTTCTCGGAGCCATGATTGCCGAAGCGATGGTGCGCGGCTATCAGGGGAAGAACATGGAACGGAATGATGAAATCATGGCTTGTGTAAAACACTTTGCACTATATGGTGCGGGAGAAGCAGGACGTGACTATAACACCGTAGATATGAGCCGTCAGCGGATGTTCAATGATTATATGCTGCCGTATGAAGCAGCCGTTGAAGCAGGTGTAGGTAGCGTGATGGCTTCTTTTAATGAAGTGGATGGTATTCCGGCCACTGCCAACAAATGGTTGATGACAGACATTCTCCGCGGACAGTGGGGATTCAACGGTTTTGTGGTAACCGATTATACGGGTATTTCAGAAATGATCGATCATGGTATCGGTGATCTTCAAACGGTATCCGCCCGTGCCATCAATGCCGGAGTGGATATGGATATGGTAAGCGAAGGTTTTGTTGGGACATTGAAGAAATCCGTTCAGGAAGGAAAAGTCTCTATGGAAACGTTGAATACTGCTTGTCGCCGTATTCTGGAAGCCAAATATAAACTGGGATTATTTGATAATCCTTATAAATATTGCGATCCGAAACGTCCGGCACGCGACATCTTTACCAAAGCGCATCGCGATGCAGCCCGCAGGATTGCAGCAGAAAGTTTCGTTCTCCTAAAGAACGACAGTCCCGACGGTAATCCGAACGGAAATCCGTTGCTGCCTTTCAATCCGAAAGGAAATATTGCAGTGATCGGTCCGTTGGCAAACAGCCGGAGTAATATGCCGGGTACATGGAGCGTAGCAGCCGTGCTCGACCGCTGCCCTTCTCTCGTGGAAGGACTGAAAGAGATGACTGCCGGAAAAGCGAATATCATGTACGCCAAAGGAAGTAATTTGATTAGTGATGCAAGTTACGAAGAACGGGCAACGATGTTCGGCCGTTCCCTGAACCGCGATAACCGCACCGACCAACAGTTGTTGGATGAAGCGTTGAACGTAGCCCGCCGGTCGGACATTATCATCGCTGCCTTAGGCGAATCTTCCGAAATGAGTGGTGAAAGTAGCAGCCGCACGGATTTAAACATTCCCGATGTACAGCAGAATCTGTTGAAAGAGCTTTTAAAGACAGGCAAACCGGTAGTACTGGTATTATTTACAGGCCGTCCGCTTACGTTGAGCTGGGAACAGGAACATGTACCCGCCATTCTGAATGTATGGTTTGGAGGTAGTGAAGCAGCTTATGCCATTGGCGATGCCCTCTTCGGCTATGTCAATCCGGGTGGTAAACTGACTATGACTTTCCCGAAGAATGTAGGCCAGATACCTCTTTATTATGCGCACAAGAATACCGGACGTCCTTTGAAAGAAGGTAAATGGTTTGAGAAATTCCGCAGTAACTATCTCGATGTGGATAATGATCCGCTTTATCCGTTCGGTTATGGTCTTTCTTATACTACTTTCTCTTACAGTGACATCGACTTGAGCCATTCCAGCATGGATATGACCGGATCATTGACCGCAGCAGTGGAAGTTACCAATACCGGAACATGGCCCGGCACGGAAGTGGTACAGCTTTACATCCGTGACGTTGTAGGCAGTAGCACCCGTCCCGTCAAAGAGCTGAAAGGCTTTCAGAAAATATTTCTGGAACCGGGAGAGATGAAGATTGTCCGTTTCAAGATTGCACCGGAAATGCTACGGTACTACAATTATGACCTGCAACTGGTTGCCGAACCGGGCGACTTTGAAGTGATGATCGGTACGAACAGCCGGGATGTGAAAACTGCGAAATTTACGTTGAACTAAACTTTTAGGCACGGATTACACGGATTACGCTGTTGTTTTATGTAACCACAATTCCTAAAACCGTGAAATCCGTGTAATCCGTGCCTAATCCAATAAATTATAACCTTGATTATGAACGATAAATATAAAAGAATCGCAGTGATGAGCGCACTTCCGCTCATGTTACTGTTTCTATCCGCCATCGCCCTGACTTTCCAGAGCTGTAAAGGGAAAAGCAAGAATGACAACCTTTCTGCCGCTACCGACTCGCTGTCGGACGACGCATTAATGGACACCGTTCAGCGACGGACTTTCCTCTACTTCTGGGAAGGTGCCGAACCGAATAGCGGTCTGGCTCCCGAACGGTATCATGTGGATGGCGTATATCCTGAAAATGATGCCAACGTAGTCACCTCCGGCGGTAGCGGTTTCGGCATCATGGCTATCCTTGCGGGAATCGACCGCGGTTATGTCACCCGCGAAGAAGGACTGACGCGCATGGAACGCATCGTTTCTTTCCTCGAAAAAGCAGACCGTTTCCACGGAGCCTACCCCCACTGGTGGTATGGTGACACCGGAAAGGTGAAACCGTTTGGCCAGAAAGACAATGGAGGCGACCTGGTAGAGACAGCTTTCCTCATACAAGGTCTGCTTGCCGTACACCAATATTACGTCAACGGAAATGAGAAAGAGAAAGCACTCGCTCAACGTATCGACCGGATTTGGCGGGATGTCGACTGGAACTGGTACCGGAAAGGCGGGCAAAATGTCCTTTACTGGCATTGGAGTCCGACGTATGGCTGGGAAATGAATTTCCCCGTACATGGTTACAACGAATGTATGATTATGTATATTCTTGCCGCCGCTTCTCCTACACATGGAGTACCTGCCGCTGTTTATCATGACGGTTGGGCACAGAACGGAGCCATCGTCTCTCCCCATAAAGTAGAAGGAATCGAATTGCATCTCCGCTATCAGGGCACGGAAGCCGGACCGCTTTTCTGGGCTCAATATTCTTTCCTCGGACTCGACCCGGTAGGATTGAAAGATGAATACTGCCCCAGCTACTTCCACGAAATGCGCAACCTGACACTGGTGAACCGTGCTTACTGCATCCGCAACCCTAAACATTACAAAGGTTTCGGACCGGATTGTTGGGGACTGACTGCCAGCTACTCCGTTGATGGATATGCAGCTCATTCCCCCAACGAGCAGGACGACAAAGGAGTTATCTCCCCCACTGCCGCACTTTCATCGATTGTCTATACACCGGAGTATTCCATGCAGGTAATGCGCCATTTGTATGGTATGGGAGATAAAGTGTTCGGTCCTTTCGGATTCTATGATGCTTTCAGCGAAACGGATAATTGGTACCCGCAACGATATCTGGCTATCGATCAGGGACCTATCGCTGTAATGATCGAAAATTACCGGACAGGATTGTTATGGAACCTTTTCATGAGCCATCCTGACGTGCAAGCCGGATTGACCAAACTTGGTTTTAACACCAACAAGCAAGATGTGAGACAGAAATAAGTGGGAACCACGGTGCGTGGAAGTGGTCTACTGACCACCTCCGCCACCAGTGTTTCCACCTCCTCCGCCACCTTTCACATCATCATTGTCGATGCTGCGTGCAGCTTTCTTCACACTGGCTTTCAACTCTCCAATCCGATAGCTGACGCTAAAGCCAAAATACCGGCTTGGATACTTGCTCGAACTTTTCGAGATAAAGTTGACTCCTTCCGTGTGATTATTGTAAGTTCTGTATTTCTCTACGATATTGCTACAATAAATATTCAAAGAAAGACGTTCCTCTTTCAGGAAAGAACGGCTCAATCCCAAGCTATAATAATTGTATCCCGAACCTCTTCCCTGCAAACTGATACGCGGTGTACTTCCACCTCCGTTCAAGCTCAAACGGACTTTTCCCGGTAAAGTCTGCTGAATTCCTCCATACGCAGAAGCATTCCATCCATAATTATGCAACTCTTGAGCAGGACTCCGCAAATCACTGTAATTTCCACGCCCATTGATATAAATCCTCGTTTTGGGAGAAGCATTCCAGTTCAAATAAAAATTCAATCCTGTTTCCCGGCTTTTACCGATATTATCATACGTGCTATACAAAGCACCATAAGGAGCTTTATGACCACCTTCAAATATTTCTCCGTCTTTATCGGTTATTAAGCGACTGACTCTTTCAATTCCATTGTTATTGAAAGAATGGCGCAAAGAGAGGTTGATGTTCAACTTGGCCGTGAAACTGCTGTAAGACAAATCAAACGAATGGCTCTTTTCACTCTTCAGGTTCGGATTTCCCTGATTGATAAACATCGGATTCTGATTATCAAAATAAGGATTCAAGTTCCAAATGCCCGGACGCCAGATACGCATATTATATCCACCGCGGAGGTTTTGCGTCTTGCCTAGTTTTATTCCCAAAGAGACGGAAGGAACCAGATCGCTAAAGTTCGAATTAAAATTCTCGCCTGCACCGACCAGATACTTCACTTCCTGTATGGTTTGCTCATAACGAAGTCCCGGTTTGAAAGTAAAATCCTTGTATTTCAGCGTATATCCGGCATAAGCGGAAATGATATGATTCAGATGGCGGTACTCGCTGCTGCGTTTCTCATTATATGCATAGTTTTCGCTTTCCCCTTCGGCTTCATAAAACCGATTATCACTGGAGTTGCGCCGGAAAATATATTTGGCACCCGTCTCAATCGTATGCAACTTTCCAATCGGAGTAGTATAGTCCACCTGGAAGGTTTGTTCCATCGTATTCGTCTTTCCGTCCGAATGGAAATTCTTCAATGCCAGTTCTTTGATGATATCCAGTTTATTCTCATCAGGCTCGATGTCCAGATAGGTATTATAGGAATCATTCGTTTGAGGTTGAGAGTTGATCTTATAAGAAAGGGTAATCATCCGTTCTTTGTTCTTTCGGGAAGTACGTTGATAGTCTATATTTCCGTTGATGGAATACCATGATCCTTTTCCGTGATTGTCCGTTCGATAGCGATATGCAAAATTCTGGCGGTCGGCTCCGTGCATAATCGTATTTCCGTCACTGTTACTCTTGTCATTGCTACCATACATTCCGAAAGCCACAGTCAGCAGCCTCAACGTATCAATCTCGTAACTGGCTTCCAAATTGCCATATTGGAAATTACCCTTCGATTTGGAACTGCTTTCCGACTCCAGGAACTTTTCATTCTCCTTATCAGGTTCATAATTCTCCCGGTAACTGTCGGAATAGCTGCGCGGACTATTATTATAATTATAGTTGTAGTTGGCAGAAACCGTCAGTTTGCCCTGTTTTACCATTGCATAAGTGCCGGCACCTACCCCGTTATTGCTGGCATTTCCTCTGAAAGTAGCCGTATATCCTTCAAATCCGGTACCCACTGTGACGATATTCAGAATACCTCCGATACCTTCCGCATCATATTTAGCTCCCGGTGAAGTAATCACCTCAATATATTTAATCGTATTCGCCGGCATACTTTTCAGCACTTCCTTCGGATTATTGCTCATCATATTGTTGGGCTTTCCATTCACATGAATCTTGAAACTGCTACTGCCGTTCACCTGTACATTGTCTTCTCCATCCACCGTGACCAGAGGAACCTTTCGAAGCATCTCCAATATACTGTTTGATTTTGAATCCGGATCATCTTCAATATTATATTCGATTTTATCCACATCTACCTTTACCAAAGGTTTCTGTGCAACAACCTCCACTCCTTTCAACACATTATTGGCTTCTGAAGAAATCATCGTTCCCAAATCAATCTCCCTGACCGAAGGTTTTAAAGTGAATTCTTTTACTATAGGCGACTTGCCAATGGAAGAAATCGTGATTATATAACTACCTGCAGCGACATTCAGTTTTTCCTGAAATTTACCATTCGCCCCTGTGACCGCCATCTTTACAGCTTTGTCCGGAGCATTTTTAGGAGTTATCTTAATCGTGGCATACGGTTCCCCTTCTTGTGTTAAAGAATCAAGAAGTACTCCTTTGATAGTATAAGAAAGAGCCGTGGATTTTTGTGCCCACCCAGTCATAGATGTAGCGAACACGAATAGCAATAGTAGTAACAGTCTGTGTTTCATGACTAGAAATATTTAGCTTATGTTTATTATACGTGGTATATTCAAAAATGATGCAAATTCAGAGGCCAAAAGTAATTGGTTTATCTACGCTTACGAATTTTTCGGAGTTAAGAATATAAAACGAATGGATAAAATATCTTATTACAGTATATTTCTAGTATATTTAAACATTCCCGTTTAAGGGTAACAAATCTTCTTTATTTGAAATGAAATAAAGATGATATATACCGTTGTATCGGTCGTTTCAGACGCCTCAAGTTAGCGCAGACTCTTCCAATCCAGCAGCCATCGAATTCTTGTTCATATTTCGTGAGTACTTTCTTACAATCCCGGAGCCGGACGTCTTGCCTTTCCATGGCCGATAATATCTCGCTTATCCGGGCAATTTGTTCCCTTTGACACAAGAGTTCTTTATCCTGACAACCGATAATTTCAGCATATAAATTACAGATATTTGCCTTTTCAATACACAGTTCTTCCAATGTATCGATATACTCGGCTGTAATTCGGTCTTTATTCTGAAACAGGAATCCTTCAACACTTTCTTCATCCACAACAGTGATCCCTTCTTCATACGACATAGGAAATCTTTTCATCTCCGCCCAAAGCCAGATAACTTCTTTGTTAATTCCATACTTGACCGCCGCTTCTTCTACGCTAATCCATTTCGACATAATGCTCTTGTTTTAATGTGTTCCACAATAAAGATTGAATATTATTTTGTTTATGTGGAGCAACGGGCATTCACGTTTTCTGTATTTCGGGCGGACGGGGAATTGTTTAGGTTAGACTTTTTGGGGTAATCATAACCGACCGGACACAAGAAAGACGTGAATGCTGTTGCACCATTATCTACCTCTAAGGCTAGCAATACCCTCGTAAAAGACAATGATAACAACAGACACCCACGTCAATCGTTTATATATAACACATCTTTTACGGATATGTTGATATACAGCCGTTCACGTGGAGTATCTGTCGAATCATCTCTCTTTACTTAAACTTGCTATTTTTAGAGGTGAGAGATAATACACATATACTCAATTTAGTAATATATACTGCTTCCCGCTAATTTCATCACGCTGATGAGCAGAAAGCACATGGCAAAGATATACATATTTTTTTTAATGTGGTGGAAATTTAGAAATAAATGCTGGAAGTTATGTATATCCATCAAGCTCTCTCATACATAAAAATGAAAATCCTCTTTCAACCTATCACCGACTTCCTAAAACTCCCTATTTATAATACTTTCAGCATGGTGACAGGTTGTTATTAACCTATCACCTCATCTATCACCTATCACCGCCTATTTTTTTGAAAAAGCAGATAGCAAACAGTCGTTTTAATAAGGGGTAATTCTTGTTTCAGCATACGATACTCTTATTTCCAAGGCTTGAAACACTTATTTTCCCGGTACGAAACTTTAGTTTCAAAGGCTAGGGAACTTTAGTTTCCTACCGATGAAACCAAAGTTTCCCCATGGTGGAACTAAAGTTTCAAGGCGGGGGAACAAGAGTTTCCCGCCTTGAAACCAAGTGTTTTGAGGCATGAAACATTTTTTATCCCGTAATGTGGCATTCTTCCTTTTAGTATATTAATGCGATTAACTCTTTCCACAATAGAATTTTGTGACCACATAAAAGAACAGAATCCCCCATAAAATAAACAATAAATAAGTACGATATAGCTTGGCAGACCGGATAATAAAGCCTACCTTTATGAGCCTTTAATAAAAAGCATAAACAATAATCACTTTTAACATGAAACTTACTTTGATGCGGGACAACGACGGAACATCAACCATGCGGACGTTGGACATAAACCTACAAATAGAAGCGATGAAGCATGAAACAAAAGCCCGCCCGATAAGTAATCTACGGACAAGCATACGTTATGCCTCACCGGACAGTAAACTGGAAGCAGCTCAAAAACTACCCAAAGTCATCCCTGCGGCTAACTTCCGCAAAACAACAAATGGCACACAAATGACCGGATATAACGGCATTATACAAATAGAAGTGAATCATCTGGCAAACCGGACGGAAGTAAATCGTATCAAACAAGAAGCAGCCGAACTTACACAGACTTTTGCCGCTTTTATGGGTTCCAGCGGTCATTCCGTAAAAATATGGCTACGCTTCACCCGCCCGGACAAATCACTCCCCAAAGACCGGGAAGAAGCAGAAATATTCCAAGCTCACGCCTACAGAAAAGCCGTCAGCCTTTATCAACCGGCACTCTCCTACTCCATCGAACTCAAAAATCCGACATTGGAGCAATTCTGCCGGCAAACGTGTGATCCGGAACTTTACTATAATCCCGATTCCACCGTCATTTATATGCGTCAGCCACTGGAAATGCCATCGGACACAACCTACAAAGAATCCGTACAGGCAGAAACATCTCCTTTCAAACGACTGATTCCCGGTTATGACAGCTTTGAAACTTTGTCCGCACTCTTCGAAGCAGCCCTGAACAAGGCTTACCATTCATTAAGCGAACTTCACCCCAACATACACCTACATTCCGACGAAGATCTCAAGCCATTATTGGTTCACCTGGCGGAAAACTGTTTTCAGGCAGGCATACCGGAAGAAGAAACAGCCCGTTGGGCAATCGCTCATTTCTATACCAAGAAGAAAGAATTTCTTATCCGGCAAACCATACAAAACGTATACACAAGAGCAAAAGGATTCGGACAAAAATCACCTTTATCGACAGAGCAGGAATTGGAATTCCGAACAGAAGAGTTTATGCAACGCCGGTACGAATTTCGTTACAACACAATGACGACTGTTACGGAATATCGCGAACGGAACACCTTTTGTTTTTGTTTCCGCCCCATCACCAACCGTATACGCAACAGTATTGCCATGAACGCACGCCTGGAAGGCCTCAACTTATGGGATCGGGACGTGATCCGTTACCTCGATTCCGACCGCATCCCGATATTCAACCCTATTGAGGATTTTCTTTTCGGAGTAGATGTCCGTTGGGACGGACGCGACCGGATTCGTGAACTGGCTTCCCGTGTTCCTTGCAACAACATTCACTGGCCGGATTTATTTTACCGTTGGTTTCTAAATATGGTGGAACACTGGCGTCACACCGATCGCAAGTATGCCAATTGTACAGTACCGTTATTAGTCGGGCCGCAAGCCTATCGAAAATCGACTTTCTGCCGAAGTTTGTTGCCACCGGAATTACAGATATACTATACCGACCGCATTGATTTCAGTAACAAAAGGGATGCCGAGCTGGCTCTAAATCGTTTCGCGCTCATTAACATGGACGAGTTCGATCAAAACAGAGTGAGTCAACAGGCTTTTCTGAAGCATATCCTGCAAAAACCTGTGGTTAATATCCGTCGTCCTCATGGCACAGCCACACAAGAGATGCGCCGTTACGCATCATTTATAGGAACAAGCAATCACAAGGATTTACTGACTGACACTTCCGGAAGTCGACGCTACATTGTTATCAATGTGACCGGTCCGATTGACTGTTCTCCGATTGATTACGAACAACTTTATGCACAAGCAATGCACGACATTTACAGGGGAGAACGTTACTGGTTCGACACTGAAGATGAAAAGGTGATGACCGAAGCCAATCAGGAATTTCAAGTGATCCCTATTGCAGAGCAGTTATTCCACCAATTTTTCCGGGCTGCTAAAGAAGAGGAGGAAGAATATGAGTTACTTCTTGCTATTGAGATACTGGAACAGGTGCAGCACGACAGTAAAATTCATATATCTGATTGCAATATTATTCAATTCGGGAGAATATTGCAAAAGAATCAAGTGCCTTCTATACACACCAAACGTGGGAATGTTTATAAAGTGGTTCGAATCAAGCCGAAAAGAGCATAAATATGCATCTCTCCGTTCAGGTGATAGGTGAAAGATACGGTGATAGGTTAAGAATGACCTATCACCGCTCTGTAAACACGATAAATAAAGAGTTTCAGAACGATGGTGATAGGTTGAAAGAGGAATTGACGAAATCAACAGGGAGAGAAAGAATTATACTTCCTCTACGATTTTCCAATCACCAATGCTTCTTGTCGCAGTATCGAAGTTAACTCCTATTTTTACCACTTTCCGATGATCGGGCTGATAAGGAATAGCATATCCTTTATTGTTTATCTGTTCCAAAGCTTCCTCCGGAGTTCCATCTACCTTAAATTCAAAGACATAAATGGTATCTTGCATCTTTACTACTACGTCCGCCCGTCCGATTGCGCTCTTTACCTCTGCATCTACATACTGCCCCATCAAACGGAACAGCAAATAGAAGATTGTCTGATAATGTTTTTCCTGCTTATTTTCCAAATCATTGGGAATCGAAGCAAAGAAAGACCTGATTCGTTCCAGACATTCGGTCAGTTTTCCGGCACGCAAATCCTTGATAAAAGAGACAACATAGAAGGTATTTTCACGAGCAGGTAAATGTACATAAGCGGGCATAAGAGATTCTATGAATCCTTTCCGCACTTCTTTGTTAGGATAAGCCAGTGTGTAGAGTTGAAACTCCGGATCATATCCCTTGATGGTAAGATAGCCACTCTGATAAAGTACAGGAAGAGGATCGGTAATACCACTTGTTGGTGCATCAAACTGCTCTGCAGTAGCCATAGCACCATCCAATTCGCGAATGTCGAAATTACTCTGCTGCAATATATTTATCAGGAAAGTAGGCGTCCCGGTAGAAAACCAGAAATTGGCATAATTCTTTTGAGCAAATGCATTGAACAAACTGAATGGATTGTAAATATCTTCACAGTTTTTACTAAAATGATATCCGTCATATTGTTGTTTTAGATGCGTACAAGCCTCCTCGTAGGTTTCATTATTAGCCTGCGCCATCATTTCAATATCAGTCTTCAATTGTGTACGCAATTCCCGTTCGGTTATACCACAGATAGCACTATAGTCGTCTCTCATACTGATATTCTGCAAATTATTCAATTCACTGAAAATACTCATTTGACTGAACTTACTGATACCTGTCAGGAAAAGAAACCGAAGATATTCTCCTTGCGCTTTCAAGGGACTGAAGAATTTCCGCATTTCTTCACGAAGTTCATTTTGTAGTTCCGGCACATGGTTACTGTCTAATAAGGGAGCATCGTATTCGTCAATAAGTACTACTACCGGTTTGCCCGTCCGTTCATAAGCACGACGAATCACTCCCCGGAAACGTTCTGCCGGTGTATCTTCCACTTCTTCCTTCCCATAGAGTTTTTCCCAATCATACAGATTCAAGTTCAACTGCCCCACAAGGTCAGAAAGTGCCGTATACTTCGTCATGCTGAAATCAAGATGCAACACCGGATAGACATTCCACTCTTTCTCCAAACACTCCATTGCCAAACCTTGAAACAACTCCTTCTTCCCCCGAAAATAAGCATCAAGAGTGGATACCAGCAAACTTTTTCCGAAACGACGGGGACGACTCAAAAAATAAACCTTATTGGTATTAGCCAAACGATAAATCAACTCCGTCTTATCCACATAGACGTTGTTATTATTGCGTAAGTCTTCAAAATTCTGTATCCCTATCGGGTATATTCTGAAAGTAGTATCCATAATGTCTATCCTATATAAATGAAATGTAGACAAATATAGGCATTAAAATATAGACTTCAAACAGTACGTACTGTTTTCTACACTTCATTCAGTTAAAAGCAATCATACTTATACTTTCCTCTTTTTAAAAGCGATGAAGTACCCGGAAATTTATTACCTTTGTGTAATTGATTTATAAAACCGGAGTATATGAGCACTAAAATTTATCCCATTGGCATACAGAATTTCGAAAAGATTCGTAATGACGGTTATTTCTATATTGATAAAACGGCATTAATGTATCAAATGATAAAAACCGGTAGTTACTATTTCTTAAGCCGCCCACGCCGCTTCGGGAAAAGCCTGCTCATCTCTACTATGGAAGCCTATTTTCAAGGAAAAAAAGAACTGTTTGCAGGGCTGGCTGTAGAAAAGCTGGAAAAAGACTGGATTAAATATCCGATATTACATCTGGACCTTAATATCGAAAAATATGATGTACCGGAAAGTCTGGATAATATACTCGAAAAATCGTTGACTGCGTGGGAAAAGCTCTATGGTGCCGAGCCATCCGAGCGCTCATTTTCCCTGCGTTTTGCCGGCATCATAGAACGCGCCTGCAAACAGGCAGGGCAGCGTGTAGTTATTTTGGTAGATGAATATGACAAGCCCATGTTACAAGCCATCGGAAATGAAGAATTGCAAAAGCAATTCCGGGATACCTTAAAACCTTTCTACGGGGCGCTCAAAACAATGGATGGCTATATTAAGTTTGCATTCTTGACCGGTGTTACCAAATTCGGCAAAGTCAGTGTGTTTAGCGACTTGAATAATTTGGATGACATATCGATGAGAAAAGATTATGTTGAAATCTGTGGTGTCAGCGATCAGGAGCTCCATGAGAACTTAGATGTCGAACTTCATGAGTTTGCAGAGACGCAAGGTTTGTCGTATGACAAGCTCTGTACAAAACTAAAAGAATATTATGACGGCTATCATTTTACACATAATTCTATCGGCATATATAATCCGTTTAGTCTGCTTAATGCTTTCAAATATAAAGAATTCGGTAGTTATTGGTTTGAGACGGGTACACCTACCTATCTGGTGAAATTACTGAAAAAGCATCATTATGATCTGGAACGGATGGCACACGAAGAAACCGATGCGCAAGTATTGAACAGCATCGACTCCGAATCAACCAACCCGATCCCAGTGATTTACCAAAGCGGATATCTCACTATAAAAGGGTATGATGAACGTTTTGGCATATATCGTTTAGGTTTCCCCAATCGTGAAGTAGAAGAAGGCTTTATTCGTTTTCTGCTTCCTTTTTATGCGAATGTGAATAAGACAGAATCCCCGTTTGAGATTCAAAAGTTTGTCCATGAAATAGAAACGGGTGATTATGATTCTTTCTTCCGCCGCCTTCAGAGTTTCTTCGCCGACACGACTTACGAAGTTATCCGAGATCAGGAATTACATTATGAGAACGTGCTTTTCATTGTTTTCAAATTGGTTGGTTTCTACACCAAGGTGGAATACCACACCAATAACGGGCGCATAGATCTCGTTCTGCAGACAGACAAATTCATTTATATTATGGAATTCAAGCTAAACGGAACAGCAGAAGAGGCTTTGCAGCAGATTAACGACAAATGCTATGCGCTGCCTTTCGAAGCGGATAGGCGGAAACTATTCAAGATAGGGATTAACTTCAGTGAGAAAACCCGTAATATCGAAAAATGGGTGGTAGAATCCTGAAGTATACCCCGCCTTGAGAAAACTGTTATTATTAATGGAGGATCTATTCCAATCCCGGCCACGCTTTTGTTGAATATGTAGCTTCAAGTGCATTTTCCAGATTATCATTTAGACTCGGAAAGAAATCGATTCCTGTTTTTTCTTCCAGTTCGTCTATTGACAATGCATAGTCAACTAACTTTGTTGATTTCGGAGTGTCGGTATGCTCCATCCAAAAAGCGATCGCTTTGAATGAATCTCCTTTTTTAAACAGCAAAGCCATATAATAATATTTAGGAATGGGTTTGCTAAGGTCGTTACTGATATATCCTCTGATCTGATCTTCCTTATCAATCGTTCCTCCTTTTACCACATATAAAGTATCTGAAGATGTACAGCTACGTCCCCATGATTGCACCTGTCCCTCCAAAGTCAACCATATACCTGTATTAAATTTATTCCGTTGAGGACTCATATTCGTGTAATAGAAGGTCTGTTCATTCACCTCACGTGAATAAAGTCTGTCGGCAGAAGCACAAAGATGCCCTCTATCATAACCTTGTTTTCCAAAATCAGCTTGCACACGCTGGTATTGTGAACCGATAGCAGGATCAGCATCAAAAGGCTCATCGCTACGTGACACATTTTGTTGCTTTGATTGATTGTCAAACCGAAAGGCAATCCAACGGGAATGTTTCTTACTCTTATCGTATTCCATACTGAAAGAGGTTACTTTCTGCCCATTAAATGTGGTGTAGTGTGTTACAAACACATCGTTTGCACCATTGCGAAGTGCAGGGAGTTCTACGATACCGGTGGCAAAATTATTGGAATCATGTCGCTCATCATCATTACCGCAAGAAGCACATACTGAAACACATAATATGATATTCAGCAGATGCATAAATCTATGGTTTATCATAATACAGTCGGATCTATATTAAAAAGCACAAAAAGGAAGTCTGTTTTACAGACTTCCTTTTATTACTCACATTGTAATTATTCCATTATATGAGAACCTAAACCTGAAATCTCGTCAACCTCCAACTCCTCCCACTCATCAAGAGTAAAGACGGGATTAGGAGTCTTTACAGAGGGCTTTCTACGCAAAGTCTTATTTTCTCCATATTTATTAGTACTTCCTTTCTCCCCAACAATATCGATCAACGATCCATTCTTAAATAAACCTATAGCATCGTCACCATTAAAATTTACAAAGTTGGCTTCAAGAGCCTCTCCCATATATAACGTAGCCTGTTTATGTTTAAACACCAAAGTAGCATGTGGTGCTAATGTCTTTCCTGATAAGTCCATGCTATTGTCATACTTTGCATCTCCATAAGACCACTCTTTCCCATTGGCTGCAATGTCCAAACGGTACCCGGATAAATCGACAGTTTGTCCTGCAGGATTATATATTTCTATATATTTATTATTTGATGAACCTTCCACATATTCTGAAATGAATAGTTCTTCTGAACTTGGCTCTGGTTCCTCTATTCCACCTACAAGACCTCCATCTTTTGTCATTAAGCTAGCATCATCTATTAACAAATCTTTTCCTGAACTTTTGGGGTTCATAACAACCAAACATATCGTTTGTTCTGCATCCAAAGTAAAAGTAAAACTTTTCGTAACCCAATCTTCATTTGTTATATTATTTACATAATCATCATAAACATAAGTTCCTACTTTGCCTGTCTCATCAACTGGAGCATAGCCTAAACAAGCACTAGCTTTATCAGTTGTAGCAGCTTTTAAATAAGCAGAGAACACATAAGTACCAGCTTTCAAAGTCATTTCCGTACTACCAAGCCGCTTATTGCTTGACGCTCCTTTTACCAAAACAGAATATGTGCCACTACGCTTATCTACAGACTGTTCAAGAGTCGCATTACTTGCTGTAGATGCAGACTTCCAACCTGTCGGATATCCATCCGCCCAGCTCTCAAACCCTCCATTAGTTAATAGTTCGGTACCTTCTCCCGGTCCAGGAACTTCTCCGCCTCCTTCACCATACAAAATATCATCAATTCCATAAGTCTGTACCTCTTCACCTCGTGTTGCCACATACTGAAAACCAACAAAGCCATTCTGCCCAGCATAAGTACTTAAATCCACCTTTAAATCGCTAGTCCATTGATATGTACCAGTAGTAGGAATACCATTAACAGATATCTCATGTCGTTCCATTTTACCATCCTTCAGTTGTAAGAAGAATACCTTCAGAGACATCGTTTCAGAATACTTATTTACAGTAGCTTTAAAAGTAAATTGCTTATCTGCACTAACTGTAAAATAAGGAGTCACAAACCAATACTCTGCCGTCTCACCACTATTTACCCCATAAGTTGAAGCTGCCAAATATTTTTGAGGATCATAAATAGCACCTTGCCAAATTCTATTTCCTTTAACAGCCTTATTAATCCAACCAACTTTTGAATAATCTGCTTGATGTTGAACATCGTTAAAATCATTGGACAAATCTGCTAATGGAGCAACAGAAATATCCAATCCCAAAGGATTATCAGGATCTAAATCTTCTCCACCTTGTTCTTCACCGATCTCCTTATTATTAAATACTGCAGCTGTCGTATTAATCAATGCTGCCTTACCGAAACCAGCACTCAACTCACCTTGAATCAATAAGACTCCTCCCTTATTTTCAGGATGGTCTTTCAAATTTAAAGCATTGGCTAGATCACTACCATTTTTTATTTTAACCGGTAAGCATTTACTTTCATTAGTTTCATCTGGACTTTCAGCAATCAGTACATTAGATGTTATATTAAAAGGAGCTGTAA
>ERZ773260.2344-NODE-2344-length-21215-cov-6.797921_pt1 | contig 21215 bp, 8 predicted proteins | sample MGYA00511387_ERZ773260 | MGnify/ENA primary metagenome ERZ773260 (study PRJEB29015, sample SAMEA2737745) | human gut metagenome | biome: human gut; feature: human-associated habitat; material: faeces | place: China | collected 2012 ... | reverse complement strand
GCTTCCGCCCTCTTCCTTCGTCTTGTCTCTTTATCGCATCATTTCAATGTTCTCTGCGCCGTTTCCTTTTCGGAAAGCGGTTACAAAGGTACTGCCTTTATTTTTAACCGCCAAATTTTTCGCGAACTTTTTTTCAAGTTTCTTTTCCAGAACCCCGCGTCCGCGCCGGTCCGACGCCCTCCGGCATCACGCCAAAGCTTCACGACCACCGGTCTGTTTCGCTTTTGCGGTTGCAAAGGTACTGCCTTTTGCGCTTCCCACCAAACTTTTCAGCATCTTTTTTTTACCCCCTTTTTCAACTTTTTTCACAACACATTGATTCTCCGCCACTTATTCCGGAAACTTTTTTCACCCCGTTTTCCTTCTTTTGCGACATAAACAAGCCCCAATTATTTACACACATTATTATATATTTAAGAGCAGACATATTTTTATAAACATTCATGGCAAAATATTCTTATAATACGTCAGATTTCCGTAAATTTGTACAAGAATAGAAAAACGAGAACGAATGAACGAGGCTAAACTTAGTCAACTCTACTTGCGCGACACTGCTTTTCAAGATTTGATGCAGCGCCGCATCTACAACGTGCTTCTCATCGCCTCGCCCTACGACGCCTTCATGATGGAGGAAGACGGACGCATCGAAGAGCAGCTGTATTTTGAGTACACATCGCTCAATCTGAGTTCCCCCCCTCGCGTGGCACAGGCAAGCAGCTACGAGGACGCCCACGATCTTTTAAGAAGCAAGTCGTTCGATTTAATCATCGCGATGCCTGGCAACGACATCGGACTCACATTCCGCGAAGCCAAAAACATCAAGTCAAGCTATCCCGACATTCCGTTTATCGTATTGACTCCATTCTCACGCGAAGTGTCGCGGCGTCTTGCCAACGAAGACTTCTCCGGCGTCGACTATGTGTTCAGCTGGCTCGGCAACGTCGACCTGCTTCTTGCTATCATCAAATTGATGGAAGACAAGATGAACAGCGACAACGACATTCTTGAAGTTGGCATCCAAACCATACTGCTTGTGGAAGACTCCGTGCGCTTCTACTCATCAGTGTTGCCCCACCTGTACAAGTTTCTGCTGAAGCAATCGCTAATTTTCTCAACCGAAGCGCTCAATGAGCACGAGCAGATGCTCCGTATGCGCGGACGCCCAAAAGTTATTTTGGCACGCACATACGAGGAGGCGATGACTTTGTACAACAAGTACAAGAACGAGATTCTCGGCGTAATCACCGACGTGTCGTTCAGCAGAGACGGAGAGAAGGACAAGCACGCCGGCATCCGCCTTGCCAAAGAGATAAAGGAAATCGACCCCTATGTCCCCATCATTATGGAATCGTCAGAGACCGAGAATGCAGTCTACGCCAAAGAAATGGGCATCTCGTTTCTCGACAAGAATTCCAAGAAGTTTCCTGTCGACCTTGGACGCATCATCACCGACAATTTCGGTTTCGGTGATTTCGTGATACGCAACCCCGAGACCGGAGAGGAAGTGATGCGCATAACCGACCTGAAAGAGTTTCAGGACAACCTATTCAAGATTCCAGACGAGTCGCTGCTGTACCACGCCTCACGCAACGACATCTCGCGGTGGCTGTATTCGCGCGCGATGTTTCCCATCGCCGAAATCATTCAAGCCCATCGTTTCCGCGAAATCAGCGAGGCGGCAGAGGTAAAGAAATTCTTCTTCAACCTGATTGTGAAATACCGCAGGATGAAGAACAAAGGAGTCGTTGCCATTTTCAAGAAAAACCGCTTCGACTACTACTCCAATTTCGCCCGCATCGGCCAAGGCTCACTTGGCGGCAAGGGACGCGGCCTGGCTTTCATCGACTCTATCATAAAGAAATATCCGATATGCGACAATTTTGACGGTGTCACAGTGTCAATTCCGCGAACGGTGGTGCTCTGCACCGACATTTTCGACCAATTCATGGAAGAAAACAACCTATATCCCATCGCCCTGTCTGACGCCCCCGACGAGGAGATTCTGCGCTTTTTCATAAACGCAAAACTGCCGTCGCAGCTTAAAGACGACTTTCTTGCCTTGTTTGAGGTTATCGACAAGCCGTTGGCGATACGCAGCTCAAGCCTTCTCGAAGACTCGCATTATCAGCCCTTTGCCGGCATATACTCCACATATATGGTGCCGCGTCTCGACAACAAGGAGGAGATGCTGCATCTGCTCGGCGACGCCATAAAAAGCGTCTATGCGTCAGTGTTCTATGCCGACAGCAAAGCATACATGACCGCCACAAGCAATCTTATCGACCAAGAAAAGATGGCTATAATCATACAAGAGGTGGCTGGCGCGGAGCACGACGGATACTACTACCCATCGTTTGCAGGAGTGGGCCGCTCGCTCAACTATTACCCCATCAACGACGAGATGCCCGAGGACGGAGTGGCAGAAATTGCCGTAGGACTCGGAAAATACATCGTTGACGGAGGTCTGGCACTGCGTTTTTCGCCAAGACATCCCGACAAAGTGCTGCAAACAAGCACTCTCGACCTTGCCCTGCGCGACACACAGACACAACTCTACGCCCTTGACCTTAAAGACGTTGAAGGCGGATTCAAGGTCGACGACGGGTTCAACATAAAGAAAATACGTGTGCAGGACGCGGCAAAAAATGGCTCATTGCGCTATATGGTGTCGACTTTCGACCCCTACGACCAAGTGATTCGCGACAGCGAATACGGCAACGGACGCCGCGTGGTTACATTCGCCAACGTGCTGCAACACAAAGCATTCCCGCTTGCTGAGATTGTAGACTTCATGCTTTCCGAAGGAGAAAAAGAGATGCGTCGTCCGGTGGAAATCGAATTTGCCGGATGCATCGACAAGCACGGAGAGACAAAAGGCAACGTATATTGGTTGCAGATACGTCCAATTGTCGACCGCAAAGAAATGCTCGATGAGAAAATCATGCAGACATCCGACAGCCAGCTGATCATGAAGACATCCAGCGCTCTCGGACACGGCATGATGGACGGTGTCACCGATGTGGTGTATGTCAAGACGCAGAACTTCTCCTCGTTCAACAACCCTATGGTGGCACGCGAGATAGAGAAGCTCAACAAGTCATACGTAGAAGCCGACAAGGGATATATTCTGATAGGTCCCGGACGATGGGGCTCAAGCGACCCCGCTCTGGGCATCCCCGTGAAATGGGCGCACATCTCAGCCGCACGCGTGATTGCAGAAACGGCACTGCCGGGATACCGCATAGAGCCAAGCCAGGGCACGCATTTCTTTCAGAATCTCACATCGTTCGGCGTCGGATATTTCACCATAAACGACAAAAACGGCGACATCTGCGACATTGAATATCTCGACAGCATGCCTGCCGTCTACGAGTCCGACCATTTGCGCTCCGTGCGTTTCAGCCGACCGCTGCAAATCGGAATAAACGGCAAGACGGGATTAGGAATCATTGTAAAACCAACAACAGAAGATAACTGAATATATGTCAATCATAAACAACCTAAAAGCAATGTTGGGTTTTCCCGACAAAGAAGATATGGGCAACGAGAACTCATCGCAGACAAACTCGCCGTCTTACATCAACCCGTTCAAAAAAGAAAACGAAAAGCCATTGCCACCGCCTGTTCCGGAAGTGGCTAAAATCTCACAGAAGGATGTTGAAGACGCCATAAGCGATGAAGTGGTCGACAAGGTAACCTCTGTGCTCAACACGTCATTGCCGGAATACGTGCGCGAATGCATCGACAAAGACGCGCAAGCCAACTACGTTAGAAGCCTCATCGGATCAACGCTCACCGACTTCCTGCAGCAAATCAAACAGGAGGCCGAGGAAGCCGCTCGCCAGCAATGGCAAAAAGACCGTATGGACCTTGCCAACAAATCGTCGGAGGCTTCAAAGCAGATGAACGAATACAAGACGAAAAACGAAGAGCTGCGAAACCGCATTCTAAGCCTTGACAGGCAGAAAACCACGCTCAACGACCGCATATCGACATTGGAAAACCGCGCTGCCTCAGCGGAGGCTGAACGCGAGCAGTATCAGCTGGAATGCAAAAGTCTGATGAACAAAATCAAAGTGGCGGCTGTCAACGATGAGGCGCTGCAGGCATTGCGACAGGACAACGATGACTTGCGCGCGGCAAACGAGAATCTGCAAAACGAAATTGCCGAAATCAAAGCCGACGCCGAACGCAAGGCCACCGACTCGGCGGCTCAAATCCTTGCCGCCAAAGCAGACGTGGCGAAGAAGGAGGCGCGCATTGCCGAATTGTCATCACAACCCGACGACGCAAACGAGAAGGAGGCGGAAATCGAGCGTCTAAACGCCGAACTCGAGACCATAAAAAGCAACGCCAAAACCGAAGCAGAAGCGCTGACGGCACGCATTACGGCTCTCTCGCAGGCCACCTTAGAACTGGAAGAGACAAAACGCAAACTCGCCGAAGCCGAAGATGAAAAGTTAGCGCTGAAAAATGCCCCAGCGACAAGCAGCGAGGAACTGGAAAAGCTCCAAAACGAACTTGCCGTGCGCAACAATGAGTTGGCAAGCATGCGGTCCACAATCCAAAGCCAGAACGACGAGCTCTATGCCTTGCACGAGAAACTTAACGAGACCGGCGACACCGCAAAGATGGCTGAAATCGAAGTCACTCGCGCCAAGCTCGAAGACACCGTGGAGAAACTCAACAATGAGCTGTCGCAAAAACAATTGCAAATCGACGACCTCAACAGCACGAAAGACGAGATTTCTTCTGTCTACGAGCAGTTGAAAAAAGAATTGGAACGCAACAAAAAGCACTATGCCGACAAGGAGCAGGAGTTCCGCCAACAGATTGTGGCGCTGAAAGACGAGCTGGAATCAGCAAAAAACGAGATTTCAATCCAAAAGGCAGAAAAGAAAGCCAAGAAAAAGGCTCAACACCATGCGGCTCCGCTGTCGGGAATATCTGCCATCGACTACACAACCGAATATTCCGACTGGCTGATGCCCACACCGCCGACAAACGCAATTCCAATCGTTGCCGAAGAGCCTGAAGAACCCGAAATAGAGAATCATAAAGAACCGGAAAAGAGTCACGCGAACCCCAACATTCCAGAACAAATGGAACTGTTTTCATAACTATGGACTATACTACCTTATCACCGGAACTTGAAGAGCGCGTGCAGCGCGCTGTCGACAATTTTATGCAAGGCTATGGCTGCTGCCAATCAGTGGTGGCGGCTTTCGCCGACATCTACGGACTCAGCGACGACCTCGCAAAACGCATTGCCGCAGGTTTCGGCGGCGGCGTTGGGAGGCTTCGCATGATGTGCGGCGCCGTGTCGGGCATCGTGTCGCTTGCGGGACTCGACTGCGGTCAGACCGACGGTGCCGACCGCGAAGGCAAATCGGCTTGCTACAAGGTTGTACAACAGCTTCTTGAGAAATCGCGCGAGCAAAACGGCTCGCTCATCTGCGCCGAAATTCTCGGGCTGAAAGGCCACGACAAAGCAGTGTCGACCTACGAGGCATCGCCTCGCACAGCCGAATACTACAAGTCGCGTCCTTGCGCTGCCAAGGTGGAGAGCGCAGCCCGCATCTTCGCCGAATATCTCCAAGCCAAAGCTTCGTTAACATAAAATAACAGCATCAACAACAAAAAATATTTAGATTTCCCCCCCCCCGTATTTGTATTCTTTGTAAATTTGCATTCGCTATTAAAAGCAGGTTATATTTTAATCAACACATTAACAATTAATATAGGTATGTCACAACACCATGCTTCCCAATTTTTATCAGTGTTTGTGGCATAAAAAGGTTTAAAAGAATAGGTAAAAAAGAGTGAGATATACCAAACTGATAATTACACTAATTATTGGTTTCGCAATGGATATGGCTGCTGAAGGAATAACCGCCGACAGCATCTTTATCCAAAATTCGCGCCCAATAAAATTTGTTGTAAATAGAATCAACATCAGCGACCAAGATAGGGAATGGATTACTGATGTGCTTATCCCAGAGCTTCAAAGGCTGGGAGATAGGGGTATTGTTTTCGGACGTGCCGCCGCTTCTCCAGAAGGTCCATACGACAACAACCGTCGTCTGGCAAACCAACGTCGCGCATCGGTCGACGCTCTGCTTCGAAGCTACGGCATCGGCACCGACCACATCCAATACGACGTTGTGGCTGAGGACTACGACCTGCTCTACACCATGATGATGCTGAAACACGACGCCAAATTCCATGATGTCGACTCCTTAATCACTCTCTACGCCGACGACACCCAACGTCTTAAGGCGGCTATGAAGCGGCACGACGGCGGCAAGCTATGGCGCTACCTGCTGAAAGAATATTTCCCGAAACTGCGCGCAGTGAGAATAATTGTCGTTGACAAAAGGCTTGCCAACATCGACAGCAACGATTTGATTCCACAACCCATAGCAGCAACCATTCCGGCAACTGTCGCCGACTGCCATCTGCGCATCCAAAATGCCGACATCACACCGGCATACATCATCCCAGCAACAACACCCGCCTCGGCTTTGCCGCGTCGCGAGGTGCTGAGCGTGAAGACAAACGTGCTGTTTGACTTTGCCTACATGCCAGGCTACGACCGCTTCTGCCCTATTCCAAACGTTGCGTTGGAATATTATCCGCTTCATGGTCATTTCACCTACGGTGCAAGTTTCGACTGCCCGTGGTGGCAGCACTATGATGAGCATAAATATTTTCAGGTTAGGAACTATCAGCTGCACACCCGCTACTATCCGCGCAGCGGCGACATCCGCAAACGCAAACCGGGAGAAGGCGCGGCTTTCAGAGGTTTATACCTCAGTCTATACGCGCACGCGTACCTATACAACATCTGCTTCGATGAGAAACGCGGATGGGAAGGCGAAGGCTGGGGCGCTGGTTTGGGTATAGGCTATGTTGTCCCGTTAGGTCGCTCCGGACATTGGAAGCTGGAGTTCGGACTGCAGGCAGGATATCTCAGCACCAACTACGACCCCTATCAGTGGAAATGCCCCGTAGACCCCGACACCGACAAAGAGCAATATTACTACAAGTGGTACGGCGATGCCAAGGATTTCCAAAAGAGGCAGCACCGCTTCTCGTGGCTTGGCCCTACCAGAGTGGAGATAACGCTCAGCTACGACCTGCTCTACAGACGCAACAACAAGAAAGGCGTAAGTTTCAGAAACCGAGAAACGACAATCAACTATTAGACAAAACATAGCAACAATGCGCAATATAACAAAACTCATATCACGAATCATCCTTGATGCAAGCCGCAAAGCCTGCAACAAGGCTGTCGTCATGTGTTTTGCATTGTTATGCCTTGTCGCAACGGGATGCGTGCGCGAGCCTAAGCTCCATCTCCACCAGGGCGGCGCCGACATCGATATGGAGATACCGACCGTCGACCTCGACTTGAAAGTGATATGGAACTACATTTTCAAGTACGACACCGAATACGACTGGCAAGCGGAGTGGATCTACGGATGGGACAACACCGACGAGGAAATGTTCGGCACTATCGGCTACACCGAGCCTGACGCCTTCGAGGTGCGCCGCTACTTCACCGGCAACGTCCAGTTCGGTGCCCACAATGCCCCTTACAGGCACTCGATTGTAGGCAACCACGTCCAAGCCAAATACGATTTCGGCTTTTGGGACATCCTTGCATGGAACAACATCAACACTCCCGACGGGGTACAGAGTGTGCGCATTGATGAGAACACCACCTACGACCACGTCACGGCTTACACCGGACAGACAATATACCCGGCGCTCTACAACTCGCCGCAGTTCACGCGCTCCTTCTATCAGCCGGAGGAGCTGTTTGCCGGATACCATGGAGGAATTGAGATAAACAAGAATCTGGACGGATTCACGTTCGACGAGAACCGCAACTGCTGGGTACGGCAGCTCGAGATGGAGCTGCAGCCAGTGGCCTACATCTATTTGGTACAAGTGATTCTGCGCAACAACGACCACAACGGCAGAAAGGTGACAGCCGTAGAGGGGAACGCCAATCTAAGCGGCATGGCTCGCTCCGTAAACCTCAACACAGGCGTGACGGGGGCTGACGCCATCACCGTGAACTTCTTCATGCGGATGAAGCAGGACGTTGCCGACAAGAACGGCGACAAGGTCGACGTGATAGGCGGAAAGGTGCTTACTTTCGGCATCCCGAAACTAAACCCGAGCAAACTTGACGCGCGAGCATATCTGGAATCGCTGCAGAAAGTGAGGGACGCCGACCTTAACAACCGCCACTATATTGACGTGAAAATGCAGTTCTACAACGGCAAAGACTCCACGTTCGTGTTCGACGTCACCGACCAGGCGCGACGGCTGTTCCGGGGAGGAGTCATAACGGTGGAGCTCGACATGGACAAGGTGCCGGTACCCAACCGCTCCGGCGGCTCCGGCTTCGATGCCGTGGTGGAGGACTACGAAGAGAAAGAATGGATATTCGACATGTAATCAATACGTAATTCAAATATAATAAACAATACAAACTATTTTAATTTTTTTATTTTATGAACAAATTTTTTATCGCAGCCGCTTCGGCATTGGCTCTCGCCAGCTGCTCAAGCGACGATTTCTTGGGAGAAATTCAGGGAAATGAGCAAAATGGAGCCACCTCCGCAATCAACTTCGGTGGCGACACAGGCAAAATCACACGCGCCACGGAGACCGGCGCCACTGCAGCAGGCCTCCTCGAAAACAACTTTGTCGTTGTCGGTTTCAAAGGCAGCAAGACAGATGCAGCCAACAACGAAAATTATGCATTCGACCACTACAACGTGAACTTCAAAGACGGTTCAGCATTCTCTACAGAGTCAAACCGTGCTGGTTGGGAATATGTAAATCAAGACATGAACGTAAAGGGCACCAAACCTGCCGCATCTCTCGCACAGGGCGGAGCATCGCAGCAGACCATCAAGTATTGGGACCACTCTTGCAAATCCTACGATTTCATAGCTTTCTCAATGGGTAAAAAAGATGCGGCGTCAGAATACGCCACTCCGACACACGTCGACAAAGACAATCTCGCCACTGCCGCCTACACTCTCTCCGGCAACGTAAACACTCTCAGCGAGTGCTACATTTCCGACATGAAGACTGTTGAAGAGAAAGACTACAACAAGACTTCTGTATCAATGTCCTTCCGTCACCTTGCCAGCAAGGTGCGCATGGCTCTCTTCGAGATTGTTCCAGGTTATGTGATCAGCGACGTGAAGTTCTATACCGACACCGAAGCTACTAGCACCACAACCAACCCGGAAGGTACACTCATCGGAAAATTCAACAATTCCGGAACATTGACAGTGTACTTCCCTACAACAGGTATCGTCAACAAGGATAAGAAAGACTACAACAAGGCTCACGTAAAATTCACTGCATCAACAACTGCAGGTGAGACTGGCGTATTGAATCATAAAGGATTCGGCGCTGTCAACTACAACAACCAGGCCGAAGGCACGATTTCTGCAGGTACAACTTACCTCAGCCAAAATGCAGCGACACCTTCTTACTGCGGCACCGGCTATCAGAACGTGCTCCCGTCGGAAGGTGCGGCAAGCGCCATCACTCTGCGCATCGACTACAAGCTCACTTCTGTCGACGGTTCCAACGAGACAATCAACGTGAAGGGTGCCACTGCAACCGTTCCTGCCCAATACACTGAATGGAAGTCTGGATATGCCTACACTTACATCTTCAAGATTTCTCAGGACACCAATGGCTCTACCGGCGGCACAAGCACTGGTTTGACTGCCATTTCATTCGACGCCGTTGTTGTTGACGACGAGGCAAACGGTCTCCAGGAAACAATCACTACTGTTTCTGACAACAGCTTCACTACATACGGCTACAAGGACAACAAAGTTACTACCAACGGCAACGAATATGTCAACGGCACCGACATCTATGCAACTGTATATGTTCCTGCTGCAGGCGAAACCGCTGCAAAAACCGTCGCTCCTCAGAAATTGTACACCGTAACTCTCGAAAGCGGTGCTACTCAGACTATCAACGAAGCAAGTGTTGCCAACGCTCTCGAGAAAGGATCAAACGACACTGCTAAAAAGACTTGGACTGTCTCCGACTACGCTGGCAAGAAGATGGTTGTGACAGAGACAGCAGGTGTTGCCACTACCGTAACAGAAGTTCCGGCAGGTCCAGGCTACACTCTCAAAGTAAATGCTCTCAAGTGGACAGGTGTTGCAACCGACCCGGATACAGAAACATACTACGCTGTTGAATACGACAATGGAACCAAAAAGTCATACAAGATTGTCAAAGTTGTCAATAACTAATTCTTTCTCCATGGCTCACGCCTTGGATTCTGACTAAAAACATTGTGTCTGAGGTGTGTTTTCACACGCCTCGGACACATTTATATGTCGGACGGGGGTTTCTCCCCCGCCCGTCTTTAAAAAAACAAGAAGACATGCAGAAACATCGCATCCTAATATTTCCTCTGTTGGGACTTTCCCTATTCTCCTGCTCGCAATCCGAGCCGGACGAACCAATAGTGCCCGAACCGGACAATACACAGACAAGCATCGCCTTCAGCAGCACCAACAACAACTGGCAGGATGCAAAAACAAAAGCAGCGGGCAACGGTCTCGAGACTATCTTCCAGACGTTCCGCACATGGGGATATAAAACCACAACAAACTCCCCGAACCCGTCATCGCCGCAAATTGTGATGGACGGCTATAAAATGTCATACAATCAGGGCTCTGCCGGCAGCTCTACGACAAACACTGCCGACTGGGAATATGCTGGCATTGAAAATCCTATAACTGCCACCCTGCAAACAATAAAATATTGGGACTACTCGGCAACGAGCTACCGCTTTTTCGCATACAGTCCCTTCAATCCAGATGTAAAGACTTCGGTCAGCTCGGGCGACAACGCTACCGCTACCTTGTCTTTTAATTTTGAATATTCTGAAGCAGCAACCGCTACTTCAACACCATACGCAAGCCGCCTTTGGCTTGCCTCCCCTTCGTCGACATCGCCGGCATACGGGTCGTGCGTCACTCTGACTTTCGCGCCGATAATCGCAAAGGTGCGCTTCCGCTTCACCTATCCTGACGGAACGACCAACGTTGCGATAAGCAACATCAAGTTCCGCGACAGCCGTTTCATCGACACCCCGGCAAAAGCCGACACCCCTCTCCGCGGCACCATCGACGCCGCCTATCCGCTCACCGGCATTCCGATAGGCACATATCCTACTCTCACGATGTCGAAGTCGGAAGCGGCTGATGCGTCCGGACTCCTGGTCCTCACCACTCCCTACGAGGAGGCTGGCGACCAGATACACATCCTCAAAGACCCTACTCTCTACAATAAATGGTACTACGTGCCGCCGCTCGCCAACATCCCCTACGAACAGGGAGCATACACCATAACCATCAACATTGGTGGGAAAACGGTGTCGGCAACCGTGCCGGCACAATACATGCAATGGAAAGCAGGCTGCCAATACACTTACATATTCAAACTGTCAGACACCGGCGACAGCATCTCTTTCAACGATTTGATGGTGGAACAATGGCTTCCCGGCGCCGACATTAAAAACAACGGCTCAGGCACTGAAGACTGGTAAAAAGAATTGACTACAAGAATGAAGCATATCTCAAAAATAACCGCTATCGCGCTTCTCGCAACGCTTTCTGCCTGCGAGGGTTCCGACATGCCCATACAGCAAGCCGACAACCACGGATACATCTCATTCTCGGCGCAACCGCAAAAAACAGCTACACGCGCCAACCCCTACGAGGCTTACGACCCTACGCGCCATCCCGCAACGATGGGCACGTTCGGATACTACGACATGCCGAAACGCTATGCGTCGGCTGCAAACACCATATTCAACAATGAGACTGCCACCTACAACGTGGCGACATACGGCTGGGACACTGCGACAAAGAAGCGCTGGACTGAATACACCAAGGCATCGTCGTTCGACTTCTTCGCATATATGCCATACAACGACGGAGCAACGCTTTTGCGCACCGCCAACAACACATATACCCTCTCTTTTCCGTTCGCTATGAGCGACGGCGGCGACCCTGTGCCGGTAATCTACGACACTAAGGCGGCGCCGATCATCTGCGCCGTCCCGAGCAGCAAAGGAGCCATCTCCGATAGCAACGGAGGCGGAACGGTCAGTCTGAAATTCGACCAGACACTCACCGGCTACAAGCTGCTCTTCATGCTCGGCACCAAGATGAACGCCATCCGCCACTTCCGCATCAAGAGCGTGACGCTTTCAGGCAGCTTCTCCACATCGTGCACAATATCGCGTTCCTACGTCTGGAATACAGCATCAAAAAGTTGGTCTGCCTCTGCAATAACATGGAGCGACATCAAACGTCAGTCGTTTGTAGAGACACCATTCCCTATTGCCTACAAAGGCTACGGCTCCGCGGATTACGACGACAACACCCGGACCGCCATTGTCACATCTGCCGGCTACACGCAATGGGGTGCCGACATCTACACCATACCCGATGCCAAATTCCTGCCTGTCATCAACGTCAAATACGACGTGGAATTCATAGCGGAGGACGGCACCACCATCGTCACCCGAAAGAACGTAACATCCGGAATAACCATCAACAAGGATAATTTCAGCAGCCTCACAACAGGCAAGACTGCGATGATAAACCCAATACGCATCCTCATACAGCCACGCTACCTGTATGTGCTTGCCGACGAGGATGCCTATACGGGTCAATTATTGATAGACTAACAATAGATAACGACAATAAAGTGTTTGAAAAATGAGAAAACATTCAACACATAGCATATCACGAGTTTTTTCCTGTCTGCTCATACTTCTGATTGCCGGAGTCAATCTGACCATGGCTCAAGGATTAAGCAGCAACGACATCAAAGCTTCATGGGATTTCAAAAACGGGACTGTCGCATATTCCATCGTTTCCGCCGACATCCCGGCTGGAAGCACTTTCTCATGGAAAGTGGACTCCAAGAATGTCACCGACGGCATTTCCGACAGCGGACAGACTGTCACACTGCCGCTGACCAACAAGACCAAGAGCGGAGAGGTGACAATCACGTCTGCCGGCAATGCCCAGCAGACCATCGCTTTCAGCATCGAGCCGAAAGCCTATGGCGTGGACTACGACGGCAACCACTTCTATGCCGACAGCTACCAGCTCTATCCCGACGGCTCCGAGGGCGACGGCTCCAAGGAAAAGCCATTCCTCATCAGCAACGATATGGAATTGGCAAGACTGGCGCATGAAGTCAACAATGGCGCAGCTCAACAAATGTTTTCTCAGAAATATTTCAAACTCACCAAGGACATCGACCTCAGCAAGGGATTGTGGACTCCTATCGGCACGGCTCAAGGCATCGCGAAGGCTACCGACGGACATTTCTTCGCCGGAAAGTTTGACGGCGACGGACGCTCCATTAGCAACATACTTGTCTGCTGGACTTTCAGCGACCTAAAAGAAGCCTCATGGGGTCTGTTCTCCCGACTCAATGGCAAGGGCAACAACGAGAATGAGTATGCGTCTGTCTCCAACCTTATCATCGACAATGCCAGAATAGAGAAGAAGGCGGCACACACGCCTCTCAACAACGCCAACTACACGGTAAAGATGGGTATTGTGGTTGCCGACATGACCCAAAACGCAGAACTCAGCAACATCATCATCCGCAATTCCAAAATATCCGACAACAACGAAAGTTACACGACAAAGACAAAATTCAGAATTGGAGGTATAGCCGGCTATCTCAACAACTTCGTGAGTCTGAGAATATTCAACATCTCAGCAGACACGGAGATTGATATGTTCCAGAACGCTGCTCTCAACGGGGTGGAAGGACAAGTGACGATTTCATGCGGTTTCGGTGCGGCAAGCAAACTTGCCAACCAAACAGGCTATGCCGTATGGCCAAGAAACATCTATGTGCACGGCGCAGGCTTGAAGACAAGCGCCAACACCACCCAATGCAAAAAAGCCAGCGTGATGGCGTTTATAGCCGCCGACAACTTTGCAAGCAAGGTGAAGGACACATGGTACTACACTCCTGCCAACAAGGCTGCCGACACCTACGCCTATAACCAATACGGCGTTGAAAAAGAAATCTCAGTTACCGACCCCTCCACCGGCGAGCCTTTCGGAAAGGCGTTTGCCAACCTCAACAACCTGTACATCAACCAAAACAACCTCGACAAGAGGCCGTGGTTATATTCAAACTCTTCCAAACGGTTCTCTTTCAGCTCGATTGCCCTGAAGGCGGAGCGCGGCACAAGCGATGTGCTCACCGTGACAACAGAAGACGGAGAAACCACTTCCGATGTCTACAACTGGTATGCATCGACCGACAACACTGAGGGTGAAAAGGTGAACAGCTCCGCCTGCAACCCGTTCATCCTGCCGCGACAGATATACTCCCAGTATGTCTACGCCATGACCGTCGACGGCAGCCAGCGCACCAACACCGTACTCGTCGAGGCTATCGGCATCACTGCCGAACTCGATTACGAAACCAAGCCCGGCACATACATCATAAATGTGACGAACAACACGAAAGAGAATTTCACAAACGACGAACTTGGTCTCGACATCACATACGAATGGTACAACAAAGGAACCTTGCTGTCGGAAACGTCCAACGAATTTGTACGTCCGGAAACTGCCACCAACAAGGACCAGTTCAACTGTACTGTTACCGTAAAGAGCGGTGGCAACATCATTTTCCGCAAAAACATCAAAGTGACTATCGTGGTGTACCTATGTCCTGAGGCGGTGAGCATCAACGGCACAACCTACGCGCAGGGCGATGACAACGACGACGAGGAGTGGGGCTACTCCCCGACACAGGCGATGAAGACGTGGAAAGGCGCCTACAGCAAGCTCGCCAAGACGGGTACTTGGGACGAAAACATCATCGTGCTGATGGGAACAAGCGGTGCCGACGTGACCAACAATCAATACACGGGCTTCAACATAACCAGCAACAACAGAGGCAAAAATATGCTGAAGCTTGACGAATGGACTAAAGCAAAGGGAGAGTCCCCTCTTTTCCGCAACGCCACCATCACAGGCGAATGGAACGGCACCGACTACAAAGGCACCATCGAGATTTCGGGTGCTGAAAGAGGTCTGCCGATATGGGGCGACACCCGATTTGAGTATATCACATTCAACAACGACCCTGTCACAAACAACGGCGGTGATTTCTACAAAATCATCTACTGCCAATACAATAACCTTGAGATGGGCGAAGGCATACAGATGACCGGTTTCGGGCAGAACTCGCCTAACTACGGAACCATCGACGGCGCTGTGACCACTGCATTCCACATCTTCGGCGGTTTCAACAACGACGGCCGTTTCTATCCGTTGGACAGAAAAGAGAGAATCGAGGCTTTCGAGCAGTCGATGCCTCACGGCAAGGAGGGTTTCAAAATATCCATCAAGTCCGGGTTATACTCCGCAATCAGCGCGGGCGGACGTCAGACATCCTCCGAGAAGGACTACAATGGAGTGATGGGAACTCCCAATCAGCCCATAAAGTGCACAATCGAGATGGACATCGACCGCAAATGGAACGACGCCCACAACCCGGAAAGGGAAATCAAGGGAGAAACAAGCAAACGCAAGAGCGACTACGATGCCGGTATCATTCTCGCCGGAAGCCACGAGGGTGCCATGTATGCGGATGTCGACATAATAATCAGAAGCGGAAAGGTGGCGCGTGTCGTAAACGGTTCGCTGGGTGCGCAGCGCGACTTAATCCTCCCCTACAACGGCACCGATTACTTCGTGCCTAACAACACATATATGGGCAGGGCAAGCATCACGCTCGACCCGGCGTCTTCAAAATACAACAACGACGAATGGATTGACAACCGTGTTATTGTCACCGAGCTGTATGGCGGCAGCACCGGTCGTGGACACACCGGCAACGTGATTGTCAACAACCCGTTCTATGGCTACAGCACAATAACCATCAACGGCGGCGTATTCGAAATTCTCCCTGCCGGCAACACTAAGACAGACAACATCTTCTGCGGAATCTACGGTGCTGGCGCAGGCGGTATGAACGGCATCGGCGAAGGCGACGACAATGCCGACAGCCACACTCCCGATAAAAGCATCGCCTATTGGAATGAATCGGGCGACGTTATGCTCTACGGTCCGTATGCCGACGCAAAAGACCGTCTGGTGACGTATCACTGCTACAACAACGACGATTTCGAGTCGTTCACTTATGTCGACCCAACCAACACCAACACCAAGATTGTGATCAACGGTGGAGAGTTCGGTTCAACAACCGAACCTATCGACGGCATTTATGGCGGAGGAAGCGGATTCATGAGCAAAGGCTTGTGGTCGAGCACCGCCGCCACTCCAAACGTATGCGGAGGCAATGTCTACGGAAAGGTTGGCGCCACAGTGGCGTCGATCACCATCAACGGCGGTGAGTTTCATTGCACCAACGGCATTTTCGCCGGCGGACGAGGCACTGACTTTTTCTATTCGCAGAACCCCTACGGCGGCAATTCCGGCGACTACAAAGCTCTTGGCAAGACCTATGGCAACGTGGAGCTGAACATCTATGGCGGCATTTTCCACTGTCCGGTATTCGGAGGCGGATACGGTGTGGCCGACGCCAAGGAGATGGGCACATCCAACGTAGAGACGCTTTCCGACATGGCACGCATATACGGACAGTCGAGCGTGAACATTATGGGCGGCACTTTCTACAAAAACATCTATGGCGGAGGCGACATGGCGATTGTTGAGTTTGACGGCAACGCCACAAACGTTGTCATCGGCGACAGCGCCGACATCCGCGGCTCTGTGTTTGCCGGCGGCAACGGACGCCGTCTGCGCCCTGCCTCGCAAGCGTTTGCCGACGGCGACGGCTGCACACAGCATCCTGAGCTGGTAGGACTGGTTGTCGGCAATACCAACGTGTCGTTCGCGGGCAGCACACAACAGGCTCCTTTCATTTACGGCGACATTTTCGGTGGAGGCAATCTTGCACAAGTTGCCAACGACACGTATGTGAACATATATGCCGGAAACATCGCCGGTCAGGTGTTCGGTGGCGGAAACGGCGACATCACAGACGGCACGGTCACTTCAGCCGACGTGCTCGGCAACACCAACGTGACCCTGGCGCAGGACGAGGGCGGCACACAAAGCGTAGGCCACGGTCCGATTGACGACAGCTTCTCGATTAATGTGATATGGTTCAAGATGTGGGATCCGGTTGAAAACATATTCTACATCTGGGATCCCGACATCGACAACGCCGGCGACGAGCCTGCCACGGAGGACACTGTATACGAAAAATCAAAATTCTATGCCAACGGCAAGTTCCTGAATCCCCACAACATCTATGGCGGCGGCAATCTTGCCTGCAACGTGGGCACATACAAAGACGCCGACGGCAATGTGACAACAACCCCTGCCGACGGCACCGGCCTTGCCACCGTGATGATGCAGAAAGGCATGACGCCTTACGAACTGCTGATAACCGACGAATGGAAACAGTCGTACACCGACAACGAGAATCCTCACTTCAGCGTCTTCGGCGGCGGATACGGACGGCTGACGACCGTTGGCAGCACCGATGTAACCGTCAACGTTGACGGCGACTATGGAAAATACGGCCCCAACGCTCCTTCTCTCGACCTTTCGATGGGAGTGCCCAACTTCACCGTATGGGCTGTGTTGGGCGGCGGATATGCCGGCACTGTGGCTGGCAACACCAAAGTCACTGTCGACGGAAAAACGTTTATCCGCCGTGTGTTTGGCGGCGGCTTCGGCGACATTGCGTCAACCGAGGACAACACCACAGGTCAGATTGGCGGCAACACGGAGGTATATATGTGCGGAGCATTCACCCATGGCGACGTGTTTGGAGGAAGTGCCGGACTGGAGCCCGAGACAGCCTCTTCAACCCACTTCATAACCGTGGCGCGTGTCATCGGCACAACCATGGTGGAGGTTGCCGACGACGCCAACATCTACGGCAACGTGTACGGCGGCGGCGACAATGCCAATGTGGGCATTTTCCAAGAGATGAAACCTTCCGACTACTACTCGCCCGACTTGCTGACAAGCGCTTCGACGCTCAACCAGACCAACGGCTCGTTTATCAGCTACAGTGCCGGTGGCTACCGGTCGTTTGTCAACATCCGCGGCGGCAACATTTTTGGAAACGTGTATGGCGGAGGTGTGGGCTGCAAAAAGGCTGAAGCCAACCAATACTACAACATCGGACGCATCAACGGCAACACTCTTGTGCATATCGTCAACAGCAATCCGGGCGTTGACAGCGGCACCGACAATGTGGTGCCATGCGTTTGGGGCGACATCTACGGCGGTTGCGAATACGGAACGGTCGACGGCAACACTTTTGTGCACATCGAGGGCGGAATGATGGGCGGCAATGTATATGGCGGAGGATACGGCGACATTGACATCGACAACGAGCTGACTGCAGTCGACGAGGTGCTTGGCAAGAAGGACGTAGCCGACACCGGCACTTATGCCAATATTCTTGGCAACACGAAAGTGCAATTTGACGGAGGCTCTTGGATGTGGAACCGCAAAGCCGACATCAACGGCAACATTACCACATGGCTGGACGCCGAGTCTGACAGCAGCCCTATCTGCAACGACAATAACGAATTCCGACGGATTGCCTATGCTATCAACGAAGCACCGTCGCTCGACAACATCGGCGACCCGCTTGCGCAGGAGGCCATCAATCGAATCAGAAACAATGAGAATACCAAGAAATTCTTCGATCTGGACAGATTCACCTTCTCCACCACCTACAACATCTTCGGCGGAGGAAACCGGGCTTGCCATGTCGGCTCAGCCTCTGTTGCCAACACCGGCAAGACTGTCGTTATAATCAACCACTCCCCCCTCGACGACATAAAGGACTCAAAGGGGAAAACCATAAGTATGTTTGAAAACACCACTGTACAGGGGCTCTGCTGGTTCCTGAACAGCATTCACGTTGAACACCCCTCGTTCTCGTTGTTCGGCGCGGGGTATGGTGTCAACACATCCGTTGGAAAAACCGAAGTCTATGCGCAGCCTGGAGCAAAACTTGACGACGACGGCATAATAACAATCGACGGCATAAAATACCGCTATCTCTATCAAAACAAGGACTATAAAACATATCTCGACCTTGAAAAAGATATCTACGACGACTATCTCAAGTTGTCGAAAGAAGACAAGAAACTCTATTTCGGCAGCTATGATGGCGGCGAGAACGATCCAGGCGTATTCCGCCGCTATCATATCAGCCGCTTTGCATGGAAAATCGGTGTGCCCGGACTCGTGCTGCTTCAGATTCATGGCGGCGGCTATGCCGGATATGTAACGGGCGACACTTATGTGGAAACCGACTGTCAACTTGGCTGCCACGACATCTTTGGTGCTGGTTTGGGAGCGCTGCCCTATGGCGACTTCTCCAGCGGAAGCGGCTATGACTTCGGTTCGGTAAAAGGCAAATCAATGGTTTTCATCAAGGGAGGCGATGTCAATCATAGTGTCTACGGAGGAGGCTCCGGTGTGGAATCGGTAAAAAGAAACGGCGTTTTCATCGATTTCCCGGACATGGCGCATGTAGAGAAAACCGAAGTGCACATCTATGGCAAAATGTACAAATTCCGTAATGGACTCGGACTGATTGAACGCACATTGATATTCGGCAGAGTCTACGGCGGCGGCGATTTGGCGAATGTAGGCAGCAAAAAAGCCGACGCTGCGGTGTTCACCCGCGACAACTATCTATCCCCGACAAACCGCACCACTCTCGTAAACATCCGTGGAGGATCATTGATGTCGCAGGTGTTTGCTGGCGGCAGGGGGCGTGTTGTCACTGAGTGTGCCGACAGCAAGAGTCTCGGAGGTGTTTACGGCAACTCGTGTCTCATCCTCGACCGCCCGGTGATGCACTACCCCTATTGGGACGACACAACGAAAGAATATCTCTCTCCAAGCGATGACGCCAACATGGTGCATCCCGATGTTGACAACGATACCTACCCCACTCTCATGGAAGACTTCTTTGGCGGCTGCCAGAACGGCACTGTGTATGGCAACACCCTGCTGACAATCTACGACGGATGGTTAGGAAAAAGCGCTCACGGAGGTGGTCTGGGAAGCGTCGAAACCGTTACTGAGAATGGCAGCGAAAGCGTGGCGGTGACATCTGCCGACGTAACCGGCAACACCAACCTGCTGATTCTTGGAGGCAAAGTGCAGGCACATGCATTATGGAACGTGCAGGCACGCACATGGAGTCCTGCCAGCATCGTAGACGGAACGATTTACTCTCCGCAGTACGACCCTAAAGCACGTAAGTTCAAAGTGAACCACAATATCTACGGAGGCGGAAAAATAGCATCCGTTGTGGGCAACAACTCCTATATCACCATGACAAAGGGACTCCTTTACAACAGCACAGAAATGGTGGCTGGACGTGACACCGGCAAGAATTTCTTTGAAAGCATTGAGTGGAAAGAAATCTACGAAAAAATCGGCACACCGCAATTCAGCGTGTTCGGCGGAGGATTCGGTGAGAATGCCATCGTGATGGGTGACACGTATGTAAACGTGGAAATGGAAGGACGAGGAAGCATCCTCGAAGGCATCGACATCGTGAAAGGCGAGGAATACAAGCACTTTTTCAACGGCTACTCGGTGATGGACATCATCGGTGGCGGATATTCAGGCAAAGTGTTCGGCGACACGCACATCGTGGGCTCCGGTGGCGTGTTCTGCCGTCGTGTGTTCGGAGGAGGCACCTACAGTTCAGTCAACTCAACCGACGTGGAGCTGAAGGCCATCGACTGCCACGACATTTTCGGAGGCGGATTTATGGGCGATGTGCTTAAGAGCACGACTGTGAGAATTGGCGACAACAAGCCGGCTACAAGTCCCCATACCTACAGCAATGCCGACATTTTCATTCATGGCAACGTGTATGGCGGCAACGACGTGTCGGGATATGTCAACGTGGGACTGAACAAGAATGGCTACTTCATGGACAACGGCGGCACAGGAACCACCATCAACATCTACGGCGGCCATCTGTTTGGCAACGTGTATGGCGCAGGCAACGGAAACTACGGGTCAGTAGAAATTTAGTGGGGATAAGCATATAAATTGGCGATACGGAAAAGA
>ERZ773260.2339-NODE-2339-length-21265-cov-10.457756_pt1 | contig 21265 bp, 15 predicted proteins | sample MGYA00511387_ERZ773260 | MGnify/ENA primary metagenome ERZ773260 (study PRJEB29015, sample SAMEA2737745) | human gut metagenome | biome: human gut; feature: human-associated habitat; material: faeces | place: China | collected 2012 ... | reverse complement strand
AGAGCTTGCGCGGCCGTGCCCGGCTTGTCAAAAACCTCGTAGCCTTTCACCGCCGCTGCGGCGAAAGAAAGTCCGATCATTTTCTCCGGCGACATGCGCGGCGGAGAAAATACTTCTCAGGCTGCAAGTGTGGAATTTGTGCGCCGTAGACGCACAAATTATGCGCGCAGCAGACTGCGGCCTCTTTGTCAAAAAGGAATACTTTTTGACAGTGCAGCGGCGCGTCCGGTTTCGGACGCGCCGCTTGTGCTTGCCATCAGGCGAGCAGCCGGATGCCTTTGGTCATCAGGCTCAGCCCGAGGGCGACGATGAGGATCGTGCTGCCCTTGAGCAGATATTTGTTGTACCGCTTCGGGATGAATGCGCCCAGTAGACCGAACAGCAGCATGAAGACGCACGTGCCCGCGCCGAAGGCGAGCATGCTCACCGCGCCGCTTGCCCACGATCCGGACGAGGCGGCGAAGATCCACATCGACGACAGCGCGCCGCATGGCATCAGACCGGTCAGCAGCCCGACGGCGAACGCCTTGCCCCGGAAGCGGCAGGGCCTGGTCAGTTCGGGGCTGATCCGGCGCAGAAACGGCACGCCCCACATCCTGAGCCCGATGAGCACCACGAGCAGCCCGCTGACGGTCAGGAGCATGCCCCTGACCTGCAGATCGTAGCTGATGTATTTTCCGAGCGCGCCGAAGACGGCACCCATCAGCGTGTAGCTCAGCAGGCGGCCGCCGTTATAGAGCAGCGCATTGCCCTGCGCGAGCAGGATGCCGCCGCACATGCCGATGCAGTGCACGCCCGTGAGCAGGCCGATGACAAAGAGCGCACCGAAGCCGACGCCGCGCTCCGCGCTCGGCGTCCGGACGAGACCGGTCAAGGCGGGGACGGCAAAATATAGACACGCAACGAGCACGAGCGCGATCGCGTCGGCGCGCCGCCCGCTGCGGCCGTCGCCGACGGGGTAGCCGGTCGCGGCGAGGATGCGCCCGATGTCCTCCGCGGAGAGAATGTCCGGGTCAAAGTCCGCCGTGACGGTGCTCTTGCGGTAGCTGGCCGTACAGGAGAGGATGCCGCGCGTGTGCAGCAGCCTGTGCGCGATCTCGTCCTCACACTGCGGGCAGATCATACCGTCGACCTTGCGGTCAAACACTTCATGGCTCATATTTTTTCAACCTCAATGCGTTTAATAATACGCCGTTGGAGCTCAGCGCCATCGCGGCCGCGGCGATGGAGGGATTGATGATGCCGGACGCCGCGAGCGGGATGCAGATGACGTTGTAGACGGCCGCCCAGATCAGATTCTGGCGCACGTTTTTCATGGTCGCGGCGGAGATGTCGAACACCGTCTGCACGCTTTGCATGCTGCTGCTGACGATCATCACGTCCGCCGTCGAAATGGCGATGTCCGCACCGCAGCCGAGCGCGACGCCGATGTCGGCGCACGCCAGTGCCGGGGAGTCGTTGATGCCGTCGCCGACGAAGCACACGTGCTTTCCGCGCGCCTGCAGCGCCTTGACCGCGTCCGATTTGTCGGCGGGTCTGACCTCACAGAGCACGTTTTCGATGCCCAGCATCCCGGCGATCCGCTCGGCCTTCTCCCGCTTGTCGCCGCTGATCATCCACAGCTCCATGCCGCGGTCCTTGAGCGCGCGGACGGCCTCGGCCGCGCCCGGTCGGAGCTGCTCGGCGCCGTCGGTGAGACCAAGCGTCAGTGTGCCGGTCTTGTCGAACACGACGGTGTCGGTCTTGTAGGCGGTCTCCAGCTGCTCGCCGCCGCGAAACAGTACGCCGAGCTCCGCCGCGCGGCCGGAGCCGGTCATGATCGAGGTCGGCGTGGCCAGCCCCAGCGCGCAGGGACAGGCGATCACGAGCGTGGAGCAGACGCAGTTGAGCGCCGAGCGCAGATCTCCGGCGTCGAGCACGAAGTAGCGCAGGCAGAAAACACCGGCTGCGACCAGAATGACCACGGGCACGAACACGGTCGCGATCTTGTCGGCCAGCCGCGCGACGGGGGCTTTTTCCGACTGCGCTGCGCTGACGATGGCGATGATCTGCGCAAGCACGGTCTGCCCGCAAACGGCCGCGCACGAGAGCGTCACATCGCCCTCCCGACAGAGCGTGCCGCAGTACATACGCGCGCCCGCGCTCTTCGGGATCTGCTCACTCTCTCCCGTGAGCATGGATTCGTCGACCATACACGTTCCGCTCAGCACGGCGCCGTCGATCGGCACGCGCTCTCCGCTGCGGACCTGCACGATATCGCCGGACGTCAGCGTGCGGATATCGACGGTCTGTACCGTGCTGCCGCGCAGCACGTTAGCCGTCTCCGGCTGAAGGCGGATCAGCTTTCGGATCGCTTCCGAGGCTTCATAGCGCGAGGTGCACTCCATATACTTGCCAAACAGGATCAGCGACAGCAGCACGCCCTCGGAGAGGAAGTACAGCTTCACGTCGTGGTGCACAGTCAGTGCGATGCAGGCGCTGTGCAGATAGATCACGGTCGTCGACACGGCGACCAGAAAGTCCATGCCGAGCACGCCCTGCCGCAGCGTCTTGTACGCGCCCTTGTAGAAATATGCCCCCGGCCAGAACTGGAGCACGGACGCGATCGCAAGCTGAGCCAGCGGGTGCAGGTTCCAGAACAGGGGCATCGTCAGAAAGACGCTGATGCAGAGCGTCCTTAACAGCCGCAGCCGGCCGCCGATCTCGCTCTCGGCGTCGCCGCAGGCGGGACATGAGACGGAGATGTCACTTGGCTGCATCGTGTTTCAGTTTCAGATACTGCCGGAAGCACACCCACGAGCACGGCAGGCAGCACACCGGGATATGAAACAGCAGCACCCAGCTCAGCCAGTCCACGCCCTGATAGAACACGCCGTTATACGTGACGCCTTTGATCAGCGCAAAATACGAGTAGTTCCACACGCCCCAGTTGCCCGTGAACGAGCCGCAGAGGTGCAGGATGAGAAATGACGCCGTCGTGAACACACCGGCGACCGCGCCCACCAGCGTCGCGGACGGGCGGCCGCTCCTGGCCAGAAACAGCGTCACGACCGGCAGCACGTATACCGTGAGATTCAGTACCCAGAGCGAGAGCGGAATGGAGTAGCCCCAGTTGAGCGCCTGACGGATGTGATCCCCGTCGTGGATCAGTACGGCGACGATCATGACGATCGCGCAGGTGGTGACGGTTTTGATGACGGCTGCGTCGAGCTTGCTGTCGAGCAGCTTCACCGTTTTTTCTTGAGCTTCCGACATAGTGATCCTCCTAAGCAAATATTACCGCGAGGCCAATATTGACCAGTTGGTAATTCTAAAGTAGCACGGAGAAAATGGAATGTCAAGGTTTTATCTACCGCTTGGTAAGAAAAATGCGAAGCCAAGCCGCCACCGGCAAAAGGCTGCGAGGTTCTTTGAAAAATTTCCCCGTCCCGGCGGACAAGCGTCCGCCGAGACGGGGAAATGGATGTACTGAAGCGGTTGCAGGGCATTCGCGTCGTATTGTGAAATGCGCTGTACAGGGCGAAAAACCGCTCTGCATCCCGCTGGGATTTGAGCCGGACACCCAGCTTTTCCAGCGTCCCGAAAGCATCCGGCAGCTGGGAGACAGCCGAACGGATATCGAACAGCGAAGGCAGTATGGGGAACATACAGCGGAAAAATCTAGCAAAAGTTCCCTACAGAACTGAATACAACCCGATTCGACCGTTCGTTGAAAAAGTGGACGGTCTTTCTTTTTGTCAACGTTCACTTCCGTTGAGAACTTGGCTAAAAATATGTTCAGCTTCTCAATTGAAATGCTACATAGCCGCCGGTGCTTCCCTCGTCGACGGTTATGCCCATCTTTACTACAGATCCAAAATATCCTCGGTGCAGGCAATGGAGCAGGGAATACTTCTTCCGAGGTCAGATGATTTTGGGAGCCGCTGGGAAAATATAACCGAGCAAGGCAAAATAACAGAACCGGATTTGAACCCGGTTTTCGACTAAAAAATACGCCGTTCTAACGCAAGAATTGGGAAATTTAAGAATCCGGGAAAAAGGAAAGTCCAGCAAACCCTTGAGTTTGCTGGACTCTTTTGGCGGATAGGGTGGGATTCGAACCCACGAGCCGCTTGCGCGACTACCTGATTTCGAGTCTTGTTCGCACTTGGCATTTCCGTGTCTGCTGTGGTCGGTGACGGCAGCTTTGGAAACGGCGAAAGCCCTTGTGCTGCAACGGATTTTGGACGCGCCGACCGGTATTGACCAGCTCCATATCAGAAAAAACCTGAGTTCAAATTGAAATGAGAAATGCCCCAAAACGACCAGCTTTTTGCACGCTGGCAAGAAAATACGCAAGAAGAAAGCCCTTGTCCGGTATGGCTTTGCGAGCGGCCTCCCGGATAAATGCAAGAAAAACCGGCTCAAAACAAATCACACGAAGCACCCTTTCGGACCGAAACACAGAAAGGAGTCTTCGTTATGAAATACGACGCCAAGGAATTCAAAAAATATCCGGAGATTATGAACAAGGAGCAGATGCGGATTGCTTGCCACATCAGCAAGCAGACGGCGCTCTATCTTCTCCAATTCAACCTGATTCCGCACACCTGCACCGGCAAGAAAACCCGCTGCTACGCCATCAAAAAGAGCGATGTGATCGCTTTTATGAACGACCGTGAGGTCAACCCGGAAAAATACATAGCGCCGAAGAACTGGTACAAATACGGAAGCGAAATGGTTCGGCCCTATAAAATCCGCATTCATCCGCCGTGCGCCAAAGACGAGAAGAAGCTCCGGCGCTACTATGAGAGCAAGCTGGCCGCGCTGCCGGATGTGATGGATGTGGCCGCCGCCGAGGACTTTACAGGCTATAACCGCCGCACCATCTGTCAATGGATTCGCGTGGGGAAGTTGAAGGCGCTGGCGCTGCTGCAGAAGTACATGATTCCCAAATGCTACCTCATCGACTGGCTCTGCTCGGACGATTACAACAACACCAACCGCAAATCCCGCCGGCATATCGATATGCTTTGGGAGGCGCAGAAATGGAGAGATTGATGCGGACATTTTCCCTTATTCTCTCAAAAAGAGGCACAGCGGCATCATTCCCTTGGCGTCTGTTGAAAAAACGCCGATTTTGTGATACTATAATAGCAATTAGCCGAGCATTTGCTGAAGCCACCGAAAAGCCGGGAGGGAACAAAAATGAGCAGTAATTTCCTCAACGATGAAAACAAGGGCGATATCATCATTTACCAGTCTGAAAGCGGCGAGACAAAAATTGATGTCCGGTTTCAGGATGAAACTGTCTGGCTGACACAGGCGCAGCTTTGTGAGCTGTATCAGAGCAGCAAGGCCAATGTCAGTGAGCATATAAAAAACATTTTTGAGGAAGGCGAGCTAGAGCAAAGCGCAGTTGTTCGGAAAATCCGAACAACTGCCGCAGACGGGAAAACCTATGCCGTAAATCACTATAACCTCGACATGATCATCTCTCTGGGCTATCGCATCAAGTCCTCCATTGCAACGCAGTTCCGCCGCTGGGCTACCGAGCGCTTGAAGGAGTACATGATCAAGGGCTTCGCCATGGACGATGAGCGCCTGAAGAATCTCGGCGGCGGCAGCTATTGGAAGGAACTTCTTGACCGCATCCGGGACATCCGTTCCTCCGAAAAGGTGATGTACCGTCAGGTCCTCGACCTCTACGCTACCAGCGTGGACTATGACCCCAAAAGCGCCGAGTCGGTGGCTTTTTTCAAGATGGTGCAGAACAAGCTGCACTATGCCGCCCATGGCCATACTGCCGCAGAGGTGATTTTTGAGCGAGCCGATGCCGAAAAGCCATTTATGGGGCTTACCGCATTTTCCGGGGATTTTCCCACGGCGAAGGATATTGCTGTTGCAAAGAACTATCTCTCTGCGGACGAACTGAAGATACTGAACAATCTCGTTTCCGGATACTTTGACTTTGCGGAGATTCAGGCGATGCGCCGCCGGCCCATGTACATGAGCGATTATGTGGAGAACCTGGACCGCATCCTTGCCTCCACCGGAGAGGCCCTGCTCACCGACGGGGGAACCGTCAGCCACACGCAGGCGATGGAGAAGGCAAAGGCGGAATACAGGAAATATCAGGCGCAGAATCTTTCTCCCGTGGAGGAGGAATATTTGCAGACTATTCGCAGCATCGAGAAGGCGGCAAAAGAGGGCGAAAAACGCTGATTCCGCAATACCTTCATAGAGAAGCTGTCCTTTTTGAGCCGGTATACTGCGGAGGTATGGATAGGGACTGCCAAAAATTATTTTGCAAATCAACTGAATGATATGGCGGGAGAAAACGCAGATCTCTGCGATTTCTCCCGCTGTTTTCAGCTTTACGGCCCCAAATAAGAACAGAGCAAGGATTCAGAAACTTTCCGGTACAAGCGCCAGTTTGTTGATTGATTCGTGAGCCCGGACGAGAGCATCACGCACCTTTGACCGGGCGAAAAAGAACAATCTTCGGAACAACATCAAAAAACACAAGAATAATGTCATTGCATTATCGGAACTATGTCAATATAATAAATGATTACATATAAAATAATCCAAGATGATTTGCTTCTCTGATATAGGCGGTACAGCAAGCTATGCCACCTATATCAGAGCAAATTATGCTTATCAGTCATCAAACCCGAAGTCAGTAATCTTCAAGGTCTTGCAGTTCTCAGAAACTGTCCTTACTGTCGACGAAGGAATGCCATCAGGGGCATTAACCTCTACTTCCAGTTTCAACTGCACATTGGCTCCTTCAACTTGCATCAGATGCCGAATGATTTCATCCACATAGGTCGAAATCACCTTGTTGACGCGGACCGCGTCAACATCTGCAGACATATAGAAATGCCTATTTGCAGCAGTGGGCGGAGTATCAGCTCCAGTACCGCCTGGTGTCCCAGCACCTTCGCTGCCGGTGCCTGTATGCATTCCGCTTCCGCTGGGTGTAAATCCGGAAGAAGCGCCGCCAGAAGTTGCTTGACTGCCGGCCGCCGCCTGAGCTTCCGCCTCTTTCTTGATCTGTGCCTTTGCAACAGAAGGCTTCACGAGCAAATCTGTGTTATTGAAGTTGAAAATGCTCTGATTCCACTTCAAGCCAACATACCGCTCACCATTATGCGCCGCTGCTATTCCGAAATACTCATCGGATGCGCAGCCCTGACAAATGGTTTCCTGAAGAACGCTGTAGCTGGACAGTCTTGGCAAATAGCAATAAGTGCAGAGGTATTCCCAAAGCTTCTTCACTGAAATGTTTTCAGTATCCTTCCAAAGAAGCTCATCCAGTGTCATTTGCAGCAGAGCCGGAGCCCATCTTGTGATGACCTGGTCGCTTTGAAGCATTTTCCTTGCTGCCTTTGCAACAATGGAATCCTGTCCGCCGCCGAGATCACTGATTTCCCATTGAATTGCCTTCATGTCGCCATATTGGTCGATAAAGGGAACCATCAACCAACAATAGGTTTCTTTCAGGCGAAGCTCCACTGTGTCGTTGCTGCGCTTCAGATTGTTCTCTGTTTCCCGGACTTGCTGACCATCAAGATTCAGATCCTCTTTATCGGACATGATGGAAGTCCAAGCAATGTAGCGCTTTACCTCCTGACGGAGCGCACCTATCTTGCTCTCATCTGGGGCAACAAATGCAAGCATGTTCCGAAAAATACGCGGTGATGCTCCACGGTTATTCAGAATGTCCTGAACAGCTCTCATCGCAGCCGAATTATCGTAGTTCCTGCGATAGGTATCATTGGTACGCAGGAGAACCAGACGTACTGCTTGGTCATCCGGGACATCACCTGAAGATGTTGGAGACGGATGAACCCCCGCAAAGGGATTTTCCCTTCTGCACTTCTTCAAGCGGCTTTCAATTTCCATATCGACATCCGCCAAAGAGACCTGAGAGGCGCGATCTTCAGCGGTCTTACGCAGCGTTGGCTTTGTGTCATACCAGAAGCGGTTTCCATTCGGATTGTTATAGAGGTAAGACAGAGAGCCATGAAGCGTGTTCAATGCGTCCTTAAAGTCGGCAATATTTTCGCCAGGCTGAACAACGCCCAAAAGGACTCGAGAAGTTTCCAAACCTCTGATTCCTTGGTCCCGAAGGGCAGAAGTGCTTGGAGCGCTGCCAAGCATAACTGTTCGGGATACGCGACGGCACGCGAGAATGCGTCCATACCGAGGATTTGCTTTATCTTTTTGATAGGGGATAGAATCCTTTCCGTCTACTTCACGGTCAATGATGCTGTTCCATGTATCCGGAAGGTGGCGAACTAGCTCATCACGGACTTGCGGCATATCCAGTGTAATGGAGCCCGGCATGATCATGGCTCCCTCATCGTTTGCCATCCAAAGCTCATGAATAACTGCTGCCATCAGACGCAGCACACCTCTTGTGCGCTGGAATCTCTCCAATGTTGCCCAATCGCCATAGAGACGATCGAATACTTCTGGATGTATCGGGTAGCAAGATACAAGGCGGTCACGATATTCCACTTCCTTGGATTCAAGCGGAAAATCTTCAGAATTGTCCTGATACATTTGGCTGAATGCATCACAAACAGCATCGCGGGCTGCTTCGTCCTTGCAGTCCAAAAACAGTCTGCGGCGTACAACTTCAAATCCTTCGTTTGCAGCAACTGGCTTCCAAATAGACTCCATACGTCCAAAAGTATGCTCGATTGCTTCGAGTGCCTTTTGGCCTGCCTCGCCACCAATCTCAATGCTGGATTCCGGAATAGAAGCAACCACGATGCTGTTTTCACTTGCGCGTGCAGCTTCGGTAATCTGTTGAATGAATGTAATGAAATTATCGAAAGAACCAGCAGGCAAACCTTCTGCACCAAAGAGAACTTTTGCGTAAGCAACCAGCTCGTCCATCAAAATCAAGCAGGGGCCACATTCGTTGAACAGGTTCTTCAAGTTCTCCGAGCCGGGAGCTACGCCTTTCAAATCGGCATCACGAATATATTTTGCATATAGCTCAGGCTTACCGGCAGAAGTCACCAGTTGATACGCCATTTCTCCCCAAATGGTGCCAACGCTATATCCCGGAAGGTTTGCAGGCTTTTTCCGACGGGATGGGTCAAGCGCCGTACCAACCAGAACAGCGACATTTGCGTGTGGGAATTCTTCTAATCCTGCGCGTTCCATAATCGGCTTCAGGGCAGGTACGGACTCCAGCGACATTCTGCTGTGTGCAATGTGGTAAAGAGCCAGCATGCTGTGGGTTTTGCCGCCGCCGAATGCTGTCTTCAACTGGATAACAGGTTCTCCGCCTGTCCCGTTTAAGCGCTGTAAGGACTCCACCAAAAGTCCTGCCATACCTTCCGTTACATAGGTTCTCGCGAAAAATTCAACCGGGTCACGGTACTCATATGCACCTTCGCCTCTGGCTACCTGCGCAAGATCTGCGGCAAATTCAGCGGATTTATAGCGTCCTTCTGCTACATCCGGGTGTGGCTGCATAACATCGCGCCAGCTGGGGAGATTTTCTCCGACATGACGTCCCAGCACAGCTGCGACAGCCTTAGATTTTCCAGTCGGTGTGGTTTCTTTTGCCGGGGCGGAAGACGTAGAAGCATCTTCTGAACCATAGCGGAGCTTACGATACAAAGCACGAATTTCTTCAGCTCCATCACTGTCAAAGCCATCGCAAAGTCTCGCCATTGTATCCAATGCTCGTTCTGCATCGGCCTGTGCAATATCCTGCATTCCCAAATGAGCAACTTTATTGCGAACTCCCATGAGTTCTGTAGCCCAAGTACGGTAGTCCTTTGAGAGCTTGGAACGAAAAACATCATTCCAACGCCGATCAATGAGCCGCAGACAGTTTGCAACATCGAGTGAATCTTGCAATTCAGCATACTCACCGGAAGAGGGCAGATCATATTGGTCACTGAGTGCAGTCAGTACCTCCTGCCACCAGCTGTTCTTGTATACACGCGATAGCTCCCTGCAGATATAGCCTGCCATATCAGGAAGTAAAATCCTAAATCCGTTTTGAACGAGTGCTATATTTTCCTGCATGATTTATTCCTCCTCCAATTGAACGGTATCAGCTTCGCTGTCCGCGTTTTTCTCTTTCAAATATCCCAGAATCTCTTGATAAATAAGCTCTAGTGCATCGTGTATCTTCATGCCTGAACCGGATGCATTTAAGACTTTCTTGTAACGAGTGAACAGACTAAGTCCTGCACCGATACCGACGATTTTTTCATCACTGACATCCACACCGGCGCACAACATCCTTTTAAATACCATGGGAAATTCCCTCTTTAGTGCGGCTGCAAAGCCCCTTCTCGTGGTCTGCTCGGTTTTATCATGAACGCGTGCCGCAATCAATACTCTTGTCCCATCTGCCTTTTCAGAAGCCGCTGCGTTTCGCATTGGCCACACTGCTGTAATTTCATATCCAGCATGAAGCATACTCCCGATTAAAGTCTCAAATGGAGAAGCTGTGCCATTGTTCCCATTGACAAGTGCCAGTTCATCTCCTTTATGAAACTCGAAGAAGAATAGCTGTGGGAAATTCCTGTCGGCATGTTCTGCCAGTTGGGCGAGTACATCTCGCATTTGGGCTTCATAAGTCTGTTCGCACTCTGCCGCATGCTTTCCTTCATACTGACCACAGGTAGAAAGCTCATCCTTACTTGTCACCATGGGGTTGAACAATTCTGGATAGATTGTCTTCAGACTTTTCCTAAGCCATATATAGAAGTAATCTGACAGCGCAGCATAACCAATGGCCTTATAATACGGAAGCTCTGTGCAAACCATTATATTTTGCGGATATGTTGCCATTCGTGCATCTTGCTGCAAAACGGAAACTCCACTGCCGATAGGCAGATTCCGGATTGCATTTACAACGCTTTTCAGCGTAGAAGATAAGTTCCCGGTAATTTTTGAAAAAGGATTGCCTTCCGCATAGGTCCATACCATAGGAATCGCCTGTCTGCCAAAGGTATTTCGAAGGCTATTCCCTGTGGTTCGCCACGAGCAGATTGTGGAGTTTGCATCTGCAATCTTATCAATCACAAAAGCCAGATATACTCCGATTGCCTGCCCATAAGCCAGAGCACCGGTGCCGCCGTTTGATAGCGAGCCTCCGCTTGCGTCCATTCCTGCTGCCAGGGCATCCGATGCAGCCTTATCCTGTATCTCAGGGAGCAAATCGCAGAACATCGTTAGCATAGTAAGCTGTCTCGATGAGAAGAGATCTGCATAGCTTTTGAGACCGAACCCAGGTGGTGTGAACCAATGCGGATTATCCGGTATTTCTCCGGGCGGTGCATCCTCTGGGATAGGGACATTCGCTGCATGCATCTGTTTCTCGGATGGGGCAATATACTTTATTCCGTCTTCCGTCTCCAAGGAGATTGCCATCATCTGCGCGCCCAGCTTATGAGATGAACCCATCTGCTTTACATATGCATCCGTTGTGAGCGAACCGCAGGCAGGACAACGAAATACCGCGCCTTGACTGCCAACCTTATTACTCATTTTCTCCTTTGGACAGCATCCATGCTGTAATTCAAAATGTACTGTTCCGTCTTGCAAAACAGGCTCTGCCCAAATCTCATTTGTTCCTTTTGAGCACAGAATAAAAGAGCTTGCCAGAGGCATAGTACAGCCACATGCGGGGTTCGGGCATTTGACTGTCCTTGCCCAGATCCAAGCGGAAGGTGTGCCTTCCTGCTCATTTGGATAGATGTCCTTGAGCTTTTCCCAGGCCTTTTCCCGCAGAAGATTGCCGTAATAGGCGACATCCTCCGCAAGGCCTTCCGTTCCAAAATACTGCTTCCGGAGTGCCGAATGATTGACCGGGCTTACATTTGCAAACTTTGCGGGAATTTCCGTTGCCGCTTTCGTAAGCATCACTGCCACAGAGTTCAGATCACTTGCGACGGCAGGAAGTCCCAGCGACTGTGCTGCCAGCGCTACGCCTCCGAAGCCACAGAATGGGTCGAGAATTGTCGGCTTCTTGCCAAACTCCGAAACCTCTCCGCTTTGCACACGCGCAAGCCGCGATTTGAGCTCATCGTCGCTTTCCGGGGCATTGATCAGAGATGCAGTCAAAGCCGACTGCACAGAGGAGATCGGACTTCGTCCCCACCAAAGATGCAGATGAGCGGGATGTCCGGGAGCCAACTTCTTTTCACGGATGGTTTTTGCGTTAATATCAGTTAAAGGGAGTGCCGCCTCTATTAACTTTTTCATTTGGAGATTCACCCCCTTATCGTTGTTCTATCATGAATCGATTGCGTCCATATCGAACAAAGTCATCTGTTCCGGTGCATCAGCCTTTATTGCTGCTGCTCTGGACTGAATGTCCGGCCAAGCCACAACAAGCGCGTTATAGGCATAGCCTTCCTCTGTCCAACCTTTGCGCTCAGCAATGGTATAAAGACGATAGGCCAGATCCTTCGCAGACTCCGCACCGGAGCCGAAGATGCCCCACACGATCTTTGCGCAGGCTTCGATGCCGCCGGTTGCCATGGCGTGGGTCAGCTGCTGGGTGAGCAGCCAGATGGTGCTCTCATTGGAATCCACCTCTGTCGGGAGCTCGCTGCGTTCCATCAGATGCACAACGCCTGCTTTCGCATACAGAACGCCGTGCGCCGCCATCATCGGGATGGAGGTACTCTTGGCATTTGCAAGGATCTCTGCCTCGCCATACTTGATGTTGTTGTAGGCGCACTGCGTATAGAGATCCACGCAGAACCGGCTGGCGGCATCCAGACTGCCGACCTTCTCGTTGAAGTACAGATCCACTTCTTCGTTGATGACCTGCAGGGCACTACGGACGGTCATAACAGAGCCATCTGCCTCAAGAACCCGGCGGTAGCGGCTGAACACGCCCATGCCCGGACCAATGGCAGACTGCGCCAGGTCCACAGGCGCAATGTTGCTCGACTGCAGCTTTTGCAGAGCGGGGCGCAGTTCCCGGCGCAGAGCCGCAATCAGATTGCGGCGCGTGGTCTGCGGCGCATCTTCCGGACGCTTGCGGCACACCAGGACGATGGAGGAGGCAAGAGCATTAGTCCCCATCCCGATTGACCGATATGTTTGTTCAGTTCTCATTGGCCATGTACCCGTGATCGCAAAGCCCGCATTCACAATTGCTCCCAACATGGTTTCCCATCCGGAAGAAGCTGTGCCGCGATCGTCCGTATCGCTCTGCTTGTAAGCATAGTAAATGGTGACGGGAACATCCTCCCGTGCATACTGGTACATCTGTTTACAGGCAGAAAGCATCCCATCTTCGAAGAAGTGCTTTGCTTTTTCAACACTTCCATCATGACGATACGGGGTGGCAATCAATTCCTCTGCCTTCGGTACCAGCATCGTGCTGAACAGCTCCGGGTAGGTATCCTTCAAGGATTGCCGCATCCAGACATAGAAAAAATCAGCTAAATCTGCATACCCAATGTTGTCATAGTAGGGTGGATCGGTAGAAATCATGATATTCCGTAATCCACAATCAGTTTGAGCATCTGCTTGAATACCTTCAGAGACATAATTCTCAGCAGGTAAAGTGCCTATGCATTTGGAAATATAGTCTTTTATGGTTGCAAAGCTACCAACAGCATTACTAAAGACATTCACTTCTGGATAATCCCAAACCATTGGAATTGCTTGCCTCGCGAACAGATTCATAGGTTTTTCGTTTGAAACAGACCATCTGCAAACGCTATTGCAAAAATCTGTTTCGCGATCTACTGCAAACGCCAAATACACCCCCACCGCCTCACCATAGGCTTTCGCTCCATCGCCGCCATTGCGCAGGGGAAGATGGTCGTTCTTCGTCCCAGCAGCTACCGCATCCGCCTCTGCTTTTGCTTGTGCCTCGGAAACCAGCTCACTGAAGGTGGTCAGGGCAGTGAGCTGGCGGGGAGTGAAGAGGTCGTCGTAATGATCCATGCCAAAGGCGGGCGGACTAAACCACCGCGGATTTTCCGGAAGCGCACCTGTTGGACCGTTTTCCGGCTTTTCTACTCTTGCGGCTAAAATATGTTCCTCGTTTGGAGAAAGATAAATTCTGCCATGTTTCCCATCGCCAACGATTGCCATTAGCTGGGTTCCAAGTCTTCCAGCTTTGCCTTCTGACTTTACATATTCATCTGTCGTTACTTCGCCGCAGCAAGGGCACTTGAAAGCTGCACCGCGTCCTGTTTTGTAGCTTTCGTATTCCTTGGGGCACTTTCCATTTTGTACTTCGAAATGAACCTTATCGCCATCGGGAATTGGTTTAACCCATGCCTCATGTCCCTTCTTCTTGGACAGCACAAACGAACTGGCCAGCGGCATTTCACATCCACAGGCAGGGTTGGGGCACTTGACCGTTCTCGCCCAGATCCATGCAATGACGGTGGCTTCACCGCCGCCCTGTTCATGCGGCACTTTCACCTTGGGATAGAGATGGCCAATGCGCTTATATGCCTCCTGTTTCATCCACTCGCCGTAATAGCGCACATCCTCCGCAAGCCCCTGTGCTCTGCTCCAGCCATTACGCATAGCAGAAACCTGTGCATCCGGATTCACCGGAGCTTTGCCGGCGAAGCGGGGAGGAATTTCAATCATAGCCTTGTTGATCGTTACAGCTACCGGATTCAGGTCGTGGGCGTGTGCTTCCAGCCCAAGACGCTGCGCCTCCAGGGGAATGGCTCCACCACCGGCAAATGGGTCAAGAAGAGCCGGAGGGTTATTATCCGTAGATTTCAGAATTTCAGCTTTTGCGGCATTCAGAATGTCCTCGTTATTGGAATTTTCCCATACGACGAGATCCTCCAGAATCTTAAAGAGCCTCTGACGTTCTTTGTTCTGGTCTTCCTCTGTCGGAAACTTTTCCGGATGAGAAGAAGGATCGTCCACAAGGCTCGACCATATAACTGCACGTGCAGCCACAAAGGGGCGACGAGCCCACCATAGATGTAACCCGCGCGGATGCGATCCAATGCCAGGCATCTTTTCATATGCAGCTGCGGCATTGATTTTTTCCAGAGGTAATGCCACCTCAATCAGTTTTTTTGTACTCATATCGGTTTCCTCACTTCTGATAGACAATCTCAGAGGACGCTATCAAATCCTGTATGTCATAATTTGTGCTGTTCGTTGCCATGCCCGGTGCGTCAAACGGCGGCCGCTTCAGATAAATCGTGTGCGTCGCGTCTGCGTCTACTTCCACGATGGCGAGAATAAACTGTTCCGGATTATTCAGGCCGCAGAGCATTTCATTGCGGCTGACGGTAACAGTGGTTGCGCCCTTTGCCCGGCCTTTGACCTCTACAAAGCGCAGCACATTGCCATCCGGCCCGCGCAGCGTTTCCGGCACGAAGGATTCCACATCGTATCCGCATTTTTCGGCACTGACATCGCGCGGCGCAAAGCCCGATTCCTTCTCGATCTCCATCACGGCCTTCATTGCAGCCAGTTCGATTGCTTTCTTATCACCCTGACTGAACAGCTCCGGTTCAGCATGCGGCATCAGCTTATAGAGAAGTCCTTTCGGAATGACAAGCGCTCCGCCGGTCATTACCGGAGGCATAGGCGAAATGCGCCGTTCTTTCTCAATCTCCGCAAGGCGCTCTTGCATACGATGTTCCAACTCTTCTGCGCGGCGAGCGGCCAGCTTGGAATTGAGTTTTGCGTTGGACTTGCCTGCGGCTTCCTTTTGCGCAAGGTCTGCAGCACGGTAGTCCCAATACTGAATTTCAGCGGTCAGGCGGTCTTTAACTGCTTTTGCAGTTTTGTTCAGCATGGCTTCTTTCTGCTTTTTTACTTCTGCAAAGTGCGGAGGTATCAGATGCTCAACCGCGTAAGTCTTTGCTGTGGCTTCCACATCACGGTGCAGCCAGTCCTGCGACTCCAGCCAAGCACGAATCACCGGAGTCTCTTCCGCCGTTGCTCCGCGGTAGTCAAGATATGGAGCATATCCTGCTGAAGAAGCAGTCCCATCTGCTTTCATCTCAACAAAATGGACTTGCTTGGAGATGACTCTGCGTTTGCCGTCTTTCAGCGTGACGCCATCCTGAACGGCATCTTCTATGTAAAACAGCAGGCGTGCATCTTCACTGTAATCGCTGTCATCAATCAGAACGCTGCCGCGCTTCATAGTGTCCACATTCTTTTCCTGAATCAAATCGATCACAGCATTCAGCAGTGGCTGACCCGGGCAGACCAAGTCCGCTTGGGGCTTTCCGGGAACCGTGCAGTATTTCTTATCAAAGCAGACACGTTCGTAGCGGTTCAAGACTGGTTCTCCGTATCCGATTGCCATATCGCGGTTCCGCACGGCGTAGGGCACAGATATAATCTCATACCTGCCAGTTTCCCGCTTGCGAATGCGTCCGCCAAGCTGTTGGAACGCGTCAAGGAAGAAAGATTCAATAAAATGCGGCTGGAGCTTGTGTGCCTCCACACGCTCCATATCCTCGCGAATTGCATTGACCATATGGATATCCATCACGTCATCCGTCAATGCATTTTCCCGGATGATATCCCGGAATATCTGCGGATCAAGAGATTTATCCACCACACGATTGAGTCTTGCGCGCACTTCCGGGTCATTGCCATAACGCACGGCTTCAATCAGCAGGTCGCGCAAGGATTTATTATCAAACGAGACTTTGCCAAGTATATCAAAAACTTTTCCGCCGAGGGCCTGCCGCTCTTCCTCAAGTTTTAGGAACAACCTTTGGAACACATAACCCTCACGAGTCTCGTTCGCAACCAAATTCCAAAGATGACAAACCTCTGTTTGTCCGATACGATGGATACGGCCAAAACGCTGTTCCAGTCGATTGGGATTCCAAGGCAAGTCGTAGTTTATCATCAGATGCGCGCGCTGAAGGTTGATGCCTTCGCCAGCAGCATCCGTAGCGATCAGGATGCGCACGCCAACATCCTGCTTGAAGAGCTGTTCTGTTTTTCTCCGTTCATCACGGAGCATTCCGCCGTGGATGGTAACAACAGCATCGTCATCCCCGAGCAGAGCGCGAATCTTTCCGGCAAGGTAGTTGAGCGTGTCCTTGTGCTCCGTGAAGATGATCAGTTTTTCACGCTGGTTATCCTCGCCATACATCGCCTGGTTATCCTGAAGCAGAGAGGAAAGCTCATCCCATTTTCGGTCAACACCGCTGACACGGACATCATTTGCCATCTTTTCAAGGCGCTTCAGCGTCTTGATTTCAATTTCAAGCTCTGCGATGGTTGCCGCAGCGGAAGCGTGGTCTACAACTTTCTCCTCAACAGCCTCCTGCTCATCCGGCGTGAGATCATCGTCATCGTCTATGTCATAAGCTGCATCCGTGTAATCTGCCGCGCGTTTGCCCATTTTCTCCTCTGCAAGGCGATGCTCCAAGCGCTCGCGTCGGCGGCGCAGCGATTGATAAATTGCCTCCGGAGAAGAAGCAAGGCGGCGCTGCAATATCGTAAGAGCAAAACCGACAGTGGTCTTGCGTTCATTGTTCAAGTTATCCGCGCGGTTGAACTCTTCCTGCACATAGTCCGTGACTGCTTGATATAGCTGCGCCTCCTGCGGCGAAAGGGAATAGTTCACCGTGTAGGCGATACGCTCCGGAAACAGCGGCGTACCGTCAAATTTCAAAAGCTCTTCCTTTGTCAGTCTGCGCATGACATCGCTGACATCAATAGTCTGCTCCGAAGTATTATGGATTCCCTCAAAACGATCCGGGTCCACCAGAGACAGAAACAGATGAAAGTCCTCATCCTTGCCGTTGTGCGGTGTTGCCGTCAAGAGAAGAAAGTTCTTTGTGATATTAGAAAGCAGCTTGCCGAGCTGGAAGCGCTTCGTGTATTTCACTTCTCCGCCCCAGATAGTAGCAGACATCTTATGAGCCTCATCGCACACAATCAGATCCCACTCAGATACCTTCAGTTTTTCTTGAAGCTGCTCATTTCGTGCAAGCTTATCCAAACGGCAGATGCAGAAATCCACCTCGTTAAAGACATTGCCCGTCACAGCCGATTCCATTCGGTCGTTTGTCAGGATTTGAAATGTAAGGTGGAATTTTGAAAACAGCTCATCCTGCCACTGTTCCACAAGACTGCCCGGAGATACAATCAGGCATCTTTTCAAATCGCCTCTGGCAATCAGTTCCTTGATGAACAGACCGGTCATGATTGTTTTACCGGCACCGGGGTCATCCGCAAGCACATAGCGCAGCGGAAGCTTCGGCAGCATCTCTTGATAGACAGCTGAAATCTGATGCGGAAGCGGTTCCACTGAGGAAGTATGCACAGCCAGATACGGATCGAATAAATGCGCAAGGCTGATTCGATAAGCTTCTGATGCAAGCTTCATCTGTTCGCCGTCCGCGTCAAAGCTCCACGGCAGACTATTGTCCATAACGGTCAGATTAATTTCTTCGTCGCGGAGCAGCATCTGATTGCCTGGTTGTCCATGGCTGTCCTTATATGTAATTTCGAGCACATTGTTTCCGTACCATTGGACAGCAACGATTGTGACAGTCGAATTGCTGATAATTCCTTTTACGGAACTGCCCACGGTTATATCTTCAAGTTTGGTCATGCGGGGTGTTCCTCCTCATCTGTTAAGCAATTTGATTCTTTAACATGACTTGACAGAGCAGCTGTTTACGCATCGGCAGGCTTATCGCGAGTCTCTTTATCGGGGACAAATTCCATAACATCATCAATGGAACAATCCAGCGCTTGCAAATTCGTCCTAAGATATCAATTGTAATATTTTCCTCGCGATACATCTTACTGAGGGTACGGAGGCTTACATTTGTCTGCTGCTCCAATTTTTATATCTTCTCTTTTCAGTGTTCTGCTGCGGGGATATGCCCCCAAAGGACACACGCAGCATCCCAGATTTGCTTTTCAAAGCCGATTGTGGCGTTGTTTCCGTTAGCCATAGAACGAACCCTTTCTTTTATTATTTTGCCGCATTGCATTGGAACAGGTATGATAGATCAAACCAGCACTTCCCATTTTCCGTATCTCTTGCCGTTTTCTCGGCGGATATAGTTTTTATCTTGCAGCGACTTCATAATCCGCTTTACAGTTGCGATAGACCTTCCCGTTGCGTTCACTAGCTCTTGCTGCTTGATTGCCGGATTTTGTGCGACCAGTTCCAAAACCGCCAGTTCTTCCAGTGAGCAGTCCAAAGTATCAAATTGATACTTTGAAACTTTGAAATTGATACTTTGGGATAGGTCGTCGCCCACATAATTAATGTGCATATAACGATTCTTCAGCTCGTAATCCGTGCCTAAAAGAAGATTGCTGAAAAACATCTCCAAGAACTTTGTGGTGGCGTGAACGCCCTTTTGCAGATTCGTATAGTTCGCTCGAACCAGGGCGTTGCGGAAGTACCACGAATTCTTTTCAAAGGCGTCGTTGTTTACACGAAAGCCGAAGGTTTTCATATATTTGATCATAAAGACGGCGGTGGCACGGGTGTTTCCTTCGCCGAAGGGATGGATTTGCCAAATGTCCGAAGCGAATTTTGCCAAATGTTTCACCGCTGCATCTACAGACAAACCCTCATAGGAGAACTGTTTTTCAGTGGCAAAATCGTAATCCAGCGTATCCTTGATACTGTTCCAGTCCGCATAAGTCACGGTATCGCCGTTCAGCACCCACTCTTTCTTGGTGATGTTGTACTGCCGAATCTGTCCGGCGTGACTGAACACGCCTTCAAACAGTCTGCGGTGGATGGAGAGCCACTCGGCAGGTGAGAATCGGAAGGCTTTTTCGCCCAACAACTTTGCGATTCTGGCAGAGACAATATCTGCTTCTTTGGTTTCGTTCTCTATTTCAGTGCGGGTGGTACGCTGCTCATAATAGCTATGAATGCGCTGCTGGGCTTCATCGATAGTGATTTTACCCTCAATGTGATCTTTGGCCGTATCCAGCAGATAGGCAGAGATGTTCAGCCCGTCCACCGCCTGCAAGCCGATGGCGGTCTGCCACGCCTCGCTTTTTTCGGCTCGGTCGGGTTCACCCTGCTTGATATATTCTTCCAGTTCAAATTGCCAATTCTGATTCGGCATATCTGCACCTCATTCCTTACTTAAATCTTCCGCCTTGAAGGTCGTGCACCCCTCGTAATAATAGCTTTGGTCGATGCCACTCAAATAGACTTCCCGGCTGTTTATCTCGTCGGTCAGTGCCGCCTTCAGCAGCACCTTGATCTCCACATCCTTGATGGGGCTGCGCTCCATTGCAAGGAGATAATCCTCTTCATCCACCGTGCTCCAGTCCACGACTTTGCCGATTTCGGTTTTCAGAATATGGTCAAGCCAGTCGAGAATTTGCCCGCCGGCAGGGTGTCAAGCACGCCGTTTTCAAACAGTTCTAATGCCTTTTTCTTGCTGATGCGTTCTTCTTCACGGGCAAGGTCGGCGGAGCTTGTCAGCCCCAATTTATTCTCCGGTGCCATAATGCACCTCCAAAATAATTACTTATCCGCCGCCACGCCGGACTTCATCCAAGCGTCTACTTCACTGACCTTGAATTTCCAAAGGCGGCCTATTTTCGCAGCGGGCATATTTCTTTTCTCTATCCAAGCGAGCACCGTATCACGGCTGACGCCGAGGTATTCGCAAATCTCTTTCATTGAGTACCAGCGTTCGATGGTCGGTTCCATTAAAATGTCCTCACTTTCAGGCGGTTTCCGATAGCTATAATTATACAATTTAAGTATATCACGGCGATGCCGATTTATCAAGGATTATTACGGATTTACGAGGAAAGCAGAGGATAATCTCATGCTTTCAAGAATGAACTTCTTGCTTTTTTATCACAGGGCCTTATCAGATGGGGGGAATATTCGCCGAAAATTCGCTCCATTCACTCTAAGCGGGTGAATGGAGCGAATTTGGCTTGCAAACCGAATTGTAAAATGGTCAAATCTGCAAATTTGTTTTTCGCATATTGGGCTTTTCCTTCGGGTTGCGCTATCATGTGGATGATGATAGAAACCCACACGGCGGGCGTGAAAGGAGGAAGAATATGTACAACAGATTTGCAGAAAAGCGCAGGCGGTATCTGCGCGAGTACAGAGACGGCATTTACACGGGAATGCTGCTGACCGGCAAGCTGGACGAGCATCTCAAGGAAATCGGCGACACGGCGCAGGAGATGTTTGATCGGCTGGTTGCGCAGATGAAGGAAGCCGAAGGCGTGACTGAGCGGCTGAAGGCCGAAAATCAAATGGAATGGGTGGGACGGATGAACAGCATCCGCAGCCGTGCGGAGGAAG
>ERZ773260.2332-NODE-2332-length-21336-cov-2.936140_pt1 | contig 21336 bp, 23 predicted proteins | sample MGYA00511387_ERZ773260 | MGnify/ENA primary metagenome ERZ773260 (study PRJEB29015, sample SAMEA2737745) | human gut metagenome | biome: human gut; feature: human-associated habitat; material: faeces | place: China | collected 2012 ... | reverse complement strand
CTCGGGGGATTCCTGGCCCATATCATACAGCTTGTCCTCCAGCACGCCCTTGATCCCGTGGGCGGCGCCCAGTACGCGGGTGATACAATCAGCTTTCAGCGCCGCCTGGATGGCGCCTTGGGCGCTGGCATTGATGACGGAAGTGGGGCCGCCGGACTGACCGATGATACATGCTCCTCGAAGTTCGCTCATGATTGGTCCTCCATTCACAATTTTTTGACTTTCGTGTGAAAGCGATTATTGCCCAAATATAATATCATAGCCTCTTGCATTTATCAACTATTGCTGTTAAAATCAAGAGTGAAAAGAGAAGGGGACTTCTTTCCGCTTTCCTTGTTCAATATTTAATAAGGAGTGAGACGTATGCCTCTGGTCACATCGAAGGAAATGTTTGAAAAGGCCTATCAGGGCGGATACGCCATTGGCGCATTCAATGTCAACAATATGGAGATCGTCCAGGGTATTACCGAGGCCGCCAAGGACCTCAATGCCCCCCTAATCCTCCAGGTTTCCAAGGGCGCCCGTGCCTATGCAAACCATACCTACCTGATCCATCTGGTTCAGGCTGCGGTGGAGGAGACCGGACTTCCCATTGTTCTGCATCTGGACCATGGCGACTCCTATGAGCTCTGCAAGAGCTGTATTGACGGCGGCTTTACTTCCGTGATGATCGATGCCAGTTCCAAGCCTTTTGCCGAGAATATTGAGATCACCAAGAAAGTGGTGGAGTACGCCCATGACCACGGCGTGGTGGTTGAGGCGGAGCTGGGCGCTCTGGCTGGCGTTGAGGACGAAGTGAATGTGTCTGCTGAGGCCTCCCATTATACCCGCCCCGAAGAGGTAGAAGAGTTTGTGTCCAAGACTGGCTGTGACTCTTTGGCCATTGCTATCGGCACCAGTCACGGCGCTTATAAGTTCACCGCCGCTCAGTGTACCCGTAACGAGAAGGGCGAACTGGTGCCTCCACCCCTGCGATTTGACATCTTGGATGAAGTTGTGAAGCGCCTGCCCGGCTTCCCCATTGTGCTTCATGGCTCCTCTTCCGTGCCGCAGGAGTTTGTCAAGATGATTAATGAGAACGGCGGAAAGATGCCCGATGCCGTCGGTATTCCTGAGGAGCAGCTCCGTCAGGCCGCCCGTGGCGCTGTGTGTAAGATCAATATTGACTCCGACCTGCGTCTGGCCATGACTGGAACCATCCGCAAGTTCATGGCTGAACACCCTGATAAGTTTGATCCCCGTGAGTATCTAAAGCCTGCCCGTGCCGCTATCCAGGCTATGGTTAAGCATAAGCTGATTGATGTTTTGGGCTGCGACGGTAAGGCCTGATAATTTTCAAAAAGCAACGACTCCGGCCCCAGATCCGCTACGGCGGGTCTGGGGCCCTTTTCTGATCTCTCTGCATAAGATGAGAGAAGGGGGGAGGAAGAATGCTAAAAATCATACCTTATGACCGTTTTGCTGGAGTTGCCTATGCGCACCGCTGGGCCTATGAAAGAAACCCTAAATATATGAATTTCGATGAATTAGGAGGGGATTGTACTAACTTTGCTTCCCAGTGCCTCTATGCCGGGGCTGGAGTCATGAACTTCACACCCACCTTTGGCTGGTACTACAACAGCGGGGAAGACAGGGCTCCGGCGTGGACAGGGGTACCTTATTTTTTTAACTTTTTAACGAGGAAGCAAAAGACACCCGGTCCATTTGGGAGAGAGGTCCTGCTGGAACAGGTGGAACCGGGCGATTTTATCCAGCTTCGTTTCTCCGGACATCAGGAATTTAGCCATAATCCAATCGTGGTAGAGATAAAAAGAGAGAATGGGCCGGGCTCTATTCTTGTGGCCGCGCATAGTCAGGACACGGATTTTCGTCCCTTGAGCACCTATCCTTATGTACAGCTAAGATGTATCCATATCTTAGGTACATATCAATGGGGATGAAAGATACCATTAAAAAGCACCCAAAGTAGATACTTTGGGTGCTTTTTTAATGCTTCTTTGAATTGCGATGGCTTAGTTTCCTCAACCAGATCACCACTCCGGCCAGCAGAAGAACGATAACAAGAGTCAAAGCCGAACTAATAGTAGACATCATATCATAGGTGAGAAAAGGAAGAACTTCAATGGAGAAATTCTGTATGATAATGACACCATTCTCGGTAATGGTCTGAGTAAACATTTGATTCTGCAGCATACAAACAGCAGATTCCACCAGAGCGATAATGCCAGCAATAGCATAGATGAGGCGCAGAGGGAGGCGGACTCGCATCTGATCTTCCTCTGAAATATCAAAAAAACGGTACATCTGTCCAGAACCTTTAATTGAAACATAAAACAAATAAAAAGCAACGATTAATTGAAAGGAATCAAGGAATGCGGTAGGCATGGGTTCCTCCTAAAATACTGTTTAGCGAAATGAAAGTTAACAACAATAATAATATATTGCGGACCAATGATTGTCAACTGATTTAGATGCCACTTCACTTTGAATAAAAATTGAACTGCCTACAGACTCATAGGGTAATGCAAGAATGCAGCCACTAAATTTCATTATAATATGACTGAGTTTCAATTACAATAATTTTATCTTTACGACTTAAACAAATTTTAGCTACAAATTTGACATATCATACAAAAAGAATAAATATAGAAATGTTAGCGTTGACATTTTGCATGTACTGATATTAAAATAAACAACAAGAATTTGATTCCATAATAAGAGATAATATTTCATAATATGAAAAAACGATATTAAAGAGAAGTCTCTCTTTAGTATAATATTTGATCAAACAGGAGGAAAACAATGAAAAAGGTTCTTGCATTTGCGATGGCTTTGGCGATGGTGTTTTCCATGGCCGGCTGTGGAAACGGTAGTAATAGCGGCTCTACCAACAGCGGCGGAGATGAGGTAGAAACATTAAAAATTGGCGTTGTTTGCCCCATTTCTGGTGTCTCTGCTATTGCTGGAAAGTACATTACGAATGGTGTCGAAGTTGTAGAGAACGAGCTAGGCGGTAAGATCGACATTAAGGGCAAAGAGTATAACATCGAGTTCATTTACATGGACAATGAGGCATCCGAGGAAAAAACAACAAATGTGTTTCAGAAATTAATTGAGGAAGAAAAGGTTATTGCTATAGTCGGCCCTGATATGTCCAAATGCGCATTGGCTGCTGGTCCGATTGCTCAGAATGCCAAATGCCCCATCGTTACTACCTTTGCGACTAACACTGCGGTTACTGAGGTAGGCGACTATATTTTCCGGGCCTGCTTTATTGATCCTTTCCAAGGGCAGATGGCTGCCCAGTATATCTGGGAGTCCGGATATGAGACTGCCAGCATTATGTTCAACAACGCTGATGCCTATGCGACTGGACTGAAGGACGCATTTATTGAAAGCTATGAAGCGCTGGGCGGTCAGATCTTGGCTATCGAAGAGTACTCCGGCTCTGATGTTAAGGACTATAACGTTCAGTTGACGAAGCTGGCCGCTGCCAATGCAGAGAGTGTATTTTTCCCCAACCTGCTGAGTGAGCTCGGCCTCCAGATCCAGCAGGCCCGCTCCGCTGGCATCACTTGCCCCATTATCTGTGGTGACTCTGCTGATACTCCTGAAGTCGGACAGGTGGCTGGTGCTGCTGTGGATGGCGTAGCCTATGTTTCCGCTTTTTCTGCTGAGTCTACCGATCCCGCTGCTGTTGAGTTTGTGGAGAAGTACACTGCCCTGCATCCCGATGAGCAACCCAATTCCAATGCTGAACTGGCTTATGAAGCTACTATGATGGTTCTCTATGCGTTGCAGAATGCAGAAGAGCTGACCCGCGATGGTGTCCGTGACGCTCTGGCTTCTATTGAGAATCTTCAACTGCCCTCTGGTCCTATGACGATGGGTGAGGATCGTAACCCCATTAAGGGTGGCGTGGTTATGCAGTATGATGCTGATGGTGTTTCCCATTATGTTTCTTCCATCAATCCTAGCTGATTTCTTTTGGATTTTTCATCGATGACATAGGGCAGCAATTCTTTCTTAGGCATAACTGAATGTGCCGGCTGCGTTTGATACCAGCCGGCACATTTCTTTCTTAGTAAATCCATTTTTTAGACATGATAGGAGGCGTTCCTGTGGCTACGATCCTACAATACTTAGTTTACGGCTTGCAATTGGGCAGCGTATATGCGTTGCTTGCATTGGGCTATACCATGGTCTATGGGATTGTTGGCATGATCAATTTTGCTCATGGTGACTTTTTGATGATTGGTGCATTGGGCACCTATTTTATTGCTCAACTTTTCTCCAGCTATCAGATTGATGGAACATTCCCAATGCTTATTGTAGGGATTATCATATTGATTGCTATGCTGGGCACTGGCGGAATCGCTGTAGCGACTGAGGCGATCGCTTACAGACCTCTGCGCAATAAACCTAGAATGATCGCGTTGATCACAGCTGTAGGTGTCTCCATGTTTTTGGAGAACTTTCCAAGGGCCTTACCTTTTATTGGCCCGAATCCTCGCTCGTTCCCCACACTATTTACGCCCAAAACCTTTAATGTTTTAGGGGCGTCTATCACTTCGACCCAGATTATCATGATCATATTGGCTGCTGTTACTATGATGGCACTATATTTCATGGTGAATGGCACAAAGATCGGTGGACAGATGAGGGCCGTCAGTATGGACAAGGATGCAGCTTCTTTGATGGGTATCAATGTCAACCGCGTCATTTCCATCACATTCTTCGTAGGCGGCGCTCTGGCCGCAGTGTCTGGTATTTGCTATGCCAGTGCCTATCCTCAGGTTGATGTGTATATGGGTTCCTGGCTGGGCAATATGTCATTTGTCGCAGCCGTTCTGGGTGGTATCGGTGATATTAGGGGGGCCATGTTGGGGGGCTTTATCCTTGGGATCGCCCAAATATTTGCTACCGCTTTGAACTCTACCTTCGGCTATGCTGTCGGATTCATTATTTTGATTGTTATCCTTTTGGTCAAGCCTGCCGGTATCATGGGCAAGCTGGTCATAGAGAAAGTTTAAGGAGGGGTGATCTTTATGAATATAAAGAAATTGATTAAGTCGATTTACCCCGCCTTAATTGTTGTCCTTTTATATGTAGTTGTAACGGTCCTGCGCTCTGTGGGTATCCTAAATGGCTATTATATTCAAGTCATGATGTTTGCCGGCATCAACATTATGATGACAGCCAGTCTGAACTTGGTCAATGGCTTTACTGGACAGTTCTGTATTGGCCACGCTGGCTTTATGTCCCTAGGTGCTTATGGAGCCGCGGTCATTACCACCATGGTATTTGATGGTAAGAATATTCCGGTAGTTGCCCAGGTCCCTGTCTTTTTGTTAGGCCTACTGGTAGGAGGGTGTGTGGCTGCCTTGGTAGGAGTGCTGATTGGGATGCCCTCCCTAAAGCTAAAGGGGGACTATTTGGCCATTGTTACTCTGGCCTTTGGTGAAATTGTCCGCGCTATCCTTCGTCTGATCCAGCCGATTGGCGGAGCCAGAGGCATGATTGGCATTCCAAATTACTCCAATTTTGCCTGGATCTTATTCTTTATGGCGTTGACGTTATATCTATTGCGTAACCTTATCTATTCTCCCTACGGCCGCGCCTTTATCGCAATTCGGGACAATGAGATTGCTGCAGATGCCATGGGCATCAATACTACCCGCTACAAGATCACATCGTTCTGTATCGCTGCCTTTATTGCCGGCGTAGCAGGCGGCCTGTATGCTCATGTGCTAGCCTTCATTCAGCCGGACTCCTTTAGCTTTACAAAGAGCTCCGATTTCTTGGTCTACTTGTATGCCGGGGGTTCCGGATCTCTGACTGGTTCTATTTTGGGCGCCACACTGTTGACCATCCTGCCTGAGGTTCTCCGCTTTTTGGCCGACTGGCGCCTGGCGGTGTATGCGGCTATTCTGGTCATTGTGATGCTCTATCGCTCAGAGGGGCTTTGTGGTGGCAAGGAAGTTCCCTTTATGCGTATTTCTCGTGCGTCCCTGTACGAGACTCCGCTGTTTGGCTCAAAGAAGGATAAAGAGCCTGCGGGTGTCTCTAAGTCCTGAGAAGGGAGAAGTGGTGATATGAGTCTTCTTGAGGTCAAAAACCTCTCTATCATGTTCGGTGGGCTTTGCGCCGTGGATAATTTTAATTTGGAAGTTGAAAAGGGCGAATTAATTGCCATTATTGGGCCAAACGGCGCAGGAAAGACAACCGTATTTAATATGCTGACCGGTATTTACAAACCCACCACCGGTACCATTAAGCTAGATGGGGTGGATATGGTAGGGCTTAAACCCTATCAGTTTGCGCGACAGGGGATTACCCGAACTTTCCAGAACATCCGCCTGTTCTCTAATGCCAGTGTGGCGGACAATGTAAAGATGGCCCATACTATGCATAACGACCAGAATCTAGCCAAATGTTTTTTGCGTACACCGGGCATGGTGAAGAGCGAAAGGGAGCTGGATGAGAAGGTCATGGGTCTGTTAGACCGTCTGACTGGCCGACAAAGCAAATTTACTAGCAAAAAATCTGCCCTATGGCGATCAGCGCCGTCTGGAAATTGCACGTGCCCTGATGACGGATCCCAAGATCCTGTTGTTGGATGAGCCAGTAGCTGGTATGATTACCACTGAACTGGAGGATATGGCGAACCTGGTAGCACAGATTCGCAAGGACTTTGGTGTGACTATCATTTTGATCGAGCACCACATGAACTTTGTAATGCCTATTGCGGACCGCATCAAAGTCTTAGACTTTGGTAAGACCATAGCTGAAGGGGTGCCCGCCGAAGTGCAGGCCAATCCGAAGGTTATCGAGGCATACTTAGGAGGAGGCTATCAGAATGTCGCTACTTGAGATTCGGGATCTTCATGTGTCCTATGGAGCCATTAATGCGGTACAAGGCGTTTCCTTCTCGATGGAAAAAGGGGAGATTGTGGCGTTGATTGGGTCCAATGGCGCTGGAAAGTCCACCATTCTGCGCACCATCTCTGGTCTGGAGCACGCAAAAAGCGGGTCAATTCTGTTTCAGGGAACAGAATTGACCAAGATGAAGCCCCATAAGATTGTAGAACAGGGCATTGCCCATGTGCCAGAAGGCCGCCGGGTATTTTCGAAGATGTCCGTCACTGAAAACCTGACTATGGGAGCCAATCTGATAAAAGATAGAGCTTTCATAAAAGATGGTCTGGAACGGGTATTTACTATCTTTCCACGACTGAAGGAGCGTGAAAAGCAGCAGGCTGGGACACTTTCTGGAGGTGAGCAGCAGATGCTGGCGTTAGGCCGGGCCTTGATGACCAACGGAAGCCTGTTAATGCTAGACGAGCCTTCCATGGGGCTGGCTCCTATTGTTGTAGAAGATATTTTTCGCGTCATCAGGCAAATTAATGAAACTGGCACTAGCATCTTGCTCATCGAACAGAACGCCTTTTTAGCTCTGAATACGGCCTCCCACGCTTATGTGCTGGAGACGGGGAAAATTACCATGCAAGGTGCCTCTCAGGATTTGCTAGCTGATGAGCGTGTGAAGGCAGCCTATCTGGGTGCCTAAGCATATACAACAAACTGATTTGTAGGAGTGAATGAACGATGCAGTTGTCAAATTTGGCCCAAAATCTGGGTGGATCAGTCATTCGGGAGATGTTCAATGAGGCCTTGAAAATGGAGGATACTATCAGCTTTACAGTTGGCGAGCCGGACTTTATCACTCCGCGCCCCATCATTGAAGAGGCATGCCGATGCTGGGAGTCCGGTATGACTCACTATACCCCGAACAGTGGCGTGTTGGAACTGCGCCAAGCGATTGCGGAGTACCATGCCAATGATCTGAAGCCTGATCCCACAAACCAGATTATGGTGTCCTGCGGTGCCACTGAGGCGATCCAGATGGCTTTGTTCACCTTGGTAAATCCCGGTGATGAAGTCATCGTAATCACACCGGCCTGGCCTAATTATTTTGGACAGATTGGTATGGTGGGCGCCAGAATGATCTGTGTCCCAGCACGTGAGGAAAACGGATTTATCCCAGATCCTGATGACATCAAGGCCGCGATCACACCTAAAACAAAAGCTATCATTCTCAACTCACCCTCTAATCCTACCGGTGCGGTGATTGACAAGGATACTTGCAAAGCCCTGGCTGACCTGCTCCGCGAGCGGGATATCTTTATCATTGCCGATGAGATATACAGCCGGTTAGTTTATGATGATGCGGGCTATACCAGCATTACCTCCTTTGATGGAATCATGGAAAAGACTGTGTACATTAGCGGCTTCTCCAAAATGTTTGCCATGACTGGCTGGCGCCTTGGTTATGCGATCTCCCAGCCTGATATTATCCGTAACATGACTAAACTGCACGAGAACGGAGCTTCCTGTCTGCCGGCCCCCAGCCAGATTGCGGCCGCCTGTGGGCTACGTCAGTGCCAGTCTGAGATTGAGAATATGCGGCAGAGCTATCTTCGCCGCCGTGACCTGATCTGTTCACTGATTGACCAGACCCCTGGTCTGTCTATTAAAAAGCCAAAGGGTGCCTTCTATGCCTTTGTCAATGCCAAGGAACTGACAGAGTTCACCGGGATGAATTCCCGTGACTTGTGTATGGATCTACTGAAGAAGACCGGGGTCGTTACTGTCCCTGGATCCGGATTCGGTGACAGTGGGGAAGGATTCATCCGAATTACCTACGCCACCTCTGACGAAAATATTAAGAGGGGCTTTGAGCGCATCCAGGGCTATATTCAGGGCCTGGGATTTTGAATCTAAATCTATGATCAAATGAAGGGCAGGGGCCTTGTCTGGGGACAGGGCCTCTGCCTTTGTTTTGATTCCCTTGAATTTTGTTTTGGAAAATGCTATGCTGGAATCAAGAAACTACAATGGAGCGGATAATGAATATGTTAGCCTATACTTTTTTGGAACAAGGAACATTCAAATTGTTGGAGAAAGAGAGACCAGTGATCTTGGATGACCGAGACGCGATCGTGCGGGTCACCTTAGCCAGCATTTGTACCAGTGACCTCCACATCAAGCATGGCTCTGTACCAAGAGCAGTGCCAGGTATTACGGTCGGCCATGAGATGGTGGGCGTAGTAGAGAAGGCTGGTCCTGCTGTATTATCAGTGAAGCCTGGTGACAGGGTCACCGTAAATGTAGAGACTTTCTGTGGGCACTGTTTTTTCTGCCAGCATGGCTGGGTGAATAACTGCATAGACCCAAATGGTGGCTGGGCCTTGGGCTGCCGCATCGATGGCGGGCAGGCAGAATATGTGAGAGTTCCCTATGCGGACCAGAGCTTGGATAAGATCCCTGATTCCGTGACTGACCGTCAGGCCCTTTTTGTAGGTGACATTCTGTCTACAGGTTATTGGGCGGCCCAGATATCAGATATCAGCCCTGATGACACTGTGCTTATCATCGGGGCCGGCCCGACAGGTATATGTACCTTACAGTGTGTTTTGTTAAAAAGTCCAAAACGTGTGATTGTATGTGAGCGGGAAGAACAGCGCCTCCAGTTTCTCCACCGTTACTATCCTCAGGTGCTGGCGACCACACCGGAAAAAGCACTGGACTATGTACGGCGAAACAGCGACCACGGCGGCGCGGATGTAGTGCTCGAGGTCGCTGGTGGAGCGGAAACCTTTCGTATGGCCTGGCAGTGTGCCAGACCCAATGGCACTGTGGCAGTAGTGGCGCTGTATGACGGTCCTCAGCAGCTGCCCTTGCCCGAAATGTACGGGAAAAATCTGACCTTCAAGACTGGTGGTGTGGATGGTTGCAGCTGTGCGGAGATATTAAAGCTGATCAAGGAGGGAATGCTGGACACCACGCCGTTAATCACCCATACCTTTCACCTAGAGGAGATCGAGGCGGCCTATGACCTCTTTGAACATCGGCGGGATAACGTGATAAAAGTGGCTATTGAGATGGGGGAGAAGTCCTAATGATCTTATATTTTTCCGGAACTGGAAACAGCCGTTATGCCGCTGAACTTTTGTCAGAGCAGTTGAATGAAGAACTCCTGGATCTAGGAAAACGAATCAAAAGTGGTGAAAAAAGCCCAATTTTTTCTACTGGGCCTTGGGTTTTTGTAAGTCCTACCTATGGTTGGCAACTTCCTCATATCTTTGAGGAATATCTTAGAGCCGTAGAGCTGCTGGGGGACAAAAGGGCCTATTTTGTCCTGACTTGTGGCAGTGATATTGGCGGCGCAGGGCGATATCTAGCGGAATTATGCCAGGCAAAGGGGCTTATTTACCGAGGAACCCTAGAGGTGGTAATGCCAGAAAATTATATTGCGTTGTTTCCTGTGCCGGAAGAACAGGAGGCAGAGCAGATCATTGAGAGAGCAGTCCCTGTCCTTCAACATGGTGTTAACTGGATCGCCCAGGATAGGGACTTCCCCCAACGTAAAGTAGGGATTGTGGATCGCATCAAAAGTGGCTTAGTCAACCGTGCCTTTTACCGCTTTGTGATAAAGGCAGACCTCTTTTACGCAAAAGACTCCTGTGTTGGGTGTGGAAAATGTGTTGCAAACTGCCCTTTGAATAACGTGAAACTCAATAACCAAATCCCTGTATGGGGAAAGCACTGTACACATTGTATGGCCTGCATCTGCAACTGCCCTGCCCAGGCGATTGAATATGGAAGTCGGAGCAAAAATAAACCCCGATACCGATGTCTGCCCTATAAGAAACAATGATGCTCTGTCTTCCTATAAAAAGGAGATCCCATCCAACCCGATGGGATCTCCCTTTTTGTAGCCTAAAACCACTCGCCTAGCAAGTGGTTCAAAATAGCGATAAGCAAGTTTGCTATATAAATAGGAGTATGGTCTGCCCACTGCACAAAGAGTAGAGAAGGGAGGGCTTCATGTGCGAATGAATAACAGTTTATCATAAGATATGTAACTCAGTAGTGTCATCCGTGAGGAATAAAGGGCTATGCCCGCATAGAGACAACCACCAGCGAAGCTGGTGGTTGTGTTCTTATGGAGCGGTCAGCCAGGCCCCCACCAGAACAGCGGCCAGTTGTTTCTGATAATCTGGATCCAACAGTTGTGCCTCCTCTTCTGGATTCGTTAAAAATCCACACTCCACCAGGACGGCTGGACAACTAATATGATTCATAAGATAGACCGTATCCGGAATTTGCTTTACCGACCGCTCATTTTCTGGCTGGAGTGTCCCCTTGACTACCGCCTGAATATGTTCCGCCAGTTCCTTAGAGCCCTCTGTGGGCGCATAGAATACCTGTGCGCCGTGATAGCGATTATTCGGATAAGTATTCTGATGGATACTAAGCAGAGTGGCACTTCTTTGTCCCTCAATAGCAGCCACTCTATTTTTTAGATCAGATACCTTCTTTTCACGCAGTGAAACCGCACTGTTGTCGTGGAGGGAAATATCTTCTTCTCGAAGGACCATGGGAGATACTCCGTAAAAGGCCAAAATATCCCGCATCCTCAATACCACTGCCAGATTAATCTGACTTTCCGGCATACCAGTGAGTGAGACAGCACCCCCATCTTCTCCACCATGCCCGGCATCCAGAATCAGATTGGCCTGGCTATTTACTAAAGAGGAAGATGACGCTATTCTATCCATTCTCCCCATGCATAAGCGCAGCGACCAGTTCAGCAAAAACAATACTGTCACGATAGCCAATCCTAGCAATAACATCCGCCGCCTCATAAGACCACCTCGACCTAACATATGGAGACGGACAAGAGCAATATTCCCTATTTAAAATAAAATTTATTTTGGCCACCAAATCTTGTCTTCCTTGGTAAAGAAATAGAGAAGATAACCAGAAAGCCCAAAAGTTCCATCCTTGACTCCCTTTTTCTCCAGGGACCACGTTACCGGTCAGACCATACACTGGGATGAGGGCCCATCCGCCCCTCAAATCCAACCAAGGAGGGAATCCCTTTGAATCAAGAGATCGGTAGTTCCTGCCCCCTGCAGACTAGCTGCCCTGATAATTATGGTACTCTGCCGTCCTGTGCAGGACTGGCAGTCCCTTACGTCCCATTTCAGCAGGATAGACCCAATAAATATTCCCAAAGTGAGGCTCTGAGCAACGGTACACTCTTTCCAGGCCTCAACCTCCCCTTCCATTTGAAGGTGGAAGGTTCCACTTTGCCCACAAATCCGCTGGTAGAGCTCCAGGCTCTGGAATTCGTCGTACTAGAACTTGGGATTTATCTTGACACCCATCCTGACGATACGGAGGCATTCACCCTTTTCAAGCAGTATGCCGCCATGGAAAAGTCGGCCAAAGCCGCTTACGAAAGCAAATTCGGACCCCTGACCAAAGCCGCGGCGGCGACTGGAGAGCGATACAACTGGCTCCAGGAGCCCTGGCCTTGGAATTTCCAGCAGAATGAGGTGAAGTAAATGTTTATTTATGAAAAGAAGCTTCAATTTCCAGTAAAAATTGCCACTCCAAATCCTAAGTTGGCCGCTTTTATTATCAGTCAATATGGTGGTCCAGATGGAGAACTAGGTGCCTCTATGCGCTATCTATCCCAGCGTTATGCCATGCCTTATGCTGAGGCAAAAGGCGTATTGACGGACATCGGCACTGAGGAGCTGGGCCATATGGAGATGGTAGCCGCCATCGTTCACCAACTGACTCGAAACCTCACCGACGAAGATGTGCGAAATAATCCAACCTTTGCTCCTTATTTCGTAGACCACACCACAGGTGTCTATCCTACTGCCGCTTCCGGGTTCCCTTGGAGCGCCGGCTCTATCCAATCTACCGGCGATGTCATTGCCGACTTGACTGAAGACTTGGCGGCCGAGCAAAAGGCCCGCCTCACCTATGATAACATTCTCCGCCTTTCCGATGACCCAGATGTCAACAACGTCATCCGTTTTCTGCGAGAGCGGGAAATTGTCCACTTCCAGCGATTTGGCGAGTGTTTGCGCCTGTGCAAAGAGAAGATGGACGCAAGAAACGTCTACCTTACTAACCCGGCCTTTGACAAAGCACAACCCAGGACTCCTGCTAGAGGTTAAAAAAACAGCCAGGCTCCCCTTTATTAGGGGGCCTGGCTCTTCTCAAAGCTGATAGAAACTGTCCGTACAGATTTACAATAAGGCGAAAACCTGCTAGAATAAAATAAATCAAACTCGGCACCAGAAGGAGCAGGACGATGAAAGCAAAGACTCTCTTTTACTGTACAGAATGCGGGAACGAGATGCCAAAATGGCAGGGGAAATGTCCTGCCTGCGGCGCATGGAATACGGTGGTAGAGCAACCCACAGAAAAGCCCGTCAAAAAAGCAGGAATTAACCATCCCAGAGGTTCCGCGGCTGGCGTGGCCGGTCACCGTCCCAAACTCATGAAAGATGTGGAGATCACAGATGAGCTGAGATTTTGTACAGGAATGGGAGAGCTGGACCGGGTTCTGGGAGGCGGTGCGGTCAAGGGATCGCTGGTTCTGATAGGCGGTGCTCCTGGCATTGGAAAGTCCACACTTATGCTGCAGATCTGCGATAATCTGTGCCGGTTTGCCACAGTTTTGTATGTATCAGGAGAGGAATCCGAACGGCAGATCAAACTCCGAGCGCAGAGGCTAAACGTGGCAGAGGAGGGGCTTCATCTGCTGGCGGAAACCGATCTGGAGAACATGATTGATTCAGTTCATCATCTCCAGCCTGATGTGCTCATTGTGGATTCTATTCAGACTTTATACCACGGGGATGTGAATGCCGCCCCTGGAAGCATAAGCCAAGTAAAGGAATGCACACTGGCGTTGATGCAGCTTGCAAAGGGAGAGGGAATTACTGTTTTTGTCATCGGACATGTGAACAAAGAGGGCTTTATTGCCGGGCCTAAGGTGCTGGAGCATATGGTAGACTGTGTCCTTTATTTTGAAGGTGAGAGGCATATGGCCTACCGCATTTTAAGGGCGGCCAAGAACCGCTTTGGCGCGACCAATGAGATTGGTGTTTTTGAGATGGAGGATGGTGGACTGTGTGAAGTGCCAAACCCCTCGGAAACTCTGTTAGCTGGCCGTCCCATGGATGCTCCGGGTACCTGTGTTACCTGTGTTATGGAGGGAGTACGCCCGGTGCTGGCAGAGATCCAGGCCCTAGTGGTGCCCAGCAGCCTAGGAAATCCTAGAAGAGTGAGCAATGGCTTCGAATATAACCGCACCATGTTGTTGCTGGCCGTGCTGGAAAAACGCGGCGGCCTTTTACTGGGAAATTGTGACAGCTATCTAAATGTCATTGGAGGGCTAACATTAGACGAACCAGCGGCAGATTTAGCAGTTGTGTTGGCTATGGCCTCCAGTTTTCGGGACAGACCGGTACCTCATGATCTTGCTGCTATTGGGGAAGTGGGGCTGACCGGAGAACTTCGGGCAGTCAGTGCGTTAGGCCAACGCCTGTCCGAAGTCCAGCGGCTAGGCTTTACAAAATGTCTGATTCCAAAGCGTGTCCAGGGCAAACTAATTGCTCCGGAGGGACTAGAGTTGATCCGGGTTTCCAGTATTCGGGAGGCTCTGGCGACGTTGCTGTAAAGCTTTTTTACTTAAGGGAACAAAATTAATACAGCTGGAGCTAGAAGTTAACCCGGAGGAGGCGGCTCGGTAGAGAGAACAGTATCCGTCCTTCTGATAAACACAGGAATCAGTGCACATGATCAAGCTCATTCTTTTCACCTCCAGTATCGAGAGTAAGTAGTATGTCCTAGAGTGGAAAAGATATGAGATATGGAGGGATATGAAAAATTGGTTTGGAAGCTTGAAGGATAGTGAGTAAGTTGCTGTTCTAGGGCCGCCAGTCCTGATGATGCCCTGATCAAAAAAGGTATTGTTCAACGGCGTTTTTATCGGCCTAAGAAAAAGCGGATAACCTTCCGCCTTCGGCTCTCTCTGGTCGTGTCCTCCATTCTGGATAAATTGAAACGTCCCAGGACATAAAAAAGGGGAGAGGGCCGCCGCCCCTCTCCCGGTCGCTTACATAATTTTCGGTAGTGGAAATTCGATGCTGTTTCCAGCTTTTTCCGCCCACTCTAGCAGGGTGTTTACTCCGTCCCGGACTTCTGCTAGTTCTTCTCTTATGGGTTGCACTTCTTCTTGTATTGTAGTTTTCATTCTTGCTTCGCTCTCTTGGAGCATTTGCTTCATAGCTTGTAATAGTTCTTGGTCCGTCATGTCGAGCCCTCCTGGTCTGATTATATATGGTATCTGTCATTGTACCGGGTCCGGGGGAGTTTGTCAATCTCTCGTTTCCCGCCTCCCATCCTGGTTTTCGTCGGCTTGCCGAACTCGGCGGCGGCGAGTTCGGTTGTTCACATCGTCCATAAATTCCTAATAGGGTCAAGGAGGCCGTAGGCCGCTCGACAAAGAAACTGGCTCTTTGGAGCCAGTTTCTTTGATCCTTGACGCTATTCGGTATTTATGGCCTATCCCGTAGGGATACCTTATGAAAATAGTGCTTGACTTTCTTCCTTTTTTGTGATTATATTAAGTTAGCTTATCCGGAAGGGAAGGAAAAAAAGTCTGACTCACCTTAAAAGCTAGACTTTTGGTCCAACAATAACCGTCCATTTTGTTGACCGCCTCGGTCCTTTATTTTTTTAAGATAATAGGTCAACAAAATAAAAATTTTGTTGACCTAAAAGGAGGGGAATCGGTAGTTTAACCGGAAACTATGGATTATCGAACTGAAGCTCCCGCACTAATCAGAGATTTTCTTGTCTATCATGAAACTATCCAAGGACATTCCAGTCGCACAATAGATGAATATTTTCTGGATCTGCGTAGTTTCTTTCGCTATATTAAACAGAAAAAAAATCTTATATCTAAGGATGTTCCATTTGACAGTATCATGATTGATGATGTCGACCTATCTCTGGTCCACAGCATCACATTAAGCGATGTCTATGATTTTATGAGTTTTCTCTCCCAAGATCGCTCACTTACAGCTACGTCAAGAGCTCGAAAAGTCGCTACAATCCGCTCCTTTTATAAATACTTGACTAATAAGGCCAAGCTGTTAAGAGAGAATCCTGTGCAAGATTTGGACTCACCTAGGCTACGCAAATCACTCCCAAGATATCTGAATCTTGATGAAAGCATAGAGCTTCTGGATTCAGTGGCTGGAAAAAACTCTAGTCGTGATTATTGTATTCTTACTTTGTTCCTAAACTGTGGATTGCGTATTTCTGAGTTGGTAGGCTTAAATGTAACAGATGTTCGAGGCGATCAACTGCGTGTTTTGGGAAAAGGAAATAAAGAGCGGATGCTCTATTTGAATGAAGCTTGTCAACAGGCGCTTCAGGATTGGATAACTGAGCGAAGCATGTTGACGTTAGTCGATCAAAAGGCGTTATTTGTCACGTTGCAAAATAGGCGTCGGATATCCAGAGCGGCAGTCCATAAACTGGTCAAAAAGCATCTATTAGCTGCAGGGCTGGACAGTAGCCAGTATTCAGCGCATAAACTGCGCCATACAGCGGCTACCCTTATGCTTCAAAACGGTGTAGATGTACGTACCCTCCAGGAAGTTTTGGGGCACGATAATCTCAATACTACCCAGATTTATACCCATGTAGATAGTGATGATCTTCGTACCGCAGCCAGGGCCAATCCCCTTGGCCGAGTATCTCGAACAAAGACGAAAAATCAAAAGAAAGAGGTTTGATACATGTACGCTGCCTGCTTTATTCTGACCATGCTCCCCCCTATCCTTATTCTGTGTGTGGGAATCATATGGAAAGTATCCCCGCCCAAAATGGACAGCAAGGGGTTGGCCTACCGTACAGCGTTGTCTACACGCAGTGAAGAAACTTGGAGCTTTGCACATCGCCATTGCTCAAAGCTCTGGATTCGTCTTGGCATCGTACTTGGGTTGGTGACCGCTCTGCTGATGTGGTTTTTTCGGGACCAGTATCTCAATTTTATTTTGTGGCTTCTGGCCGGTCAGATGGTATTTTTTTGTTTGTCCGCCTTTCTAGTAGATTTGCTGTTAAAAAATGGATTTGATGAACATGGAAACAAACTAATATAAAAAAGACCTCCAAGTTTTTTCTTGGAGGCCTTTTTATTATTTAATGTGATACAGTCGGGCGTTTGGCTTCCAAAATACCTGGGATGATGGAACACAGAGAGCCAACGACAATCAAAAGGATACCAAGCAGCATATTTCCCGGGATATCTTCCCTATGGAGCCACCAAGCCAGTATCGGTGACAGAGCGGGCTTAAAAAAGTATACTAGGGAAACTACACTAGCTGGCTGATATTCCATAGCCAAAAAGTAGGAGCAGAACCCGATACCTGCTACACCGGCAGAAACATAGAGCACATAGGGGAGATTTTCTATGGTATAACCGGCCAGGATAGGAATGTTGGCGAAATTTGGCAGACCAGCCGAGGTGATCGCCGCCGCCACAGCCGGAATGTGAGATAGGACGATAAAAAGAAGTACGATGAGGCTTCCAAATAGGAAACTAAAGCAGGTCACGACCACACCGCCATACTCAGCACACTTCCGCTTTCCCATAACCCCGTACAGAGAAAACAACAGGGTAGATAGCAACGCCAACGATACCCCCAACATATTCAGGTTGCTGTGGAATGGATTGATGATCGCCAGAGTCCCGATGATTTCAAAAATAAGGGCTGCCACATGACGTTTTTTAATGGGCTCATGGAGCAGAAAGAAGGCCAGGAAGGTCACGAATACCGGATTACAACTGAAGAGGACCGCAGTGACCGAGGAACTGGTATACTCGACAGCTAGATGGAGAATTGTCATGCTCAGAGATATCCCAGTGAACCCTAAAAGGGCAAAATAAGCCAGAGTTTTCGTATCAAGCCTCTTTTTCCTCTTTCGAAGTGTATGCAGGGCCAAAGGTAATAGGAAGAGAAAGCCAATAACAAAACGAGCAAAGGTCAACTGGACAGGGTTCAGTTCTCCAGCAATAAATTTCAATACCACCTCAAAGGAGCTGAACATGACTACCGCAATAGCAATATACAGATATCCTGTTTTCACAAATAACGCCTCCCCTCTCGATAGAATAATTATACCATATGCTAAAGAAAATGGAACTGCACAATAGTAAAAAACTAATAATGAAAGAAGGGCCCCCAAATAGTATTGAGGGCCTTTAAATCATCAAAGTATTATTTCAGAAGTGCTAAAAAATCATCCTCTGTCAAGATCTGGATTCCTAGCTCCTGTGCTTTGCGCAGTTTTGATCCGGCGGACTCCCCTGCTACTACATAGGTGGTCTTTTTAGATACAGAACTGGCGGCCTTTCCACCTCTTGCCTCGATCAATTCAGTGGCCTCATCCCGGGTAAAGCGTTCCAGTGCCCCTGTCAAAACAAAAATCATACCAGCGAAGCGCTGGTCATCTCCCCGATCAGTTGCCGTCATATTGACGCCTGCCTCCCGCAGACGAGAGATCAAATGCCGGCTTTGAGGGCTGGACATCCACTCCAACAAGCTGTGTGCTGTAATCTCTCCAATATCATCAATGGCGGTGAGCTCCTCTAACGTAGCCGTTTCCAAAGCATCTAGGGTCTTGAAGTGGGCAGCCAATACTTTTCCGGCCTTCTGGCCCACCTGACGGATACCGAAGGCGTAGATCAGTCGGGACAGGTCCTGGGATTTAGAGTTCTCAATCGCTGAAATAAGATTTTGAGCTGATTTTTTACCCATCCGGTCCAGCTTTGCGATATCTTCCTCACAAAGAAAGTAGAGATCACCTGGGGTCTTGACTAGGCCGGCCCCAACAAGGTTCTCCACCACTGCGATACCCATACCATCGATATCCATGGCATCCCGGCTGGCAAAATGGGCTAGATTGCGAAGCAGCTGCGCTGGACATTCGGATCCAGTACAACGGATATGAGCCCCGTCCTCATCTCGTTCCACCGGAGCCCCGCACACCGGACAGACAGATGGCAAAAAGTAGGGGCGTGTTCCTTCCGGACGCTGCTCCATAACGACAGACAGAACCTCTGGTATGATCTCCCCTGCTTTCCGAACCAGAACTGTGTCGCCAATGCGAATATCCTTTTCCGAAATAAAATCCTGATTATGCAGAGTCGCGCTGGTCACCGTAGTACCGGCGAGCCGGACCGGCTCCAGTACTGCTTTGGGTGTCAGTACCCCAGTTCGCCCTACCTGGACTAAAATATCCGTCATTTTGGAGGGCTTGACTTCAGGCGGGTACTTATAGGCAGCGGCCCAGCGGGGAAATTTTGCGGTGGAACCTAGGCGTTCTCTATCTGACAGGCTATTTACCTTTACGACCGCTCCGTCAATATCGAACTGGAAGGAATCACGGTTCTCTCCGATCTCTGCGATATGGTCCATCACCTGTTCCATCTGTTGACAGTTGTAATGCGGAATCACCTTGAAGTTATTGCGTTTCAAGTATTCCAGTGTCTCCAGATGTGTGGACAGAGCGGCCCCCTCAATCCACTGGATGTTAAATACTAGTATGTCAAGCCTCCGAGATGCGGCAATTTTGGGATCTAGCTGGCGGAGCGAGCCAGCGGCGGCATTTCTTGGATTGGCAAAAAGAGGTTCTCCCCTGCGCTCACGTTCCTCATTGAGCGCATGAAAAACCTGTTTAGGCATGAATACCTCACCGCGGACAATCAGGTGAGCCGGCATATCCGGCAGACGCATAGGGATAGAGCGGATCGTCCTCAAATTTTCTGTGACATCCTCCCCTACCCGGCCATCTCCCCGTGTTGCCCCACGGACAAAGAGACCATTTTCATATTCCAGCGCGACAGAAAGTCCATCCACCTTAGGCTCCACTACATAATGGGCATCCGGGACCACCCCTCGGACCCGGATGTCAAAAGCCTTCAGTTCTTCAAAATCAAAGACATCCTGGAGCGACTCCAGGGGGACCCGGTGCTCTACTTGAGAAAACGCCTCCAGCGCCTTCCCACCCACCCTCTGGGTGGGAGAGTCAGGAGTTATTGCCTCTGGGTGGGCTGCCTCCAGCTCCTCAAGACGGCGCAATTTGTGGTCATATTCATAGTCAGACATGGTTGGCGCATCATACACATAATACTCCAAACCGGCCTGTATCAGCTCATGGCGTAGTACCTCGAGCTCCTTCAATTCATCCATATCCAGGTAACTCCTTTGTGGTGCACTGAAATTTAATGGTCAGCTGTGGCAGCAGGGCATTTATCAGCCAGAAGATCCAGAATCCCACCAGAGTGCCCGCAGTATTGAGGATTACATCATCCACATCGCTACTGCGCCCAATGAAAAACTGGACAAATTCAATAAAAACAGAGGTGCAAAGACCAACCAGAGCGGATTTCCACCACCGCCAGCCCCGCCACAGTAAAGCAGGGAAAAAACCAATAGGGCAGAAGATACCGATATTCGCGACCATTAAAAACATGACCCATGGCCCGCGAAAGGCCCGAATGATCTCTTGAAAGGGGGTGAGCTGTAAAGTATCCCACTGGATCTGCCAATCGACAGGCGGAAATAGAGGCTCCATTCCATGCAGGACCCAGTACCATCGATTCAAGCTCCAGAAATTAGCAGGAAAAAGGGTTACAGAGGCCAATCCAGCGCAAAACATGACAAAAAGGAGCAGAACAGCCTCTCTCCCGCTGCTGCTTGACAGCCCAAGACTGGCCAGTCTTCTTTTGCGGGACGGCAGGAACAGAAGAAATCCGAATACTCCGATCAGCATACAGGGAAGCATCTGCAGACCGTAATCCAAGATATTACCCCAATACCATTGTATTGTTTCCCAAAGACTCATCTGTAAAACTCCGTTTAATGGCCTGATATCCCGTCCAAGCTGAGATAGGTGTTGGGTACCTGTCCTACGATCACTGTTTCCGCGACACAAAGCTCTGTATCCAGCGGCACTTCTATGGCGCTGCCTGCCAGCAGGACTGTGGCGGGAATGGAGAGATGGAGCCAGATCCGGTGACGAGTCTGGTTGACTCCCGCCTCCGAAAATTCGCTCTCAAACTCCGCTTGGACAGTTCCTACGGACATAGCCCTGACATGAAGCGAGGGTCCAGCCGCCCAGAGTAGCTCAGAATCAAAGAGGCTCCCTATTGGGATCTGAATGGTTGAAACATCGATACCATCTAATTCTTCTAGGATTTGATTAACCAGATATGCCCTGAGCTGGTTCATAGATGCCATATCCGTGGAAAGTGAGGTAATCGCACCGCTTTCCTCACGCTGTATCGTAACTAGATCGCCATATCCCAGTTGGCGCTGTGCCAGATCTTCTACAACAGATCGCTCGATCAGGCCTGTTAATTGATTTTGAATCTGGGTAGTAGCC
>ERZ773260.2306-NODE-2306-length-21535-cov-8.332775_pt1 | contig 21535 bp, 21 predicted proteins | sample MGYA00511387_ERZ773260 | MGnify/ENA primary metagenome ERZ773260 (study PRJEB29015, sample SAMEA2737745) | human gut metagenome | biome: human gut; feature: human-associated habitat; material: faeces | place: China | collected 2012 ... | reverse complement strand
GGCGGGGAAGTCTGATTTCATCCACTCAATAAAAACACCGTGGCGTATCGGAAACGATACGCCACGGCGTTTTTCATGAACAGCTTATCGGGCCGCCCGGTAGATATCCTTGATCTCCTCCAGGCCCAGCACCTTAAAGGAGCCAATGGTGCGCCTGCCCTCAAAGGTACACATCCAGGCCAGCTTTTCGATGGCCTGCTCGTCCAGCGTGATGCCCAGCTGCCCCACGGTGGTGGGCATGCCGATGGAGCGGAGGAAGTGCTCAAAGGCCCGGATGCCGGCCAGCGCGGTCTCCTCGTCGGAGCCGGGAGTATCCACCCCCATCACCGCCCGGGCGAAGCGGGCGAACCGCTCCGGGGCCGCGTCCATGACATACCGGGACCAGGCCCCCCAGACGGCGGCCAGACCGGCCCCGTGGGTGACGTCGAACATGCCGCTCAGCTCGTGCTCCAGCTGGTGGCTGGCCCAGTCCCCGATGCGGCCGCGGCCGCCCCGGCCGCACCGAGCTTTTCGCCCCAGACGGCCGGCAGCACGCCGCGAAACAGCACCTCCTCGCCGAACACGGCAAAGAGCAGATACACCGCCTCCGCGATCCCCGGCCGCGCGCCGCCGAAGGCAATGTTCAGCGCAGCGAACAGCAGCACCGGCAGCGACAGCAGCGCATCGCGCGCCGTCAGTCCCTTGCCGCGGCACAGGCCATAGCTGCGCAGCCGGCCGCGCGTGTGCAGGCATCGCAGCAGCACCGCCCAATACACCGCCAGCAGCGCCGGCGTGAGCAGCGGCGCCGCGGCCGGCATGAGCGCGCGGGGTACGGCGAAGAGCAGGCCATATAAAAGCAGCCAGAGCCAGAACATACGCGCCGCCCTTTCTCACAATGCAGTCAACGGGAAAATTATATGCCAATTTAATCCCATATGCAAATAGTTTTTACCCGCATTTGACCGGAGCCGACATTCTGCGCGCCGGGCGCCCGCAGCGCGGGCTGCGGCGCACGGCAAACAAACAGGCGGAGCGCCGGATGTTTGTTAACAAACATTAGTTACACATATTGACATGATTCGGACAAAGTTCTATAATAAACGTGCGCTAACGTTCCGCGCTTGTGCAAAATGTCGAATTTGCAAACATGGCGCGAGAACCGTGCAATGAAGGAGGGAATGCGCGAATGAGAGACCTGAAGCATCTGATCTATTTCGAGAACCTGCTGCAGCAGGCAAACAACGACCTGGTTCAGGCCGCCTGTGGGGACGGGCGGCTGGCGCTGGCATGGAACTGTTCGTACATACCGGAGGTTTTGCTGGATACGGACAAGTGCTTTGGCGTGCGTCTGCGCGCGCCGAACTGCACCAACCCCGACATGGCCACCTATTATATGACCAACCGCTCGTGTCCGTACTCCAAGAGCATCCTCGAGCGCGCGTTCGAGGGCGGCTACAACTTCATTTCCGCGCTCATCGGGCAGGAATGCTGCACGACGATGAACCGTATGGAGCAGTATTTTGAATACTGCGAGCTGATCCCGAACGAGAAATTCTTCTGCACGTATCTCGATATGCCGCTGCGCAAGACCGAGTGGCACGCGGGCTACTACCGCCGCCAGATCGAGCAGAAGATCCTCCAGCCGCTCGAAAAGGTCTACGGCGTGGACTTTTCCGAGGCCAACCTGCGCAAGGCTGTCGAGCAGTTCAACGAGGTCTGCCGCATCATGACGGAGATCAACGCCATGCGCGAGGCGGAAAACCCCGTCATCACGGGCTATGAATTCCACGTCATCCAGCTTTGCACGCAGACGTGCCCGAAGGATCTCATCCTGCCCTACCTGCGCGAGACGCTGCAGGAGCTGCGCACGCGCGAGCCTGACCCGAAACCGGGCTACCGGGCGCGTGTGCTCATCGCCGGCAGCGAGATCGACGACCCGGAGTTTACGAAAATGTGCGAGATGGCCGGCGGTCTCGTCGTGGCCGACCGCTACTGCTTCGGCTCGATGCCCGGCCGCGAGGAGATCCCGCTCGAGGAGGGCAAGGACGTTCTGCAGTCCATCGCCGATTACTATATGTGGCGCAACCAGTGCCCGCGCGCCATGGGACCCGAGAACATCATCGCGCGCAAGCGCTACATCTTCGATCTCGCGGAGAAATACCACGCCGACGGCATCATCGTCGAGAACATGAAGTTCTGCGAATACTGGGGCTACGAGCGCGCGCAGGACGGCATGTGGTTCTACGAGGGCTACGAGCTGCCGCGCAGCATTCCGGTGTGCCAGATCGAGAAGGATTATACGAGCGCCGCCTCCGGTCAGCTGCGTACCCGGTTCCAGGCGTTCATCGAGTCGCTGGAGATCAAAAAGATCCAGGCGCAGCAGTAAGGGAGGGGCTCAACTATGTGGAAACGCAAACGCACGCTCAAAGAAGAATACGGCACGCTCGGCCACTTCCTGCGGGGTGACAACGACTGCCACTATCTCGGCGACCTGTACATCGAGGGCACGAACTTCTACCGCCACCGCGAATGGCGCGGCGTGCGGGACACGGCCTACGCCTTCGCCCGCTGGCTGCAGACGTGGGTCAAGATGGCCGGGCTCATCGGCCGCGATCCGGTGCGCATGGTGCGCGCCTTCTGGAAATACCGCTGGCTGAGCGCCTACCTCGCCACGCCCATGATGGTCGACAAATGGATCGAGGGCGACCGCGGCATGGTGCTGCGCGCCGACCTGACGGCCATCGACTGCATGATCTCGGACTCGATCACGACGATGTGGCGCGAGATCCGCGCCGACCGCCGCTTCGGCGAGAACAAGTGGACCGAGCGCACGATCGCCTTTGACTACACGCTGCCCAAGCACATCATCTACGGCTTCCCCGGCTACTTCGGCATCAACATCCAGCAGCACGCGGCGTTCATGGTGCCGATCCTGAACAAGAACCTCGGCTCGTACTACGTCGATCAGGCCGTCAGCTGCGGCATCCCGGGCGATATGTGCACGCTGCCGCTCGTGGAGACCGGCGTCGCCGTCGAGGGCGAGTATCCCGACATCGGCAACTGCTGGCTCACGACCAACAACCCCTGCGACGCGAACATGATGGACAACGTCGCCATGTACCGCGCGCTCTCGAGCGACGGCAAAAAGGCCGTGCATCCGTTCACGACCCCGCTCATGTACGACGACCCGACCTGCAAGGAGCTCGGCGTGCACGAGGTGTACGAGGCCATCCACTTCCTCGAGGATCAGTTCCACCAGCCGTTCAACTGGGACACGTTCATCCAGCACATTGAAAACACCAACCAGTTCAACCGCGAGGAGACCGAGCGCTGGGACGTCTACGCCAAGACGAACAACGGCGCGCTCAACCCCGTGTGTCAGGGCCTGTTCCGCATCTACTTCTACCAGCAGGGCGGCAACGAGTACTTCCTCAAGGCCTCGCGCAAGATCACGCGCATCTTTGACAAATGTGTGCGCAAAAACATCGACACCTTCCCGCACACGCGCCACCGCGCCATTGCCTGGAGCTGCGGCTCGACGTATTACGCGCACGGCGTGCAGTGGCTGTATAACTGCTGGGGCATCCTGTGCCTGATCAACATGGACTCGCTCACCGGCCACAACATCGTCGACACCGAGGACCGCGACATCATGATGAGCGACGTGGCCGACTGGCACGCCCGCACCCCGATGCGCACGCACACCGTCGGCGGCAACCGCCACATCATGCAGATGTGGGAGACGGCGGAGAAGTTCAACTGCGACATGATCCTCATGTACGACGACATCGGCTGCAAGGGCATGGCCGGCGCACAGGGTCTGATCGAGGAGGAGATCCGCAAGCACAACGACCGCTTCCACGTTGTGTGGATGCCGCACTCGCTGATGGATCACCGCATCGTCTCGCCGCGCGAGGCGCGCAGCGCCGTCAACGAATACATGACCAGCGTCCTGCACGAGGAGCCGGTCGATCCGTCGCTGGTCGATTTTGACGACAGCATGGGCTGGTAAAGGAGGAGAGCCACTATGAAATGCAGATTTGCAAAGTTCCTGTTCAAGGCCTTCGGCATCACCGGCGGCGCGCTGGCCGTGCTGTTCGTGATCTACTACTATAACCTCGACATGAAGCTCATGCGCTCGGTCGTCATGCCGTTTTTGAACCGGCACTACGACAGCGTCAAGCGCGAGCACCAGATCTGACAGGGGAGGAGCAAACGATGGCAGTCAATCAAAACGTCAATCCCCGGCCGCTGACCGCCGAGGAAAAGGAAAAACGCGCCCGCGGCATCTATGACAGCTTTGCGACCTATGTGGTCTTTTGCGAGCACTGCCGCTATGTGCGCAAGACGAATATGTACATCATGCGCGCCGAGGCCTTCATCGACGAGCTCGACGCCCGCGGCGAGGTCTGCCCCCACTGCGGCAGGCGCGCGTGGACGCTCGGCTACCCGATGGGCACGACGACCGGCTTCGTCAAGTTCTGACACGTACACAAAAAGGCTCCCGCACAATGGCCGGTGTTCGTAAGGCAGCGAACAGCCACAGCGGTTTGCACTGCTGTGGCTGTTCTTGTAGTTTATCCGGCCATATGATACTATGGAGCCGAACTCACCTGCAAATCGGAATTTATCGAACAGATAACGAGGGCGCACTTCTATGCACCGTTCGGTGTCGTGCATTACGCGCGGAACTTGGCTCTCCCTTTGGGAGAGCTGTCGGCGCAGCCGACTGAGAGGGGAAAACATGACCATACCAAAGGACAACAGTCAGCTGGAAAACGCCCGGCGGTTACGCAGCGAGATGACACCCCACGAACGAAAGCTATGGTATCTTTTCCTCCACAAATATCCGGTGAAGGTTTATAAACAGCGAATCATCGGGAAATTTATCGTAGACTTTTATTGTGCTTCTGCCAAGTTGGTTATTGAATTGGATGGTTCTCAACACTATGAGCCTCAGGGGATGGCCTATGATTCTGAGCGTTCCGCATTTTTGACAGCGCTTGGATTGGAGGTCCTGCGTTTTTCCAACCGAGATGTTGATATGGATTTTCGCGGCGTGTGCACACAAATTGATATCACCATTCAAAAACGCCTGTAAGACCCTCTCAGTCACCTTCGGTGACAGCTCTCCCAGAGGGAGAGCCAAGGGGGCGCTTGCAACTGTGCCATATGTCATATTAGCCTAAAGAAACGGAGCGCATCTGCACCGATACGCTCCGTTAACTGTCTTACGAACGCCCCGCAAATGGCGGGAGCCTTTTTTACGGCACAGCGCGGGGCAAAACGCCCCACTTCGGCGCAAGAAACAAAAATATGGTTCCCAAGACGCACCGGGTATGTTATAGTGATGACAATCTCGCGCAAAAAAGAAGGAGGAGACACAATGGCACAACTCAGACCGAAGATCGTGAAGCTGGCAAAAATCATTGGGGGCGTTACCGGCATCACGACCAAGATCGACGAAAACGCGCCCGAATATTACTGCATGGCGGGCATCCTCTCGGATGACGAGGCGGACATCGCCATCGCCGCCGGTCTGCGCAAGGAGCGCACCGCGGGCTATCTCGCCAAGAAGGTCGGCAAGACCGTCGAGGAGATCGCGCCGCTGCTCGACAACCTCGTCTACTATGGCATCTTCCGCCGCTCGATGGACAAGGCGCTCGGCGAGGACGTGTATTACATGCAGATCTTCGCGCCCGGCATCCTCGAGATGATGGTCAACCAGAAGGAGCTGCTCGCCACGCATCCGGAGGTCGGCCGCGCGTTCGATGAGTACACCCGCAACCTCGCCGCGAACATGGGCGCCATGATCCCTGACGGCTACGGTCTCATGCGCGTCATCCCGGTCGAGAGCGCGCTCGAGGGCATCGAGGGCGTGAGCGACTATGAGCGCATCTCGCACTATCTGGATAAGTATGACCGCTTTTCCGTGTCCCCGTGCTCGTGCCGCGCGTCGCGCTCGAGCCTTGGCGACGGCTGCGGCCACCTCGAGGAGGACATGTGCGTGCAGATGGGCAGAGGCGCCGAGCACTACATCCGCACCGGCCGCGCCAGGGAGATCACGCGCGAGCAGGCGCTGGAGATCATTCAGCGCGCGGAGGAAAACGGCCTCATGCACGACATGGTCAACATCGAGGAGCCAGGCGAGAGCGCGGCCATCTGCAACTGCTGCGCCTGCGCCTGCTTCGGTCTGCGCGTGGGTCTGATGTTCGGCGCGCGCGATGCGATCCGCTCCAACTACGTCGCCGAGGTGGACGAGGCCAAGTGCGTCGCCTGCGGTCAGTGCGTGGAAACCTGCCCCGGCAACGCGCTCAAGCTCGGCCAGAAGCTGTGCTCGACCGAGGATCTGACGCCGCAGCCGGACTACGTCAAGCTCTCCGAGACCATCCACCCCAAGCGCTCGTGGAACCCCGACTACCGCGAGGATCACGAGGACGTCATGCCCACCGGCACCGCGCCGTGCAAGACCGCCTGCCCCGCGCACGTGCCCGTGCAGGGCTATCTGAAGCTCGCCGCGCAGGGACGCTACACCGACGCGCTTGAGCTCATCAAGAAGGAAAACCCGTTCCCGGCCGTCTGCGGCCGCATCTGCAACAAGCGCTGCGAGGCCGAGTGCACCCGCGGCGCGGTCGACGAGGCCGTCGCCATCGACGAGGTCAAGCGCTTCATCGCCGACCATGACCTGCACGAGGCCACGCGCTTTGTGCCGAAGCTGTGCAACCAGATCGGCCGCCCGTACACGGAGAAGATCGCCGTCATCGGCGCAGGCCCCGCGGGCATGAGCTGTGCCTACTATCTCGCCAACAAGGGCTACCCTGTGACCGTGTTCGACCGCAACCCCGTTCCCGGCGGTATGCTCACGCTCGGCATCCCGAACTTCCGCCTCGAAAAGGATGTGCTCAACGCCGAGATCGACATCCTGCGCAAGATGGGCGTCGAATTCCGCTGCGGCGTCGAGGTCGGCAGGGACATCACCATCGAGCAGCTGCGCGAGCAGGGCTACAAGGGCTTCTATGTCGCCATCGGCGCGCAGAAGTCGGCCAGGCTCGGCGTTGCGGGCGAGGAGCTCACGGGCGTCTACGGCGGCGTGGACTTCCTGCGCGCCGTGAACCTCGGCGAGCAGCCGGCCATCGGCAAGCGCTGCGCCGTCATCGGCGGTGGAAACGTGGCCATGGACGTCTGCCGCAGCGCGGTGCGCCTCGGCGCGGACGAGACCTACGTCCTCTACCGCCGCAGCGAGGCAGAGCTGCCCGCCGACCCCGAGGAGGTCAGAGAGGCGATGGAAGAGGGCGTGCGCTTCCGCTTCCTGACCGCTCCGGTCGAGATCCTCGGCGCGGACGGCAAGGTCACCGGCATCCGGGTCGAGCGCATGGCGCTCGGCGAGCCGGACGAGAAGGGCCGCCGCAAGCCCGTCGGCACGGGCGAATTCGAGACGATCGCGCTCGACTCCGTCATCGGCGCCATCGGCCAGACGGTCGACTGGGGCACGCTCGACACCGGCGCGCTCACGACGACGAAAAAGGGCACCGCCGAGGCCGACGCCCTCACGTATCAGACCGCGCAGCCGGACATCTTCGTCGGCGGCGACTGCTACACCGGCCCGAAGTTTGCCATCGACGCCATCGCCGCCGGCAAGGAGGCCGCCATCAGCCTGCACCGCTTCGTGCACCCCGGTCAGACGCTCACCGCCGGACGCGACCGCCGCGTGTACCGCTCGCTCGACAAGGAGCACGTGCTCCTCGAGACGGCGGGCTTTGATAAGGATCACCGCCAGATGCCGGGCTACAACGCGGCCAAGGCCAAGACCTTCTCCGATGCGCGTGTCACGTTCACGGAGGAGCAGGTCAAAAAGGAGTGCGCCCGCTGCCTCGGCTGCGGCGCGACGAAGGTCGACAGCTACCTGTGCATCGGCTGCGGTCTGTGCACCACAAAGTGCAAGTTCGACGCCATCCACCTCAAGAAGGTGCGCGACTGGCACGCGGGCTCTTATGAGACCATGCCGATCAAGGTCGCCGAGGGCGTCGTCAAGCGCGCGGGCAGCATCGTCAAGAAGGCGGTTCGTAAGTAATGCACGAGCTGGCACTGTGCGACGCGCTGCTCAAAATGGTGCGCAACATCTCCCGCGAGGAGGCGCTCGACGGCGTGCGCAGCATCACGGTGCGCGTCGGGACGCTCTCGGGCGTCATCCCGCATTTTCTCACCGACTGCTGGGTCGCCGTGACCGACGGGACGGAGTATGACGGCGTGCCGCTGCGCGTCGAGACCGAGGCGGGGCGCGCCCGCTGTCTCGACTGCGGCGCGGAGTTTGAGGCCGACGTCAACGACCTCACCTGCCCCGGCTGCGGCGGGAAAAAGCTCATGCCGCTCACCGGCCGCGACATGACGCTGCAGGAGATCGAGGCGGTTTAGCCCCGCAAACAGCATAGAAAAATTCCCCCGAAAGCCGTTGGCTTTCGGGGGCATTGAGCCTGTCAAAAAGTATTACTTTTTGACAAAGGGGTTTGCGGCCTGACTGCAGCGCACGCGCCATCCGCTTTTGGCGGACGGCGCGCACGTTTGCAGGCCGAGAAGTATTTTCTTCGCCGCACATGTCGCCGAAGAAAATGATTGGGCTTTCTTTGCGCCTGCGGGCGCAAACTCTACGAGGTTTTGGGACAAGCTGAACGCCCCCGAAAGCCGTTGGCTTTCGGGGGCATTCTTATACGGAGATCAGAAGTCGGCGTTTCCGACCGTGCGCGGATGCAGCTCCACGTCGCGGATGTTGCTCACGCCGGTCAGGTACATGACCATGCGCTCAAAGCCGAGACCGAAGCCCGCGTGACGGCAGCTGCCGTAGCGGCGCAGGTCAAGATACCACCAGTAATCCTCCTCGCGCAGGCCGAGCTCCTGCATACGCTTGGTGAGCAGGTCGAGCCGCTCCTCACGCTGGCTGCCGCCGATGATCTCGCCGATGCCCGGCACGAGGCAGTCCGCCGCGGCGACGGTCTTGCCGTCGTCGTTCATGCGCATATAAAACGCCTTGATGTCCTTCGGGTAATCCGTGACGAACACGGGCTTGTTGAACACCTGCTCGGTCAGGTAGCGCTCGTGCTCGGTCTGCAGGTCGATGCCCCACGAGACGGGGTAGTCGAACTTGTGGCCGGACTCCTGCAGCAGCTTCACGGCGTCGGTATAGGTGATGCGGCCGAAGTCGTTGTCCACGACGTTGTGCAGGCGCTCAAGCAGGCCCTTATCCACGAAGGAGTTGAAAAACTCCATTTCCTGCGGGCACTTTTCGAGCACGGTGTTGATGATGAATTTCACCATCGCCTCCATGCACTCAAGGTCGTCGTCGAGGTCGGCAAACGCCATCTCCGGCTCGATCATCCAGAACTCGGCGGCGTGGCGCTGGGTGTTGGAGTTCTCGGCGCGGAACGTCGGACCGAAGGTGTACACGTCGCCGAAGGCGAGCGCGAAGTTTTCGGCGTTGAGCTGGCCGGACACGGTCAGGTTCGTGCTCTTGCCGAAGAAGTCCTTGGAGAAATCGACCTTGCCGTCGTCCGTGCGCGGCAGGTTGTCGAGGTCGAGCGTCGTGACGCGGAACATCTCGCCCGCGCCCTCGCAGTCAGAGCCCGTGATGATCGGGGTCTGCACATAGACGAAGCCGCGCTCCTGGAAGAACGTGTGCACTGCCTGCGCCGCCACGCTGCGCACGCGGAACGTCGCGCTGAAGAGATTCGTGCGCGGACGCAGATGCTGGATCGTGCGCAGAAATTCCACACTGTGGCGCTTTTTCTGCAGCGGATAATCCGGCGCGGACGCGCCCTCGAGCGTGATGCTGTCGGCCTTGAGCTCGAACGGCTGCTTGGCATCCGGCGTGAGCACGAGCTCACCGTGCACGATGAACGCCGCGCCGACGTTCTGGCGGGCGATGTCGTCGTAATTGTCGAGCTTGCCGCGCTCGAGCACGACCTGCAGGCTCTTGAAGCAGCTGCCGTCGTTGAGCTCGATAAAGCCGAAATTCTTCATGTCGCGGATCGTGCGCGCCCAGCCGCAGACGGTCAGGGCCTGGCCGCCGAAGGCCTCCGGCGACGCGTAGATGCCGGCGATGTGCTGTCTTTTCATATCTTCCGCCTCGTTTTCGATGGATTTTATATAGGTAACTCTTTTATTATACGCATTTGCGGCGGCTTTTTCAACCGCTTTTGCGCGTGTCAGGCAATGATGTGGATGGCCGCGTGGTTGTTGCTGAGCGTGACGTCCGTCGTCACGCCGCCGGCCTCGCCGTCGCGCGTCCACGCCACGGGCTCCTGGAACGTGAAGCGCAGCGTCTTCGACTGCACGAGAATGACGTTCTCGTTGTCGTAATACTGGTTGAGCACGCCCGTGATGATGCGGCTCAGGTCGCCGAACTGCTTCGGACGGCGGATGAGCAGCGTCTCAAACAGACCGTCGCCCAGACTCACGAGGTCCTTGCGCAGGCGCACCATGCCGGCCACGGAGGTCGAGTTCGACACGCCGCCGAAGATAAAGTCCCCGTCGACCGTGCCGCCGTCATACTCCACGTGCGCGCAGTAGTGGTCGATGCTGTTGAGGCGGCTCATCGCCTCGAGCACGTAGGCCAGATGGCCGAGCGCCTGCTTTTCGTTTTGCGGCGTCTCATAGCTCACCGCCGTGAACGCGCCGAAGGCCGCCACGTAGGTGAAAAAGCTCTTGTCGCCGAAGCTGCCGACGTCGAACGCCGTCGGCGTACCGGTCACGATGCGCAGCGCGGCGTCGGTCGCGTTTTTCGGCAGGCCGAGCGTCGAGGCCACATCGTTGGTCGTGCCCATCGGGATGTAGCCGAGCGGAGGCGGATTCGGCACCTGCATCAGACCGGACACGACCTCGCTGAGCGTGCCGTCGCCGCCGATGCAGGCCACGGTGTCATACTCCGCCGCGTGCTGCGCCGCAAATAGCGTCGCGTCGCCGCGCCCCTGCGTGAAGTACACCGTCGTCAGATAGCCGCCGCTGTCGAGAATGTTCATCACTTCGCCAAAGCCGTTTTTGTAGCCGCTGCGTCCGGCCATGGGGTTGATGATCAGCATCATGCGTTTTTTCATAGTCAGCCTCCTGTCGGGATAGCAAAAAAGGGCATGGCGTACTGCCATGCCCCCGAGATTCTGTGATCAGCCAAGCTCGTTCATTTTCTGAGCCATTGCAGACTTCTTGTGCGCTGCGTTGTTCTTGTGGATCAGACCCTTGCCGGCCGCGCGGTCAACAGCCTGGACAGCAACTTTATAGGTACTGACGGCTGCGTCACGGTTGCCTTCGGCAACAGCCGCATCAAACTTCTTCAGGTTGGTCTTCAGGGCGGATTTCTCAGCCTTGTTTTTCATGTTCTGCAGCTTGGACTTCTCGTCTCTCTTCATTGCGGACTTGATGTTCGGCATTTCTCAATCGCCACCTCCTCCTATAAAATTCAGTCATGGATATGACCGTGCAATGTTCTGCAAGTGTTGATGATATCATCAAACCTTTCAAATTGCAAGTCTTTTTTTCAATTTTCATTATAATTGTATCCATTTGTGGCAACGCTTGCTGTGTGCCACAAGATGTGGCGTCAGAAAGGAGCAAACCATGCCGAATTTTCCCCGTACTGACCTCGCCGTCGAGGCCGAAGCCCTCCGCAGTGCCGCCGCTGCGGCGCAGCTTCCCGGCGTGCGCGCCGCGCAGACACAGCGCCGCGGCTTTGCCGTGACGCAGGTGGAGGTGCTCGATGCCGCCGGTTCCGAGGCGTTATGTAAACCAATCGGGCGGTACGACACGCTCGACCTCACCCCGCTGCTGCGCCGCGCGGACGATGCCTTTGAAAACGCCGCGCAGACGCTCTCCGAGCTTCTGCGCGCCGCCCTGCCGCTGATGCCGGAGGCGTCCGTGCTCGTCGTCGGGCTCGGCAACCGGGCGATCACGCCCGACGCCGTCGGACCGGACGCCATGCAGAGCGTGCTCGTCACGCGCCACCTGCGCGCGCAGCTGCCCGAGCAGTTCGGACGCTTTCGCTCCGTGGCGGCGCTGACCCCCGGCGTGCTCGGCACAACGGGCGTGGAATCGGCCGAGCTCGTCCGCGCCATGACCGACCGCCTGCACCCGGATGCCGTCATTGTGGTCGACGCGCTCGCCTGCGCCGAGCCGGAGCGCCTCGGCTGCACCGTCCAGCTCACCGACACCGGCATCACGCCCGGCAGTGGCGTTGGCAACGACCGCGCGGGGCTTGACCGCACAACGCTCGGCGTACCGGTCGCGGCCATCGGACTGCCGACGGTCATCGACGCGGGCAGCCTCACAGACGACCCGCGCGCCGAGCGGATGTTCGTCACGCCGCGCGATATCGACGCAGTCGTGCGCGACGCCGCCAAACTCATCGGCTACGGCATCGACCTCGCGCTGCACGACGGGCTGACCGTGGCGGATCTTGACCTCCTGCTGTCGTGAACCGTGTTTCACGTGAAACATTTCCCGCCGCGCTCGACATTGTTTCACGTGAAACATCACAAAAATTCGCCCCGACGCCCCCAAGCGGTTGAAAACGACGCCGCGCACTGGTATAATAGCTGCAAACACAATTTAGGGAGGCAAACCATGGGCAAAATCATTGCCGTCGCCAACCAGAAAGGCGGAGTCGGCAAGACGACGACGTGCGTGAACCTGACCTGCGCGCTCAAAAAGCGCGGGCGGCGCGTGCTCCTCATCGACTGCGACCCACAGGGCAACAGCACCTCCGGCATGGGCGTGGACAAGACCGTGACGCCCAACTGCTACGACCTGCTGATGAACGGCGCGGCCGCTGCCGACTGTATCCGCAGCACGAAATATGGCGACGTGCTGCCGGCAAATATGAATCTCTCCGGCTGCTCGGTCGAGCTCGTCGGCTCTGCGCAGCGGGAATACATCATGAAAAACGCGCTTGCACCGGTGCAGGCGGACTATGACTTCATCCTCATCGACTGTCCGCCGTCGCTCGAGCTGCTGACGATCAATGCGCTCGTCGCGGCCGACAGCGTGCTCATCCCGGTGCAGTGCGAGTATTATGCGCTCGAGGGCATCGCCGATCTCATGCGCAGCATCAAAATGTGCAACAAGCGCCTCAATCCGGAGCTGAGCGTACAGGGCATCGTCATGACCATGTATGACGGGCGCACGAAGCTGTCCGATCAGGTCGTGAACGAGGTACGCAAATTCTTCGGCAAAAAGGTCTACAAGACCATGATCCCGCGCAACGTGCGCCTGTCCGAGGCGCCGAGCCACCGCAAACCCGCCATCGCCTACGACAAGGAGTCCAAGGGCGCGCGGGCGTATCTGCATCTGGCGGGGGAGCTCATCAAGCGCGAGGAAAAAGCGGCAAAAGCGGCGCAGGAAGCTGCGGCAGCGGCCGCAAAGGAGGCGGAACATGGGTAAAGACGGGAAAAAAGGTCTCGGCATGGGGCTCGGGGCACTGTTCGGGGAGGAATATCCGACCGCGCAGCCCGTGCGCGCGGAGACGGCGCCGGATCTGCTGCCGATCGAGAAGATCGAGCCGCGCGCCGACCAGCCGCGCAAGCGCTTTGATCCCGAGGCGCTGGAGATGCTCGCCGAGTCCATCCGTACCTACGGGCTCATCCAGCCGATCACGGTGCGGCCGCTCGACAGCGGCTTTTATCAGATCATCGCGGGCGAGCGCCGATGGCGCGCCAGCCGGATGGCCGGGCTCAAGGAGGTGCCGGTGCGCATTCTCACGGCGGATGAGCAGCGTGCTATGGAGATGGCGCTGGTCGAAAACCTGCAGCGTGAGGACTTAAACCCCATCGAAGAGGCCAAGGGCTACCGCGCCCTGCAGGATGTTTACGGCATGACGCAGGATGATGTGGCGCAGAGCGTGGGCAAGTCGCGCCCCGCCGTCGCCAACGCGACGCGGCTGCTGGCGCTGTCAGAGCCTGTTTTGAAGCTCGTCGAGGACGGGACGCTCTCGGCCGGTCACGCACGTGCGCTGCTGCCGCTCAGCGATGCGCAGGTGCAGCTCGCCGCGGCGAAAACCGTCATCGAAAAGGGGCTCTCGGTGCGCCGCGCCGAGGCGCTGGCTGCGCAGCTTTTGAAGGAAACGCAGGAAAAACCGGCGAAAAAGCCCGCCGGTGTCGATTATCTCGGCGAATGTGCGCGCCATCTCGAGCAGGTGCTCGGACGCAAAGTGCGCATGACGCAGGGACGCAAGACCGGGCGCATCGAGCTGGAATACTACGACGCGGACGACCGCGAGGCGCTGCTGCAGGCGCTCGAGGGCATCGGCCGCAGAAACTGACACCAATTAGAACATTGAGGAGACAGAGACAACATGATTGACATTCGACTCATCCGTGAAAACCCCGAGCTCGTTCGGGAGAACATCCGCAAAAAATTTCAGGACGCAAAGCTGCCGCTCGTCGACGAGGTGATCGAGCTCGACAAGGCCAACCGCGCCGCCATCAACGAGGCGTCGAACCTGCGCGCCGAGCGCAACGCCCTGTCGAAGCAGATCGGTATGCTCATGGGACAGGCGAAAAAAGACCCGTCCAAGCTCGCCGAGGCCGAGGCGGTCAAGGCGCAGGTCACCGCGCAGGCCGCGCGGCTCGCCGAGCTCGAGCAGCAGGAGGCCGAGCTTGAGACCAAGATCCACAAGATCATGCTCACCATCCCGCAGATCATCGACCCGAGCGTGCCGCTCGGCCCGGATGACAGCTGCAACGTTGAGGTGCAGCGCTTTGGCGACGCCGTCGTGCCGGATTTCCCGATCCCGTACCACACGGAGATCATGGAGCGCTTTTACGGCATCGATCTCGACGCCGCGCGCCGCGTCTCCGGCAACGGATTTTACTATCTCATGGGCGATATCGCGCGTCTGCACGAGGCCGTGCTGACCTATGCGCGCGATTTCATGATCGACAAGGGCTTTACCTACTGCATCCCGCCGTTCATGATCCACGGCAACGTCGTCGAGGGCGTCATGAGCCAGACGGACATGGACGCCATGATGTACAAGATCGAGGGCGAGGATCTCTACCTGATCGGCACGAGCGAGCACTCTATGATCGGCCGCTACATCGACCAGATCCTCACCGAGGATCAGCTCCCGCAGACGATGACGTCCTATTCGCCCTGCTTCCGCAAGGAAAAAGGCGCGCACGGCATCGAGGAGCGCGGCGTGTACCGCATCCACCAGTTTGAAAAGCAGGAGATGATCGTCGTCTGCCGCCCGGAGGAGAGCATGGACTGGTACGAGAAGCTCTGGCGCTACTCCGTCGAGCTCTTCCGCAGCATGGACATTCCGGTGCGCCAGCTCGAGTGCTGCTCCGGCGACCTCGCCGACCTGAAGGTCAAGTCCTGCGACATCGAGGCGTGGAGCCCGCGCCAGCAGAAGTATTTTGAGGTCTGCTCCTGCTCGAATCTCGGCGACGCGCAGGCACGCCGCCTGCACATCCGCATCAAGGGCAAGGACGGCAAGAATTACCTCGCCCACACGCTCAACAACACCTGCGTCGCCCCGCCGCGTATGCTCATCGCGTTCCTCGAGAACAACCTCCAGCCCGACGGCAGCGTCGTCATCCCCGAGGTGCTGCGCCCCTACATGGGCGGCAAGGAAGTCCTTGTGCCGAAGCACTGAGGATGCGCAGCGCGCAGCAGCATAGAGATAATAGAAAAATGGAGGCAGCATCATGAAAAAGCCCGGTTGGCTCGATGAATTCAAGACATTTATCTCGCGCGGCAACGTCATTGACCTGGCAGTCGGCGTCGTTGTCGGCGGCGCATTCACGGCCATCGTCACCGCGCTCGTCAACGATATTATCAACCCGCTCATCTCGCTCATCATCGGCGGACTGGATTTCTCCGGCGTGACCGTCGGCGTGTTCCCGATCGGCGATCTGATCATGGCGATCATCAATTTCCTGTGCATTTCGTTCGTCGTGTTCTGGATGGTGAAGATCATCAACCGCTTCAACCGCAAAAAGGCGGACGAAGCCGAGCCTGAGCCGGAAGCCCCTGCTGAGCCCACGACTGAGGAGCTGCTGACGGAGATTCTCGCTGAGCTCAAGCTCAAAAACAGCCGTGCCGCCGCAGCACAAACGCTCGACGATGCGGAAAAGGAAGAACATTCCGCCTCTGAGCGCTAAAAAAGTACTTGACACCTCGGGGCTTATATGTTATAGTATATAAGCCTTGAGGGGTCAATTGTATATCGCGGAGTGGAGCAGTTCGGTAGCTCGTCGGGCTCATAACCCGGAGGTCGCAGGTTCAAATCCTGTCTCCGCAACCAGATCAAGTGGATGTAACGGATTTTCGTTGCATCCACTTTTTTATTTTCACGTCCGGAGCAGGTTTCCGCCTGCTCCGTTTTTCATCCGCAAAGCCCGCATCCAGCCGCATCCCGCGCGGGAGTGAACCGCAAGTTCCATGACAAGCAGGCGTTCGCGCGGTACAATCGGGTCAGAAAACAACCGGAAAGACAGAGGTGACGACCCGATGAATCTGAAAGAAGCATTCCGCTATCAGAACAAGCTCCAGTCCTTTCTGGACGAAGCGCAGAGCATCCTCGACCGTGACGCCAACATCACGAAGGTCGAAAACACCTACCTGCGCCGCAAGGTCATGGCCGAGGCGGAGGACGAGACCGTTGCCGCCGTGCCGGAAACGGAGTATTACGAGCAGATCACGGACATTGCCCGTTTCCTTCTGCACCTGCTCGACGAGAAGGAGACGCTCAGCACCGCCATCCGCACGGCGAAGGATGCGCTGGACATCGACATGGACAGCGAGGTCAGCCTCAACGCCGCGCGTCAGAGCGTTGCCCGCACCTTCCGGCACATGAACGACCTGCGCTGCAGCGAGCAGACGATCCCCAACGGCGGCAGCGGCTACCGCTTCAACGCCGACGGCAATCAGACCACCTACCGCTGCGACGTGCGGCGCGTGACCACGATCAACTACGACCGGAAGGTCATCCGTGCCGCCCTCACGAAGCTCGACCGGCGCGCGGATGAGACCTCGGCCCGGATCGACCTGTGTCTGGTCACGTCCGACGTGGCATACACGCCGCCCTTTGACGTGAACGCCAGCTTCGCCGAGGCGTTCGCGCTCTACACCGGAAAAGACGAGGCATAACGCCCCGGCGCAGACCGGCTGTTCGGGGTGCGGCAGGCCGAGAGCAAGCGGATGCCGGTTCAGGTGCAGATGAACGATAACGCTGCACAATTGCAAACGGAAACGACCCCGAGCGGCTCGCTCAGCGAGCCTTTCTATTGAATTGGAAAGACAGCGCCCGGCTTCTCGTCCGGCGTCAAACGCACAGGCGTCAGACCCGTTTTTCGCGCAGACACCCATGCCCGCTTCCGAACTGACATCTCCCTCGTGCGGCAGGCAAGCCGACCTCGACTTTGACGAGAAAAGAAAAAATATGTGTGATCTCCTTTCCCGCGCGCAGCGACCGGTCGTGACCTGTCACGCCGCCGGCCGTGCGCCCGGGGCAAATGGCGGAAGCTGCATCGGACGCCTGCCGCATCCGGAACAGCCGGTCAGAAAACAGTGTGAGCAGCAGGTCTCGGCCTGCTGCTCACAAACGATATCGGGATCTCCGGCGACGGGGATGAGGATCTGCTCCAGCGACACATCCAGCAGCGCACCGAGCGCGTACAGATTGTCGACTGTCGGCAGGGTCTCCCCCTTTTGCCATTTGTAGATCGCCCGCGGCTCGGCAAAGCCGAAGTAGCTTTGCAGGTCGCGCACCGTCAGGCCGCGCGCCATGCGCAGGCGGCGGATGTTGTCCCCCGTGGCGGCAAGGTCGATCACGGGGTATGCTTTCAAGCCCATTCGGGTCGCCTCCTCAAAGAGTAATGTTGTAAAATACCAGAGACGGCGCAAAAAAGCAAGCCCTGATTTTGAAACGGAGGAACAGTGACAGAGATCCGATCCCTTATGGAGACCATATGCAGCAGCTGAAAGGAGCTAGAAATAACATGAATTTCACGCCGATGGCAAAGCGCAGCAAGCGCGCGCAGCGTGAGCACTACGCCGCAAAGCGCGGCTCGTGGAACGGGCTTTCCCCGGTCACCCGGGTCGTGCAGAGCAAAAAGACCTACGACCGAAACCGCGTGAAACGAGAAACCCGCCGCGCAAATGACATATGAAGTCTCCATAGCGCATCGGAAAAGCCAAAAGCCGCCGGCGAGAGCCGGCGGCTTTGCTGTTGAATCGTTTTCCGGCGTGCTGCGTCACGCCGGGGCGCCGTGTCTGCGCGGGTGCGGTCCTGCGAGACAAAACGGCAGCTCGAGATGGTTGCGCTCAAGCAGGTCGCGATCATAGAGGATCTCGACCACCGAGCCATCGGCCGCGATCTTCCCGTCGCTGAGCAGCAGGACGCGGTCACAGGTGTCGAGAATGAGGTCAAGATCGTGCGAGGCAATGATCTTCGTCATCGGCAGGCGGTTGAGCGTGCGGATGAGCGTGCGGCGGTTTTGCGGGTCGAGCGCCGTGGACGGCTCGTCCATGAGCATGACGTCCGGCTCCATCGCAAGGATCGTGGCGATAGCGGCCATGCGCTTCTCGCCGCCGGACATCTTGTGGTTGTGCCGGTTTTTCAGGTACTCGAGCCCGAGCTGCTGCAGCACCTCGTCCGCGCGCTGCTCGGCGTCCGCACGCGTCATGCCGTAGTTGATGGGCCCGAAGATCATGTCCTCGAGCACGGTCGGCATGAACATCTGGTTGTCCGAATCCTGCAGCACGTAGCCGAGCTGCTTGCGGATGGCCGGCAGGTTTTCGCGCGTCATCGCCAGGCCGCCAACCGTGATCTCACCGCTGCACGCGATCAGTCCGAGCGCCGCGCGCATGATGGTCGATTTTCCGGCGCCGTTCGCGCCGATGAGCCCGACCTGCTCGCCGGGGCGTATCTCAAAGCTCACCCCGTCGAGCACCTTGTGCTCGCCGTAGGCGAAGCTGACGTTTTCAAATTTGATCATATGCGTTCCTCACAGAAACATCGACCCAAGCAGAGCCGGAATATTATAGAGTCTGGTCAGCAGGATCAGCGCTGCGCACACGCACGCGCCGAGCCACGAACCGTGGCCGGACGTCTTGCCCTTGGCATAGTAAAACTCGCCGTAAAACCCGCGCAGCTCCATGCTCTCATAGAGCGCGTCCGCGCGGTCCATGCTGCGCAGCAGCAGCTGCCCCAGAAACGAGCCCCACGCGGAAACGTGCAGCCCCTTTTGCCCGGGCGCGCGCAGGTGATACGCCTCCGTCATGATGGCGACCTCCTCAAGCAGCACGCTGATGTACCGAAACGTCAGCAGCAGGAGCGAGGTGAGCAGCTTCGGAAAATGCAGCCGGCGCAGCGCACGGCAGATCTCCTCGATCGACGTGGTCGCCACGAGCAAAAACGACGCCATCAGGCAAAACACGCCCTTCATCATCAGCGTGAGCATGGATATGACGCCGCCGCTGACGCCGCCGCTGCCGATGTGCAGCAGGATCGTCTTGTCAAACAGCGGGTTGAACAGACCCACGGCGCACACGAGCGGCATCACGATGCGCAGCTTGTGAAAACAGGTGTGCACGGCGATGCCCGCCATCTGGTAGGCCACGACCGGGAACAGCACCATGAAAAACAGCCCCGTGATGTCGTATTTGTGGAACGACACCGTGACAAAGATATAGAACACGGTCAGCAGCAGCTTGGACAGCGGGTCCATGCTGTGCACCGGAGAGTCCATGGCGGCGAGCTCGTCCATCGCCTTGAGTTCTTCGCACGCTTTTTCTGCCTTGTTCACGCCCGCACGCCTCCTTCCAACAACGGCTTTTGCGGCAAGCCGTTTGGCTTGCCGCAAAAGGATGCGAAATACCGGTTATTTTGCTTCATCCGCCGTTTTCTTTTTGCGGAAGAAGCCACCCGCGAGACACACAAGCACTGCGACGCCTGCGACCATAGCCGAGCCCACGATGCCGGACACCGTCGTGCCGGCCGGGTTCTCATCGTCCGATGCAAACGCGTAATCGGGCAGGAACGCGGTCTTTTCCTGGATCGCCTCCGCCTTTTCCGAGGCGTTGCTCGACAGGCCGTAGTCGTCCTCGTCGAGGCTCATGTTGGCGCTGTAGCCGGCCTCTTCGTTGCCGAACAGCGCCCACTCCAGACCGTCGGGGTTGCTGCTGGCGATGAGGGACAGGCCGCCGCCGACAACGGCGACTGCAACGGCGAGGATCGCGATCGTGGTCTTCATGGAGCACTTGTCCTTGACCTCGCCGTCCATCTTGACGGCGGAGAGCAGCTCGGGGCGCGTCTCGTAGATGAACAGCAGCACGGCCGAGGTGATGACGCCCTCGATCAGGCCAATCGCGAGGTGGATGGGCTGCATCAGCGCGCAGAACGTGCCGAACGGCAGCGCGGTGATGCCGGAGGCGGTCGTCTCAAGCACGACGGAGAACGCGCCGAGCTGGAGCGTGATCACACAGCCGAGGATGGATGCGAGGATGATCTTGATGCGGTTAGCCGCATTGACGCCCTTGGAAGCAAAGAGGTTGCTGCGCATGATCGGGCGATAGATCAGGAAGTAGCCGACGAAGCAGCCGTAGAACGCCATGTTCCAGCAGTTTGCGCCGAGGGCCATGAGACCGCCGTCGGCAAAGAACAGGCACTGGATCGCAAGGATGACGACCATGGACAAGAACCCTGCCCACGGCCCCAGGACACCGGAGAGCATCATGCCTCCGCACATATGTCCGGAAGAGCCCGTGCCGGGGATGGTGTAGTTGATCATCTGACCCGCGAACACGAGCGCCGCCATGACGGCCATGGCCGGGAGCTTTTTGGAGGTGGACTCCAGTCCCTGTTTTTCTTCTTTTCTGAGCTTCGCAATGGATACGCCCACAGTGGCAGCCGAGGCTACGTACATCGTAGCGGCAACAGCCGGTGCAAGCAAAGCATCTGCCATATGCATAAATGATGCCTCCCTTTCGTTACGTTTTTGTTTATCTTCGTTCATTATACGAGTGGTGCAGAATGTGCACAAGCCCCCCGGGGGGATGTTTCTTCATAATTTTTTCACAATTTTGCGATGGGTTGAAAAGCGGGCGGCGTGTATGTTTTTACAGGCCGCCCGCGGATGTGGAGTCGGGTTTATTTCTCAAGCAGGCTTGCGTTATACAGGAACGTCACGGCCTGCGCGCGGGTGCAGGTCTGGTCGGGGCTGAAGGTCGTGGCCGACGTGCCGGCGGTGATGCCGTTCGCGGCGGCCCATGCGACAGCCTCGGCGTACCATGCGTCCTGCGGCACATCGGTGAACGCCGTCGCGCCCTGCACAGGCGTCGCGCCGGAGGCGTTATACAGGAACGTCACGATGTGCGCGCGCGTGCAGATCATGTCGGGGCTAAACGTCGTGGCCGACGTGCCGGCGGTGATGCCGTTTTTGACAGCCCAAAGGATCGCGTCGTAGAACTCGCCGTCGCCCGTGCGCACGACATCGTGGAACGGGTTATTGACCTGCTCGACCTTCGGTTCGCCGGCAGCGCGGTAGAGGAAGGTCACGATCTGGGCGCGGGT
>ERZ773260.2292-NODE-2292-length-21654-cov-2.858882_pt1 | contig 21654 bp, 18 predicted proteins | sample MGYA00511387_ERZ773260 | MGnify/ENA primary metagenome ERZ773260 (study PRJEB29015, sample SAMEA2737745) | human gut metagenome | biome: human gut; feature: human-associated habitat; material: faeces | place: China | collected 2012 ... | reverse complement strand
AACTGGAAAATGCCCTCCGTCTTGCCGGCGGCAAACAGCTTGTACACCGCCGGATCGTTAATATCAATCGTATTGATGTCTATATTTGCCGCCCGGGCTGCGTCGTGGATCACCGTTAAGGTGCGCAGACCCAGGAAGTCCATTTTCAGCAGACCCAGTTCTTCCAAGGTGGTCATAATATACTGGGTTACCACCACATCATCATTGGTGGCCAAAGGCACATAACTGGCCACCGGGTCCCGAGTGATCACCACACCGGCAGCGTGGGTAGAGGCATTGCGGGGCATACCCTCGATTTGGCGGGCAGTGTCCATCAGCTCCTGCACCTTGGGATCCTCTGCCATCAGCTTGCGTAAAGGCGCTGATTTTTTAATAGCTTGATCCAGGCTGATATGCAGGTCCCGAGGCACCAGCTTTGCCACCGCATCCACAGCAGCATAAGGCATACCCATCACCCGACCCACATCGCGAATGGCCGCACGGGCCGCCAAGGTGCCGAAGGTGACGATCTGTGCCACATGGTCCGCGCCGTATTTGCGGGTCACATAGTCGATCACCTCTTGCCGCCGTTCGTAGCAAAAATCAATATCAAAGTCCGGCATAGACACCCGCTCCGGGTTCAAAAACCGCTCAAACAGCAGATCGTACTTCATGGGGTCAATATCTGTAATGCCGATACAATAGGCGGCAATGGACCCGGCGCCGGAGCCACGCCCCGGTCCCACCGGTATGCCCTGATCCTTGGCGTACTGCACAAAATCTACCACGATCAGGTAATAGTCCGTGTAACCCATCTTCTGTATGGTGTTCAGCTCATACTCCAGCCGCTCTGCATAGGCCTTGGGCGGGTGTTGGCCATAGCGGCGCACCATACCCTCCCGGCACAGCTTTTGGAAGTAAGCGTAGTGATCCATACCGCCGGGGGTCTCATAATACGGCAGCTTGGTGTTACCGAATTCAAAATCAAAGTTGCAGCGCCGGGCGATCTTCTCCGTATTCTCCAGCGCCTGGGGCACGGCAGCAAAGGTCTCTGCCATCTCCTCCTCACTCTTGAGATAGAACTGATCCGAGTGAAACTCCAGCCCGGTGTCCTCCCCCAGCACATGGTTGGTGGCAATGCAGATCAGCACCTGCTGAATTTTGGCATCCTCCCGGCGCACATAGTGCACATCGTTGGTAGCTACCAAGGGAATACCGGTTTCCCGGCTCAGGCGCAGCAGTCCGGCGTTTACCGTCTGCTGTTCCGGAATACCGTGGTCTTGCAATTCCAAATAGTAATGTTCCGAACCAAACAGGTCGCTGTACCACAGGGCGGTCTCCTTCGCCTTGTCATAATCCCGCTCCAACAGTGCCTGGGGAATTTCCCCGGCCAGGCAGGCAGACAAGCAAATCAGGCCTTGATGGTGCTTTTGCAGCAGATCGCGGTCAATGCGTGGCTTAAAATAAAAGCCCTCCGTATAGCCCTTAGACACCATGGCGATCAGGTTTTTGTAGCCCTCTTCGTTCTCACACAGCAGGATCAGGTGATTGTAAGCCTTATCCTGCACCCGTTCCCGATCGTACCGGGTGCGGGGCGCCACATACACTTCGCAGCCGATAATGGGGCGTACTCCCTGCCGCTTGCACGCCTTATAAAAATCAACAGCCCCGTACATATTACCGTGATCCGTAATCGCAAGGGACTGCATTCCAAGCGCCTTTGCACGGCTCACCAAATCGTCCAGACGGCAAGCGCCGTCCAGCAGACTAAACTCCGTATGCACATGCAAATGCGTAAACATCATTCAATTTCCTTTTTCTTTGCGTAGTAAATTACACGTTCTCGTCCAAAGCCGCAGCAATATCTACAATGCGCCGCAGTCGGTGATTGACCCCGCTGCGGGACAAAGCGCTCATCTCTGCCAATTCGCTTAAAGAGCTGTCCGGGTTTTCCTCGCGCAGGCGCGCCATGGCGTGCAAATCCTCGCTGAGATACTCCAGCCCACGCAGGCGCCGAATTTTCTCTATGGCATCCAGCTGCACCCGCACCGCTTGGACCATACGTTCAATATTGGCAGTCTCACAGTTGGCCTTACGATTGGCGGAATTGCGAATGTCTTTGACAATCTTTACATTCATCATCTCAAACATTGCGCCGGAAGCGCCCATCAGGTACAGGCAGTCCTCAATGGCCTCACTGCCCTTAAAGTACAGGATATGATATCCCTTACGATTAGTTAAGCCGGGCTTTAATTCCTTTTCCTCTAACATGGTCACAAAGCTGGCAGCCAAATTCTGATACGGCACAGTAAATTCCAAATGGTAGTCACTCTTAGGACTGGACACCGTGCCACAGGATAAAAACGCCCCGGCGATAAACGCATTCTGGCAATTCTCACAGTCAAAGTTGGCGTAATTCACCCGCAGACTGCCGGCACCCTGGTGGGCAAAGGTCTTCAGTATCTTGGCACAGTCGCTGCCGTCCGTTACGCTGACGGTAAAACTGCGTCGCCCGGGAGACGGCACCACCGCCGCCTCTACCCGGCAAATTTCCGCCAGCAGTACACTATATTTCTCTGCAATGCGGGGGTTCTCCGTTTGCAGCGCCACCTGGCGGGAGGAAAAACTTTTGCCGAAAAGGCACATTCCGTAAAGGAATGCTTTTCGGCAGCAAGGTTCTGTATATTGGGCGTCAATCAGTTCGCCCTTCACGGTTTGAGAAAAGGACATTTGCGTCAACCTCGGTTAATATCCCGATGATGGACGGTTACATTGTCCCACCGTGATTCAAAATGATCTTTCAGCGCCTCGGCAATCGCCACGCTGCGATGATTGCCGCCGGTGCAACCAATGGCAAAGACGATCTGGCTCTTGCCCTCTCGGATATACAGCGGGTTCAGGAAGTCCAAAAGACCGATGAGCTTTTGCAGCAGCTCCTCAGACTCCTTGAAAGAGAACACATAGTCCTTCACTTCCTTATCCAGGCCGGTTTTGCTGCGCAGCGCCTCCACCCAGTAGGGGTTTGGCAGGCAGCGCACATCGATCACAAAATCCGCTTCGCTGGGAATGCCGTGCTTAAATCCAAAGGACATCACATGAATGTTCATCATATCCTTGTCGCTGCCAAGAAGAATTTGGGCCAGGCGGGTACGCAACTGATTTGGCGCTGCATCCGAAGTATCAATCACATGATCCGCACGCAACCGCAGGGGCGCCAAAATCTCTTTTTCATAAGCCAGTGCAGCGGCAATATCCCCGTTAAAGCGATCTGCATAGGGGTGCTTGCGGCGGGTAAGCTTGTAACGCTTCAAAGCCACCGGGGTCTTAATATCCAAATAAACAATCTTCACATCATAGCCGTAATTGGACTTGGCGTCGTTCATGCTCTTAATGAAGTCCTCAAACACTTCACTGGAGCGCACATCCACCACAATGGCTACTTTACGATACTCCTCCCGATTGGCAATCAAGCCGATAAAGGTGGGTAGCAGCACCGGAGGCATATTATCAATGCAGTAGTAGCCCACATCTTCCAAAAAGCCCATTGCGCTGGATTTACCGGCACCACTGACGCCGGTTATAATGATCAGTTCCTTGTTTGCAAATTCCATTAACTTTTACTTACTCCGTTACTCGTATTTCCATTTCCAGCTCTACACCGGTCTCCGCCAGCACCTTTTCCCTGCACTGTCGGCAAAGGGCCAGCACATCGGTGCAGGTGGCACCGCCTGTATTGATCACAAAGCCCGCGTGCTTCTCGCTGACCCGGGCACCACCCACACTTGTACCTCGCAGACCGCATTGGTCAATGAGCGCACCGGCAAAGTGGCCGGGCGGGCGCTTAAAAGTAGAGCCTGCGCTGGGGTATTCGATGGGTTGCTTTTCCCGCCTGCGGCCGATCAGGTCGTCCATTTTAGCTTTGATCTCCTCCGGATCGCCGGGCTGCAAACGCAGCCCCAAACCGGTAATAATACAGCCGTTGTCATAATACGCGCTGTGGCGATAGGTCAGGTGCAGGTCCTCCCCTGCCAGCTGTCCCGATTTGCCGTCTCGATCAATGTGGGTGCAGCGCACCAGCACATCCTTCATCTCGCCGCCGTAGGCACCGGCGTTCATAAAGGCCGCGCCTCCGCAGGAGCCGGGAATGCCGTAGGCAAATTCCAGCCCCGTCAGGCTGTGCTCCAGCGCTGTGCGACACACCTTCATCAGCGACGCACCGGCCTGGGCAAAAATGGTATCGCCCTTTACCGTTACGGCAGAGAAGTGCTTATCCATCACCAGCACCGCCGCGTCAATGCCCTTGTCTGCCACCAGCAAATTAGAGCCGTTGCCGATGGTCAAAAGTCGCACGCCGTTTGCCCGGGCACACTGCACCAGTGCCGTGATCTGCTCTTCCGTCTCCGGGAACAGCAACACCCGCGCCGGGCCGCCGATCTTAAAGGTGGTGTGCAGGCGCATGGGCTCGTTTTCCAAATAATCGCAGCCCAGTTCCCGGGCTGCCGCAAGGAGTTCTCTCACGCCATCACCCTGCATTATTTCACCTGATACAGCAGCGCTGCGCCGATAATACCGGCGTTATTGCCCAGCTGTGCCTTTACAATCTGGGTTTGAATTTTGCTGTGAATGCTGTAACGCTCTGCCTGCACATAGCGGCGCAGGGGCTCCATTAAAGTGTCGCCCTCGTTGCAGATACCGCCGCCGATGCAGATAATTTCCGGCTGCAAGGCGTTGACCAAATTGATCAGCCCGCAAGACACATACTTGATATAGTTATTCACCACTTCAATACCTGCAATATCGCCAAGGCGCATGGCGTCAAACGCAGTCTTGCCGTTGACGCCGCCTTCTTCCGCAGCCAGGCGGTGCATAATGGAGTCCGGGTAATCGTCCATGGCGCGCTTGGTCTGGCGGATCAGCGCCGTGGCGGAAGCATAAGCCTCCCAGCAGCCCTTACGACCGCAGGAGCACTGCTCGCCGTCTACCATAATCACCATGTGGCCGCACTCGCCACCGGCGCAGTTGACACCGTTGACGATCTTGCCGTCCAAAATGATGCCGCTGCCCACGCCGGTGCCCAGGGTCACAGCCACAAAATTCTTAGACCCGTTGCCGCAACCGGCAAACGCCTCACCCAGTGCGGCGCAGTTGGCGTCATTCTCTACAAATACATTGTCGACCCCCAGGCGCTCTCGAAGCATTTCCCGGGCAGGCACATTGTTAAAGGCCAGGTTGTTGGCAAACTCGATCACGCCGTCAGCATTGCAGGTACCGGGAGAGCCCATACCCACGGCCACCAGGTCACTCATGGTGAGCTTGGCCTCCCGCACGGCCTCACGGCACACCTTCTCCACATCGTCAAAAATGGCGTTGGCCGGGCGCGGCGCATTTGTCTTGGTTTTTGCAGTAGAGATAATATTAAATTGATCGTCCACCACGGAGGCGACAATATTCGTGCCCCCCAAGTCAATTCCTAAGCTGTACATATCTTTTATCCTCCGTTATGAATTCTTCCAAATCTCCAGTTCTTTATCCTCCGGCTCGATCTCTTCCATCCCAAGACCGGCCATCAGCTCTTTGGCGGCGTTATAGCCCATTTTCTTTTGGCGGTTGTTCATGGCCGCCGTTTCTACGATCACCGCCAGGTTCCGCCCGGGGGTGATGGGTACGGTGATCACCGGCACCTGAATATCCAAAATACGGGTATATTCATTGTCCAGTCCCAGCCGATCATACGCCTTGGTGGAATCCCAAGCCTCCAGCTGAATGACCATATCAATTTTTTCCGTATTCTTAACGGCACCCATACCGAAGATCCGGCGCGCATTGATAATGCCAATGCCCCGCAGCTCCACAAAGTGGCGAATGTTGCTGGGAGATGCGCCTATCAACGTTTTGTCGCTGACCTTGCGAATTTCCACCGCGTCATCGGCGATCAGTCGGTGCCCTCGCTTGATCAACTCTACGGCCGCCTCGCTTTTACCCGCGCCGCTCTCACCGGTAATGAGTACACCTTCGCCGTACACCTCCACCAGCACGCCGTGGCGTGTGATCCGGGGGGCCAGTTCTGCATTCAAATAAGCGATTAAAGTTGCCAGGAAGGGCGAGGTCTCCTCTTGGGTGCGCAACAGCGGCACCTGGTGCGCCTTACACTCCTCTACGAAGTAATCCGGAATGTCCAGCCCTCGAGTTACCACAGCCGCAGCCGGGTGCAGTGCCAACCAATATTGGAGTGCCCGGCGCCGTTTTTCCGGCTCCATATTCAGCAAAAAGCCAAACTCCGTCCACCCTAGGATCTGAATCCGATCGGCATCGAAATAATCCGTATAGCCGGTCATCACGATCCCCGGTCGGTTGACCTCATTGGTGGTAATCAAGATCTCATCCGCCGGCTTTGGCAAATAGATGATTTCCAGATTATGCGCCGCTATGATCTTCTCCAGCGATACAGAATAGTTCTGGGTCATTTTTCTCCCCCTCCCATAGGTATTTATACATATATCATTATATAGAAAGGCGGCCGGGATAGCAAGCCTTTTTTGCCGCTTTTCCAAATTCTTAGGCCGTAACGCGGGATTTAGCCGCAGGGCATAAACAAACTGTAAAATTCGCTGCCCGGCAATTTACATTCAGGCAAAATTGTGCTATAATGCTCAAAAATCCTTATGATTTGCAAAAGCAGGTGAAAACTTGAACGATAAATTAAAAATCGCCATTGGCACAGATGCATTCCCACCCACCACGGACGGGATCAGCAATGTGGCTCAAAGCTATGCGGAGAAGATCAATCAAGGTCTTGGTGAGGCTGTGATCGTCACCCCAAAGAATCCGAATCAGCAGGACTATAAATATCCGTATGAGATCTTCCGCTATAAAAGCTGGTGGATTCCCACCAAAGAAGGTTACAGCGTAGGGTGGCCCTTTAAGCCGGAGCTGCACCAGGCCATTATCGACCGGCATTTTGATCTGCTGCACTCCCACTGTCCCCTGGCTACCAGCTACTACTTTAAGCGGGTGGCACAGTTGCACCCCATTCCTACGGTACTCACTTATCACACCAAGTATGAGTATGACTTTGACCGGTGCATTCCCGGCAAGCCCGCCAAGGACTTCGCCTACAATTTTATGCTGAAGAACATCAGCGCCGCCGATGAAGTATGGGTCACCAGCGCGGGCACGGTAGAGAGTTTGCGCCGCTTTGGCTACCAAGGCGATTATGTAGTGATGCCCAACGGCTGCGATATGCCCAAGGTAGATGTGCCCCAATCCCAAGTAGATATGATCCGCCGCAAGCATAATATTCCTGACGGCGTGCCGGTGTTTATCTATGTTGGCCGTATGATTTGGTACAAAAACATTCGTTTAATTTTAGACGCCTGCAAAATTTTAAAGGAGCGAGGCGAGGATTTTCGTTTGCTGATGGTAGGCTTCGGCGCCAACGAGAACGCCATACAAAAGTATTTTCGTAAACTGGGTCTGGCGGACAAAGTCATCTACACCGGCAAGGTGCTGGATCGGGCGGAAATTCAAGGCTATTACGGCATTTCCGATTTGCTGCTGTTCCCCTCTGTATTCGACACCAATGGCTTAGTTGTTCGAGAGGCAGCCTCTTGTGCCACACCCAGCTTATTGGTTGCCGGCAGCTGCGCCGCCGAGGGCATTACCGACGATCGCAATGGTTTTCTTTGCCTGGAGAGCGCCCACAGCATTGCAGTGCGCCTGCAACAGATCATGCACCATAAAGATTATCTCCACCGCGTGGGCAAGGCCGCCCAGGAGGAGATCTATATCAGCTGGGACGACGCTGTGCGCCGCGCCTACGATCGCTACCATATTGTGATCGACAACTTCAAATCAAGGCAATAACTTCAAATCCAGGCAATAAAAGATAATAAAAAACACCGGCGGTGGGCCTTTCGGTCCGCCGCCGGCTTTTTGCTGCCATTGTTCGTGGGTACTGTTGTATATCAAAGAAAGGGGGAAATCCAACAGCAGCGTCTATCTACGCCACATGGGCGTAAACGGTTATTCCAGTTCAATCCTGTGGCTCGTGGGTGTGTCCTCCGCCTTTTTTGGCAAGGTCAAGGTCAGCACGCCGTCCTTGTAGCCGCCCTTAATACCCTCAGTATCTACACCACTTACATCAAAACTGCGGCTGTAAGTACCATAGGAACGCTCAGAGCGAATGTACTTGCCTTTTTTGTCTTTCTCCTCATAGTCGGAGTGGCGCTGCGCACTGACGGTCATCCGATCGCCGTTAATGTCCACATGAATATCTTTCTTATCAAATCCGGGCAGGTCCGCTTCCAATCTGTAAGCGTCACCCTCATCGGTAATATCCGTCTTAAAGGCGGACTGACTGTCGTTACTGAAGAACACCCCAAAGGGGTCCTCAAAAAAGTGGCGTTCAAAGTTATCCATCTCTCTAAAGGGATCATAAGTGGTCATTGCATGATTATTTCTACGATTCAGCATATCTGTTACCTCCAAAATGAAATTCAAACTGTTGCTAACTTTATATGCAGATTCGGTAAGATTAAGTTGCCGACTGCGCTTGGTTGCTACCCATGGGTACCAACTCCTTTCTGATTCTAACGCACGGTTTGCATTGCTCTTTCTTTTGTTTCTCCCTTGGAACAATTCTTACTATAGACCCCATTTATGAATAATGTGTGAACAAAAGATAAATAATCAGCACTCTTTTTGCAAGAGTGCTAATATGTGCCATTTATTACATTTTTCAGTGGCTTTATCCTCTGCGCAGCAGCTTTTTGGCACAGGCAACCGCCTTTTGTTTTACACTTTTGCCATAGAACAGGCAATATTTGTCCGCCGCCCGCCGGTAGTCTAAATCACCTTGCCGTTTTTCAAATTCCGCAAAGAACGCAGCCCGTGCTTTCGGCTCCGTAGCAGAATGCACCGCACTGGGGTTCCCGGCTAAGGCCGACTCCAACGGTTCTGCTTTCAGTAGTAGATCCGATCGGATCTGCGCCAAGGCTTGTTCCCCGGCGGCGCTGTGCACCAGCACCAGTGAGGTGCCCTTATCGTCAAACATGGTGGGGTCCACATTTTGGATTCCCCAAAAGTCCGCCAAGGTCAGATCCGACACACGGCTTGCACCCTTGGCCGGGCAATGATAACAGGACAGGCGCAGGATCACATCGGAAAGAAACAGCCGCATATACGGGTTCTGCCTGTACGGGTGTGCCGTACCGTTCAGTTGCACGGAATATTGCTGCCAGCCGGTGCATTTGTCGCGAAAAGACAAGGGCAGCTGCGCACCGATGACCTTGGCATAAGCCTGCCATACCGCTTCCGACGGCACGCCGTGGCAAATCACATCTACCGTCACCAGTCCCGGCTTTGGTCCGCCTAAATAGCCCAGCAGCCCTTGCACCTGGCAGCCGGTGCCGGAGAACAGCACGCCCCTACCCGCGGCAAGATCCCGGCGCACCCGGGCATAGCAATCCCCCATACGGCTTTGCACATATTTGCTGCCCATCAGACGGGGCAGATCCTCTGTATGCGTTATGCGCAGATGGCGCACCGTCAGATCCGGCTCTATTGCCGCACCGTAGACTGCGCCGCCCTGCTCCAGCACTTTCTCCGCCAAAAGGGAGAATACGCCACCGGAGGAGCTTTGTGCCCGCTGTCGGTCTTGCCGAGAAATGGCGGCGTAACAAAGGGTTTCCTTATCATCCACCGGCAACGACTTTTGTGCCGGGCAAACCCGGTTGCAGCGGTCACAATTTATACAAGCTGCTTCCTCTGCCACAGGGTAGAAAAAGCCCTCTTTGTCCCGCTCCAAACGCAAACAGCTTTTGGGGCATGCGGTCACGCAAGCGGTACAGCCGGTGCACCGCACTTTCGGCGTATTCAGCAACCGGACCACCTCCGCAGCACAGGCACCTTACCCTTGGTCAGCCGGTTCAGCAACCCGGCAAAATAGGCGAATTCATCTGTTTTTCGATACGCGATCAGGAACACACCATTGGGCAGCACGGCACACACAAGCAGCCGTAAAATCATAGTCACAATCAGCGACGGCAGCGTGATAAAATGACAAATGCCAACGCACACGCCGCAGCAGACTGCCGCCAGTGCCACATAGCGTAGGGTGCGGCCCACATAGGGCTTCCAACTGCAATGGAACACCACAGTAAACAGGTTATGGGCCAGCCAGGGCATACCCACCACCAACATGGCAATGATGGTGGAGATTAAAATACCGTAAAGCCCCCAAAACTGCACCAAAATCAGGTTCACCACCAGATTCACCAGGGAGCAGATCAGCGGGCGCCAACGGTCCTCGTGCCACATACCCGCTGCGTCTTTGTACAAATTCAGCAGATTATTGATCTGGCGAATGATGAAGTAGGCACAAAGGATCAGCACCATACCGTAGGGCAGCAAGTTGTCCTTACCCACCCAAAGGGTCATAAACGGCTGATACAGGCAGGCAAAACAGCAAATGCAAAAAGCCGACAGCCAGGACAGCAGAAAAGTAAATTTCCGCAGATCTTTATAGTTTTTCTCCTCACTCTCGGTTACCAAGCTGTTACCGATCCCCGCCAAGCTGGAACTGGTGATCAGTGTCACAAAACCGAATACCGCATTCAAAATGTAAAAGTAATTCTGATACTTAGCCAACGCCGTTAGACCAAGAAAGGCTGAAATGACCAGCGTATCGGCAGAATCATACACAACAGAGCCGATCTTGGAAGTAAACAGATCTTTAATACGCTGGTTGATAATCTGCACTTCTTCTTTTGGCAATTTGCCAAAGGCTTTGTACTGGGGATACAGCTTATCCACCACAACAGCCATTACAATATTGCTCAAAATTCCGCTGAGCAACGCCAGCATGATATAGAGATAATAATTTCTTGTAAAATACAGAACAGCAATTTGAACACCATACTTGATCGTATTGATGATATAACCGATCTTATCACCAATATCGTTGCGCTGGTGCGCAAACAACAAACAGTTTTTATAAGCGAATAACCAATAAGAAACAACCGTGGTCGCCAAATTGATTAAGTAGAGAACATACAAGTTAATATCCGGCGGCAAATCCTTTTTAATCAGCGAAGGCAAAGCCGGCATAATGGCCAAGCCAATCACCAAAATGATTGCGCCCACCGCACGATAATACAATTTGTACAGCCGCATTAAGGCGCAGATGCGCGTGGTATCCTGCTGGGCAATGGGCTTATACATGCTGAAAGTCATAGCCGATCCAACACCCAGTTCAGCCAAATTGAGGACACTCAGGACAGAGGAAAACACACCACCAAGGCCTTCATACTCCATACCCATCCAATAAATGACCGCCGTGCGCATTAAAAACGGCACAATCAAATTGTAAATGCGCGTGATTGTTCCGAAAAACAAATTCCGCGCCGCGTTTTTGGTTCTGCTGTCGTTACTCATGAATCTCCAATGCGTTCTTCAAATAATCCAGTGCAAATTGCCGCTCCCGCTCCAAAACCGCCGGAACGGAAGCATAGTCTTTATAAAAAATGTGGTCCGGGTCCTCCTGCACAGAGCCGCGGCACCAGTCGTCAATGCCAAGGCTGCCAAAAAGAGTATTGAGCCTGCTCCCCATATCTAAGTTGTTGTCTTCTCTTGTAAAGCTGCGAAACGGCTTGCCAAAGAGTATTGAAAACACACTGCCGTGGAACGAATCCGTCAGCATCAACTGGCAGTGATGCACCAGCCAAATAAATTCATCCGGCGTGGTCATATAGTGCGCCAAATTTTGAGGCTTATCCACCCATTCGCTATCTAAAGCGATCCATTGCAAATCGTACTTGTCTGCAATGTTTTGAATAAACGCTTGCCGTTCTGTAGAAAGCGCACCTAAGAAATAAGTCAATAAAAATTGCTTTTTCACCTTATAGTTCGGCTTCTTTTCCAGTGCTGTCCACGCCTGTTCTGTCAGCAACATCGTCGGATCCAGCACCACAGGGACAGATCGACCGGTTAGATTCTGTATGATTTGTGCACCCTGTGTTTCTCGAACAGAAATAGATTTAAGTGCCGATAATTCCTGTATATACTTGTCCTCTAATTCTTTTGGGATTTGATCTACCCCAATACTGGCCGCATAGGCGATCCGTTTTTGCGGTTCAGCGAATGTGCCAAAATAAAAGTCCAGCGCTTCACGCACGAACCAAAAATCAGGGTTCCAAATTTGATCGGAACCAAGCACTACATAATCGCAATCACTCGCCCGGTGATAGTCCTGCCACTGCAGATGGTGTTTATCCCATTTTCCAAACTGTCGAAAGCGCCGCAGCATATAGCCATCCCGCAATCCAAAAATGCGCTTTACTTCCTGTTTGGCCCAATGTTTTATTGAAAAGGACACTTGAAGCGGATCATTAAAAGTCACCGTATCAAAGCCAAGATTGCGCAAAACAGAATCCAGTGCATAGTTCTGCAATCGATTTCCATAGTTCGCTTGGCCAACAATTGTGGCAATTCCTACCTTGTCTTTTCGTTTATTATTCATCCTCAATTAATCCTTAATGCAGATTTTTTCCATAAAAAGTAGTAAAAATGCAGCAACTTACAATACAAATGCGGAAACCGAAAATAGAACAGCCACAAGTACTTCTCCTGTCCATCAAGCGTGATACCTGTGAGCGCCTTTTTGTTTTCTTTTACATAATTCTTTGTTGCATCCATAAAATGATTCCATGCAGTTTTGGAATATATGATATCAGGTACATCATCCGCAATACGCATATCCGTCTTCCAGCCATTTGAATAAACAACGCGGTAAAGCATTCCGGTTACATCTGTATGATACTCGGCAGCACAAGAAACCAACTCCGCTATCATCGTCGAATCAATCCAATCATCCGAATCAACAAAACTAATATATTGTCCAACCGCATTATCACGGCGGACATTTCTCGCAGACGCAACGCCGCCGTTTTCTTTGTGGATCACCCGCACACGGCTGTCCTTCTCCGCCCAGGCGACGCACATGGCCGGGCAATTGTCCGGTGAGCCGTCGTCTACCAATATGATTTCTAAATTCTTTTAGGTCTGGTCCACAATGCTTTACACGCACCGATCCAGGTACGGCTCCGCTGTATAGACCGGCACATTCGCCGAGATCAGCGGCTCATTTTGCATAATTTTTCTCCTCGATTTCAGCCTGTATCGCTCTCACGATCTCCGGGTCCGCCTGCATACTGAACTTGCGGGCAAACATAGCCGGAGATTGCATAATTTCATCATAGTCTGCCATACGGAACACATACGGATGCCCCCGCTCCCAGTCGATCAGCCGCGCGCAAGCCATTTGGTCGTTATTGCAATTCGGCATATATAAGTTGGCGGCAAAGGGCGAATTCACCAACATGGTCTGCACGAACACTTCGTCCCCGCAGTAGCAATAGGCAAACAGCTGTTCAACCCGGTCCGCCTGACTGACAATATACTTAGCAAAGTCCCCGGTAATGCTAAACCAATTGGTACCTTTTTGTACAACCAGATTCTGTCCTTTCAGCCGATCTACACGAAACAGAACTTGCAACCGAAAAGCAATTTGTGCAAGTATCTTGGTAAAGAAATTCCGCTTTTTACGAAACAAATGATAATAGCGAATCCTTGCAGCAAAAGCCGAATTCGGCTCATTTTCGGAAAAATGTACAAACTCTTTCCCAGCATTTTTCTCAAAAAAAGCGTGAATATCATCATTAGATTTAATAGGCAGATCCACGCCGGAGATCAAATGGTAATAGGCATAGGGCTGCGCCGGATCCTCCCCCGCCACTGCTGTTTGTAGAAGGAGCAACTCTGTATTTACTAACGAAAAATCGCCCCAGGTCGCGGATATTCGGCGCGGCGTAAACCGCAACCTGGAATACTGTGTCAGCGCCTGAAAGGACTTAAAATCGAAGTCCTTGACCTTAGCATCTATATGAACATAAATATCATTTCGCGGATCATCCAAAAGTCGCACCAAGATCTCCAGCAGGTCAAATTCATTGTGCGCAATAATCATATATGCGTGCTTTTGCATACAGTCACCTACTTTTTAGGCATAGCCTTGTGATAGAGTTTGGCCGACAGGGCCAGCAACAGCATTTTTGCCTTGTCTCTCGCCCCGTACAAAGAGGAGCGCCACACCGTCCATTTATACTTCAAGATTTCCGCCCGCAGACCGGGATAATACTCCAGGCACCGCCCGCTGCTAAGCATATTGTTCATCACGATCATGGCGGAATTCAAATAGCCTTTCAGGCAATAGGGCTGAACTTGTCCATCGGTCTGCTCACCCATGATCTGTTTTTTCACTTCAATAATAGAGAACGCTGTCGGCCGGAACACAGAATTGGTCACAGACGCCCGGTTCACCCGATAAACATAGTAAGTGCCGGTCATATAAACCATCTTCGGCTTCTTTTGGATCACACAATAATTGAATAAAATATCCTCGGAATATCCGGGGCGAAAGCGCATACCGTTCAGCACACTGCGCTTATACAATTTGTTCCACACGGCGCCGCTCATCAGCCCATCGTTCATAATGTCAATAACCAGTTTGTTGTACTCCGGGCAGTATGTCTGCGAATTAGTACAGATCTCTTGCATATCGCCGTCCACGTTCTCGCAATAACCGCAGCGCACAACATCTGCGTTCTCCTTAACGGCGCAGGACACAAGCGCAGCAGTCATATCCGGCAAAATCCAGTCGTCGCTGTCCACAAATTGTATGTAATCACCGGTTGCCGCGTCCAGTCCCGCGTTGCGTGCCGATGAAAAGCCGCCATTTTCTTTATGTATTACGCGAATACGATTGTCTTTCTCCGCCCAAGTGTCGCACATGGCCGGACAGTTATCCGGCGAGCCGTCGTCCACTAAGATAATCTCCAAATTCTCATAGGTCTGGTCCACGATGCTTTGCACGCAGCAATCCAAATACGGCTCCACTTTATAGATCGGTACAATCACGCTGACTTTTCCATAATCCATTATGCTCTCCCATTACGCAATTTGTAATACAAATTCCAGGCTTTGATCAGCAGATACAGCTGACCCGGCTTTTGCTGCTGCACAGCACGCACGGCAACCACTACCTGTCTTGGCAAGGCACCGGGAACAGACGCCAGCAGTGCCCGCAACTCCTGATTTTGGCAAACTCGGGCACAGGACTGCCGCATTCCCTTACGATCCAGATCACAGTCCAGTGATGCCTGATTGCGCACCCAAAGTTGCAGCAGATAAGCAGCATACATTTGATACTGAGCAAAAAGCGCCCGTTTATCTGTGTCAAAATATGTCCGTAAAATATCCAGCGGAATAAAAATTGTCTCCGTTAAATGCGGGTCAAACGCAGCTGTCATGGACTGGGCATTGTTGCGATAATGGTACAAACAGCCGTCCACATACGCCAGGCTCTCAGCCGCCAGCAAACAGGGATAAGTAAACGCGGCGTCCTCACCGATCTTCACCTTCGGTGTGACCGGGTACAGGCACTGCTCCAACAGCTCCTTTTTAAACACCTTGGACCAACAGCAGGGGTTGATACCAAAGGAATAATAGGGTGCATGGTACAGCATAGTGGGATAGATCTCCTGCGCCAACTGCGCTTTCGTATAATACGCCCGCTGCAAATGCTGGGTACTTGGCTCGTTATGGTCTGCAAAGGCATAATAGAACTCGCAAAGAGCCATATCCGGCGCATATCGGTCAATCGCCGCCGCAAAGCGGGCATACATATCCGGCTCGATCCAGTCGTCGCCGTCTACAAAACCCACATAATCCCCTTTGGCCACCCGCAGACCGGCCTGGCGTGCGGACATCAAGCCGCCGTTGGGCTTATGCACCACCTGCACCCGCGCGTCCTGACGGGCATAGGCATCACAAATGGCCGGGCAGTTGTCGGTTGAGCCGTCATCCACCAGCACAATATCCAGGTCCGTATATGTCTGTGCCAAGATACTGTCCACACACTGGCGAAGATAGGCTTCCACTTTATATATGGGAACAATTACGCTAATGGTCATAAACGCTCCTTAAAAATGCATCCAAATCAATGAACTGCCTACGCAGGCATACCAAAAATGCACACAGATATAAGCAAAGTAGACAAGCAGCATGGCGCCTTGGGTACGCACGCGCAGCACCATTTTCTTCTCACCGGTATAAATAAAATTAGGTGGTTGTTTCTTCACAAAATCCGCTTGCTTTTGCATACCCACCATAAAGAGCACAGCGCCCATGATCGGCAGGATCCACCGGGCAAAGCGCAAAAAGATCAGGGAACTAAACAGACAGCCGATCATGAAAAACGCAGTGGTGGAGCAGTAGCGATAAAAGCGATAGATGGGATCTGTCTCTTTATCCCGCACAAAATAGACAGAGAAGTACCAAATTAAAAGCAGCACAATTACTAAGGTGACGATATTGACCAAAAAGCCTGTACTTGTATTTAGTCGTACTGCTTCTGTATTATTTTCAGACTTTTCAGCAATAGAAAGTATGAATTCATTGTCTGATTTTTCAGAAATAAATTGGATAAACGCACCACCAACAGCCAGTCCCAAGATCATAACCACATTGATAAACTTGCTGTTAAACTTCATGGTCAATAAGGTCAGCAACACCAACGCCACTGGCAAAATCGGCGAAGAATGGAGCAGACACGCCGCGACATAACCGAAAAAGCACAAGATAATATTACGCTTTTCCACCAAATGATAATAAGCGCAGGCAATTACAACGGCAAAGGCCAGTCCGTTACGAATACCGGACGCTGTATCATAAAACCAGTAGGTAGACAGGAAAAACAGTGTACCCAGCAGTACATAGCCTTTGCTCACCTGATAGCGCTGAGCTGCTTTGTACATCACCAGGAACATTAAGGCATAAACGATAAACATAGTCACCGCAGCCAAATAGCGGTTGTTGGGAAAAAAGCTGAGAAAATAGAAATAGTAACGCATGGTTACAAAAGTTTGCCAATCGTACCAGTTGAGATCGACGATATAATCCAAACCGGCCTTCCCTCGCTCTCGCATAATATCCAGCATACCGTAATAGCGATACAGATCGTCCGTTTCATCCGGCACAATGTGATAGGCCAAAATCGTCATGGCCACCACAACCGCAACGAACGGGATCCACATATATTCTCTTGGCAAAATCAAAAGCAGCAGCGCATAGCCTGCAACAATGATCACAAACCATGTAAGTGCAGATAATCCTAACATGAAATCCTCTTTTTACTTTTCTTATTTACGCAAATAAATTTGCTCCAATTTTTCACACACCCGGGCAATATCAAAGTCCTCGACCACCCGATCGCGGGAAATGGTGTGGCGATCGATACGCAACGCCGTTTCAATTTTTTTTACCCATTCTTCCGGCTGCGCCTCAATAGAAGCAAACTGCAACGCCTCGGTGAGCTTCACTGTAGGCGTAATGGTATCTGACACCACACAGGGCAGCTGCGCCGCCTGGGCTTCAACCAGTGTCAGTGGGAAGCCCTCGTGAATGGACGGGAACACAAAGCAGTCCATGGCCATCAAAAGTTGCGGAACATCGTTACGAAAGCCAAGAATATGTGCGCATTTTGATAATTGAAGTTGCTCAATTCTCCTTTCGAGCTGCTGACGATCCTGACCATCGCCAACTAAGATCAGCGCACTGTTTTCATAGCGCCGGTGAAACGAATGGAAAACATCCAATAAGAACATTTGATTTTTGACATCGTGCAACTGCCCGCAGTGACCAAGCACAATTTTATGATTCAAGCCCAAAGAAGCCCGCACATTTTGACGAACTGTTTCGTTCAGGTAATACTGCTTCGTTACAATTCCATTATTCAGAACTGTACCTTTACGGCGAAATCCTCGGCGACCTGCCAAATACTCCCCTGCCGCCTGACTGCAGCCAATAATATCCGTTGACACAAAAGAAACAAATCCGCGCATAACAACATGATAAAGACTTTTTATGAAACGAATTACCGGATTTCTGATTTTTCGCATTGGCTGTGAAAAATGCGCGTGCGCTACGCGTTTTTCTACGCCGCATCTCTTGGCTGCGAATAGTGCAATGCCGCTATAAAACAGTAAGTGACAGTGTACGATATCGAAAGGTTCTTTCTTCAACAAGCGCTTGTAGAAAAAGTAGCTTTTTATATAGGAGCACGCCGTATCCGGCTGATGCAATATTCGCACGCCGGACTGTGCCACCTGGGACTCCATTGGGCCTATTTCATCATGCCGCAGGCAATATACGCACTCAAACTTATCGGGATCTAAGTGCTGTTGCAAACGAACGGCAACCAAGTCCGAGCCTCCATATTGCAGCGGATCATTTATTATCAATACTTTTTTTCGCTTTTGCTTGTCCATCTGTTCCAAACTCATTTTATCTTATTTCGCACGCGTTTCCAAAATCCACCGACCAAATTCAGGATATGCAGTTCCGGCGGCGTTTTCAAATCGATCACTTCTACATGATTTAACCGATTATAGGTATGTATTCCTTGATAAGCAACGCCTGTATTTGTTTTAATATCTACAGGCTGCAATTTCTTTACACAATGCTCCAAATACTCGTTAGAATCGATCTTATCCATAGCATTCAAACACAAGGCGCAGCCATATCCATCCGAACAGTCCTGGGATGGGCGATACCAAACACCGTCTTGCTCAAAGCATTTACCGGCACCGCGTGCTGAAGATAAATCGCGCTTTACCGGATTCCTTGGGCACGGTACCCATTCTCCGTTAACACAATGAAAAAGATCCAGCCGATCAAACAAAAGTCCGTCATCCACTGTCGTGGAAAAACAATATTGCTCTTGATTATGGGAAAAGAAGGTACTGTCCACTAAGCGTTCGTGCATAAGCACTTTTTCTTTTTCCCAATGATTCGGAAAAGATAAACATTTGAACCGATAAAGCTCGCCAGACATGTTTGACTCAGGCACAATATAAAGATTGCCATCAGCTTCATAGATAAAAGGGTAAGACAAATGCGATGTTGCTTCACAAATAATATGAATGTCCCCGGCTGTGTGTTCCGTAATTTGTCTGTATCCCAGCACGCCTTTTCGTTTCAATCGATCATATGCCTCAAAAAAGACAAAATAATGATCATCTTTTTGAAATAAGAAAGGATCTGCACACCAGTACCTTTTGCTATTCGGCAACACAACAAACGGCGTACTTAAATCGGTCATTATACTGTCATTGTTCTTATTGAAACGAACGGCGCAACACCACTCTGAAACACTTAGTTTTCTCATTCGTAAAACTTTCCTTTTGTACTGTGATTAGATATGCGTTCGATCATAATAAATGCGACCCAGAAGCGTAAATAGCGGAATGCCAAAAGCAGATGAAGCAAGCCGAACAATACGCAGATCTCGCCAATAACCATACTTCAAAATCATGCGATGCTTGCGCATAAGTTCCAGTGACTCCTTGCGCTCTTTTCCATGAAGCCGCCCTGTAATCACAAACCCTGTTGAGTATATAAAAGCTAAATAATTCAAATAGTCTTTACGCAATTGATCATTGCTTTCACAGGATAGAATCGGAACCCACTTGTTAAGTGTATAATCAATACCCTGAATCATTTTTATACTTCCAGAATGTGTAATGGAGCCCTCTCTCTGCAAGCGGTATGTATAAAAAGGCTCGTTCATAGCAAAGATCTGTTTACAATGGCTGAAAATCATCAAAACATACTCGTGATCCTCAGCCCGAATCCCGCAGTGAAAGCGAATTCCGTATTCATCAAGTAATGCTCGCTGAACCGTAAATATGGTAGGCCCGCCAGGTATTTTTTTCTGTGAAAGCAGATAATGAAGAGACTGCTCCCGATCCGCAACCTGGTTTAACAAGTGCAAATCGTAATCCGATCGGGATATGCGTTTCTCACCGGTTTTCATATTCCAGTCCGTACAGCCAAACAGAATCACATCTGCGCCGCTTTTATCAATGTTTGCAGAGAGCATCTCAAACATATCGCTACGATTGTAAAAATCGTCGCCATCCAGAAGCAGCACATACTCACCTTTTGCTTGCTCAATTCCTGCGTTTCTCGCTTCTGACGCTCCACCATTCTCTTTATGGATCACGCGAATACGCGCATCTTCCTTAGCATACCCGTCGCACATTTGGGGACAGGCATCCGGCGATCCGTCGTCCACCAAAATCAATTCCCAATCCGTATAGGTTTGGTTCTTCACACTTTGCACACAATCATCCAAGTAATCTGCCACTTTGTAAATCGGAACGATAATTGAAAACCTCAAACGCTCACTCCTTATAAATTTTCTCCAGTTGTATCGCGCAGCCGCGTATATTCCACCCACCGGCAATCAGCGCCGCCGTGGGACTTTGGCGTGGCGGTTGCGGCTGCAAGGCAGCCCCTGCCCATTCTTCCGACGACTGGTGCAAAGACAGGGTCTTCACCAACGGCGTACACGCCACCTCCCGGGTGACCGCGTCAGACAGCACCACCGGCAACCCGGCAGCCTGGGCCTCTACCACAGACACCGGCAGTCCCTCGCTGAAAGATGGAAAGACAAACACATCGCACCCTTGCAGCAGCTCCGGCACATCCCGCCGCTGGCCGAAATATTGAATTTGCTTTGTGATCTGCAACTTCTCCGCCAAAGCGTTCAGCTCCGGCGTAGGTTGGGCACCGATCAGCCACAACTGCGCGCCCGGCCTTTGCGCCGTGATCTGCGCAAACACGGAAAATAAAAAAGGGTGATTCTTTTGCTTGACCGTGGCCTGACCGATATGGCCCACCACAAAAGCGTCTGTAGCCTGTTCCCGCGCGCGCACAGCTTGTCGCACCTGCGGGGAATACGCATAAGCGGCACAGTCAATGGCATTATTCAGCACCCGAAAGGGTCGATTGCCGTACCACATTTTGCCGGCCGCATTGCTGCACGCAAAGCGCGTAGGCACCATATACTTGGCATATAGACTGAGCAGCCGGTTTCGGCGGCCGTTGCCGGACAAAGAATACGCAGTGGTGTGGCAATGCACAGCGATTTTATGAATCCCGGCTCGTTTGGCAGCCGGCGCAATAAACACCGCAAAGTGGGGGCAATGGATATGCAGCGCCACCCACGCACCGGCGTGCTCTGCAAAAAAACGTCCCATTTTGCCGTTGCACAGATCCTGCGGGCAGGGTGCATCCAGCCGATACACCTTACCGCCCAGCGCCTCGACCTCCGCTTGCCGTGTTTGAGGTTTCTCCGCAAAATAGGCAACATCAAATGTAATGTCCGGCGGCATCGCTTTGGCATAGTTCAAAATCACGCTCATCACGCCGTTAGCCACGCCAATATCCGGTATCACCTGTAACACACGCATAAATGCCAACCTCACAAAAGTTCTAACGCTTGATAAATTTCAATCATACGGTGCAGCACCGGCTCCACCGCATAGTCCTGGGCCAGTGTCCGCCCGGCAACGCCAAAGGCCGCCGTTTGTTCTGGATCGGCATAAAGGGACCAGATCCGATCCGCCATCGCCCGGCTGTCGTTTAGCGGCACCAAGTAGCCGCTCTCACCGTCCCGCACCAGGTCCCGATTGCCGCGCACATCGGTGGCTACAACCGGATTGCCCAGCGCCATAGCCTCCACCAAATTGATAGGCAGACCCTCCTGCCGACTGG
>ERZ773260.2280-NODE-2280-length-21741-cov-3.681038_pt1 | contig 21741 bp, 9 predicted proteins | sample MGYA00511387_ERZ773260 | MGnify/ENA primary metagenome ERZ773260 (study PRJEB29015, sample SAMEA2737745) | human gut metagenome | biome: human gut; feature: human-associated habitat; material: faeces | place: China | collected 2012 ... | reverse complement strand
TTCAGAATGTCGATACCGCTTTTTCTCCAGGCCGGAGCTTCTTTAAATTCCGGGAAGAATGCACCTGCATAAATCATACGCTGAGCTTCGAACAACAAGTGATTACCCTGATCAGAGTAATTAGCCAGAATATGTACGGCATGTTTATGATAGTTCACCAGAAATTCAGTCAGGAAATCCGGAGTGAAAGAAGGAGAGGGGAGGAACAACTGGAACTGTGTAGTCTGATCCTGCAGACGATTACTTACTTCCAGCGGACGCCATGCGAAACGTACATTTTCCACTTCGCCTTTAATCTTACCGTCACTTACCAGTTCGTATTCTTTCTTGTCCATCTTCACCAACGGATTCTTTTTGATCCAGTCGATGTATTGGTATGCCCATTCTTTGGCATATTTCTCGTCACCCGATACACGGTATGCCTTACCCATCGGAGTAAACCATTTATGACGGTGCAACTGCCAGCGGAGCTCATTATCTTTCACCGGCCAGTATTGCCAGTTGATATCTTCTCCATAATTGTAAGAAGGTTGATAACCTTTATGTACGAAGAATGTATGTTTCAATCCGTCATCCGCCCATTGCTGTTCTTCTTTGCTGATAGTCACTTTATTCAGGTTGATATCCGGAGTTTTTACGTTGGTACGTGCGCGGTAATAGTCCAGTAATGCTTTGGCAGCATCCTCATCTTTACCCTCCTGATGCAAAGTTTTTACTTTCTCCAGTCCCGGATAGTCCAGGTTAAGAAGAGAAAAGACTTCGCTTTTCAGTTCTTGGGCGTAACCCTTGCTTACGAAACATGCGATTGCAAGCAGAACGATGTACTTTAAAGTTTTATTCATGATATAATAGGTGTTATAATTTTATGTATTAGATATCTTTGTAATTGATACCTTTCAGATCCATGAATCTCTTCAATGCTTCCAGATAATAGTAGTCAGCATAGTTCAGTGGAGTGTCGATTTCAGAACCATTGGGCAGTGAACCTACGGAATGCATCAAGATGAATCCTTGATTGTCACCCACTTTTGCAAGATATGCATCACTTGACAGACTCTTCAGAATCTTTTCCGCATAATCCAGATATTTCTGTCCATTGGGAACCATTGTGCTTAGTTCAATCATTGCAGAAGCAGTGACAGAAGCAGCAGATACATCGCGTGGAGTTTCTTTGGTTACAGGAGCATCATAATCCCAATAAGGAATAGCGTCGTCTGTTTTTACGCGATCCATAATCATATCAGCTATATCCTTTGCAAAGTTCAGGAAGATGCTGTCATTTGTTTCGCGGAAACAAGCGGTATATCCGTACACAGCCCATGCCTGTCCGCGTGCCCATGAAGAATCATCGTTCTTGCCTTGGTGGGTTTGTTTTCGTTCTACTGTACCATCGCTGTTATAGCTTACTACATGCCAGCAAGTATAATCCGGGCGGAAGTGATTATGCATCGTTGTCATGGCATGTTTGATAGCGATGTCTTTATATCTATTGTCGCCTGTTGCTTTTGCTACATTGAACAGAAGATCAAGGTTCATCATATTGTCGATGATAACCGGGAAGTTCCATGTTCCGAAATCCCATGAACGGATAGCACCGATAGAATCATTGAAACGACCGCAGAGGTTATCGGCAGTTTCTCTCATCACAGCAGCGATGGTATCGTTAGGTGAAAGACGTTCTGCATTGCCGTAGCTACAGTTGACCATAAATCCCAAATCATGTGTACCTTTATAATAGCGTACCGGATTCAGAAGATTGGTATATTCGATTGCTTGAGTTTTCAGTGTATCGTTTCCTGTCAGTTCGTATGCATACCATAATGAACCGGGGAAGAAACCGCTCGTCCAGTCATAAACGTTGCAGAGGCGACGTTTGCCTAGCTGTTCGGCAGTAGGCTGTGCACGTAGGGAATCTTTAAATGTTAATGAATCTCTTTCCAACTGACGGCAAAGGAAATCCATGTCATAGCCGGTACGGATGGAGCGTGGCAGCATCCCTGTACCACTAACTTCTTCAGCAGAAAGTTGTAATTGGGCAGAAGCTACATCCAGTCCTTTTTTTATCCAACTGTAGTCTTCCTTTGGGGTTGTCTGGCACGACGCGAGTGCAATACTAACCGAAGCAAAGAGAACAAGTTTCTTTTTCATGTTATTCATTTTAAGTGATTGTTTTTAGAAGTTTTGTAACTGATGCAAAAGTAGGTGAAAGACCTAATTTTGTGTTACAGGATTGTCGAAAAGGCGTTTAAATAGAGCTTTTCAAGTTTTGATTTTGTTGAAAAAGGTTTTAAATATCTCCAATATGCCCTATTTAAGGCATATTGGAGAGAAGTTATAGAGATTTTGTTACCAACCAGGGTTTTGTTTGAACTGAATACACAAGTCCTTTTCACGTTGTGGAATAGGCAGTAATTCATGTTTGTTTTTCTCTGTATATTTATATAACAAATATCTGTAATTATCTGCAGAATCCCACCAGTTTGCTAAAGCAGCATTCGTTTTTTGTATAGTTTCATAATAGATGCCCCAGCGAACTAAATCCATACGACGATGACCTTCAAATGCTAATTCATACGCACGTTCTTTTCTGACTGCTTCACGGAAAGTTTCTTCATTTAAGTTTGAAAGGTCGCAGCTTCCTGTATTGCTAGGATATCCATATCCACGACGACGAACTTCGTTAATTGCAGCATAAGCTTCTGTGGTAGGACCATGTTTCCATTCATTCAGCGCTTCGGCATAGATGAGTAATACATCTGCATAACGTAAGAAATACCAGTTTGCGTTAGATTTATCGTTATTGATAACCCCACCTGTCTTTTGGTATTTTATAAGATCCCATTTGGCTGGTGTATAGTTTTGTTTTTCTTTTTGAGCTTGAGTGGGATCTTGGTCTTTTAATTTTGCAGATTCTTCCGTATCACTTTTACCTTTAGCCCATAATACGTAATCGTCATCATACTTATAGTTTGCTACTGATAGATCGCGACGTTTGTCATTTGCATTTTTGCCGTCTCTCCAATCGAGCACGAATGTATGGACTACTTTCATATTTCCTGCACAACTACCTCGTACACCGGCGATAGCTGTTGTTTTTACTCCATTCCATTTGCCGATACGCCCTACAGGATCTCCAGAACCAGATACGGTAGGAGAATAGAATGAAATCTCGATTAAGCTTTCTGTTGGATCCCATACACTGCTACAAGTATTTTCCCATAACTTTTCATAATTGCGCAGTAATGAATGTTTGCCGGATTCGATGAGGATACGTGCTGTTTTGGCAGCATCTTCCCATTTTGCTGTATTTTGTACAGGATATCCTGCCCATGTAGCATACACTTTTGCCAAGAGCCCAAGTGCTGCCCCTTTACTAAAACGATATGATGTGTTCTCACGAAGCTGATCGTCGATTGCATATGGTAGGACTTCACTAGCATAAAGAAGATCGTCTTCAATAAATTCATATACTTTATCAGGAGTAGCCTGTGTAAAAGTAGTAGGAGCTTGATAAGACATCTCTGTACTGGTAATCAAAGGAATATTTCCATAACGACGAACTAACTCGAAATAGAACATGGCTCTTAACGCTCTGGCTTCGGCTATATAAAGAGTTGCGATCTTTTTATCAGTAGTATTATAAGTCTCTATTTTTCCACTAATACGTTCCAGGAAGTCGTTTGCTCTGTAGATACCTTTATAAAGGACTTGCCATGTTTGTTGAATTTCTACTTGGGTAGTAGGAAAAGCGTTATTGACAATGATACGATAATTCGTTATATCGGAACCTTCTCCTTGAGATATATCTGTTCCCATGTTGAACAAGAAAGATAGATGATACCCGTATGCAGCATCTTCAACAGTTGTACGATATACTCCTAATAGAACATCTTGTGCTTCTTTAGCATTAGTCATATAATTCTTCTTTTCCATTTCGCTTCTTGCCTCTTCATCTAATGAGCATGAATAAGGTAAAATGCACAGAATGGACATTGCTATGTAATATATTAATTTCTTCATATTATTTTCTCATATTAGAACTGTAAATCAATACCAAATGTAAATACTCTACTCTTAGGATAAGCACCCCAATCCAGTCCGGGAGTCATAGGACTTTTGCTGGCTGTACTTACTTCCGGATCATATCCGCTATAGTTGTTAAAGCAGAAGAGATTTTGTCCGGTAGCATATACGCGAAGTTTGGATACATGGAAACTACGAGTCCATTTATGAGGCAGTGTATATCCTAGTGTTATATTCTTCAAACGTAGGAAAGAACCATCTTCTACAAATCGTGAATACACATCGTTTACTACGTATCCATTGTAGCGAGGTACCTTGTTTGAAGCGTTTGTCGGACTCCAACGGTCTGCTACTTCTGCTAATTGGTTTCTACGTTGTGTATTGGTTTGAGTTGCATACAAACGGGTTGCATTATAAATGTCATTGCCGTAATTGAATTGCAACATAAAGCTAAAATCAATACCTTTATAGTTGAATGTGTTAGTGATACCACCATACCATTTAGGCAAAGCATTACCGATAACAGTACGGTCTTTAGTTGTTATTACTCCATCACCATCTTGATCTTTATATTTAACTGCTCCCGGAGACAATCTGTTTCCAAGACTTGGATTGCTTGTTACGCCTTCCTTTAATATTAAAGTGCTGGAACCCGGAACTGAATAAAAATCTGAATATTGATAAATACCATCAAATTCATATCCGTAAATCAGACCAAGCGATTGTCCGACAATAGCCATATAATCATATGAAGTGAAATTGCTATCAAAGCCAGAACGTGCTTGCATGTAGTTTACTCCTGACGCCAGTGACTTCAATGTATTCCTGATGAATGATATATTAAAGTTGGTTTGCCAAGTAAAATTCCGAGTTTGAATATTGGTGCTGTTTAAACTTAATTCAATACCCTTATTTTGAATTTTTCCTACGTTTTGCATTTGTGAGTCAAATCCTGTAATATGTGCCAGTGATTGTGACAATAGCAAGTCTTTTGTATTCTTGATAAAGAATTCAGCGGTTAAATTTAGGCGGTTGTCAAAGAAACCTAAGTCAATACCTAAGTTAGTAGTGTTTGATCCTTCCCATTTCAAATTCTTATTTCTAAGTTGTTTAGGATTTAAAACAGTAACACTACTATTGCCTATACCATATTTATTTGCTTCATATAGGTCCAGAGATAGATAGTTAGGTATATTGTCATTTCCTACTGTACCCCAACCTAAACGAATTTTGAAATTTGAAATCCATTTAATATCTTTCATGAATGCTTCTTCTGATACACGCCACGCTGCAGAGAAAGAAGGGAAGAATCCCCATTTCTTATTTGATGAGAATACCGTAGAACCATCGGCACGTACTGTTGCTGTAAATAGATAACGGTTGTCGTAGTTATAGTTAGCACGTGCATAAAATGATAATAACGTTTTATCGTAGTAAGTACTTTCAACCTTACTTGGAGTTGCACCTAGCCCCATGTTGTCATTTTCCATTTGATCGAAAGGGAATCCCATTGCTTCACCCAACAAATATTCTGTACTTTTGTAGGATACTTCGTGTCCTAGCATGACATCATAATTATGTTTCTTTACCTTTTGTTTCCAGGTTAAAGTATTAAAGTTGGTCCAGCGTACATCGCGTTGCATGGTTGTACGTCCATAAGGTTGTTCACCATTACGATATGCTTCCTTAGAGCCATTTTTGTAAAAAATGTCAGTGCGGCTATTGGTTGTATTATATGTCCCGGCACTCTTAAAAGTAAGTCCTTGTATGATCTGCCAGCTTACAGATGCATTTCCAGACCACATTTCGCCACGTTTATTGTTAGTTACAGATTGAGTTTGCATAACAGGATTAACCTGTGCTAGGCTTTCGCCTGTTTCTAGCATTTCCGGGTCAATGGCCGAATGCAATAATTCTTCGTCGGTTAGCTTATTTCCACCTGTGGGACGTGCGCTAAGTATCTGAGCTAACATATTGAAGCGTCCGGAATCAGCTGTTGTTCCTACACCTTTACGATTAGTTAAAGCATAGTTAATAGTTGCATTGAACGATATATTTTTATTAATCTTTTGATCTATACGAAACTTAGCTGTTGTTTTGTCAAAACCGCTGTTGTTGAAGATACCGTTTTCTACATAGCGAGAAAAAGCCGCATTATATTGTGTATCATTGCTACCACCTCTAAGAGAGAAATTATGATCTTGAGACCAAGTCGGGTTGAAAGTCTCTTCTTGCCAATCTACTCCTTTTACGCCTACATAATCTTCTAATGAATGGTATCTAATTGGTTTTCCGGCATCATCAAATTCTTTGTCAGAAATGTAACTGCTCAAGAGATCATTATTAACTTCACCCTGTAATTTCACAAATTCGTAGGGAGATAATACATCCAATGTTTTAGAGATTTTACGATAACTTGCAGAACCATTATAGCTAATTTGTGGTTTCCCGCTTTTTCCTGATTTTGTTGTAATCATCACAACACCATTTGCTGCACGTGCACCATAAATGGCAGAAGATGAAGCGTCTTTAAGTACTTCAATAGATTCAATATCTGAATTTGATAAATAATCAATGTCGTCTACCTGAAAACCGTCTACAATGTAGAGCGGGCTTGAATCACCTGTCAGACTTCCTACACCACGAATGTTGATGTTGAACCCTGCACCAGGAGTACCATCTGTAGATGTGATTTGCACTCCGGCTATTTGTCCACCTAATGCACCTGCTACAGAACTTGTTTGAAATCCTTCAATATCTTTGGCAGCAACAGAAGCAACAGAACCTGTCAAATCGCTACGTTTCATCGCGCCATATCCAACTACTACTACCTCATCTAGTGCCTGGTTATCTGGAACCATTTTTATATTAATGGATCCTTGACCATTGAATTTTAGTTCTTGTGTTTTATAACCAATGTAAGAGATAGAAATTGTAGCTCCTTTTTTTGCTTTTAGAGTAAATTTTCCATCAAAGTCTGTGATAGCTCCTGTCGAGGTGCCTTTAGCTTGTATAGTTGCTCCAATAAGAGGTGTGTCTGTTTCGTCTACAATAACACCTTTTAAAGTTAATTCTTGAGCATATACGCTGATTGTGACTATCAGTGCTAAGAGGGTGAAATACCCTCTTATGCTTATTGATTTAATTAGATTGTTTATGTTATACATAATTTCTATTTTTAACGTATTAGTATTTAGAAGTTAGGATCGAACCAGATGATTAGCGGGAACACCTGACTACCTTTTTGAGGATCTGCTCCGGTTTTATCGAAAGTCATCTGACCTGTGAATATACCATTAGGATACTCTCCGTCTAAAACCCATTTATTAGGATTCAATTTGAGGGCAAGCCCGTTAGTAGGATCAACATATCCTATAGCATAACTTAAAGTGTTTTTATTTTTCTCTATATTGGCATAATAGGAAATAGCATTCCTGGAACCTGTGTTAACCCCTCTACCAGAGTCTTCTCCGAATTTAGTCCAGAGAGTGTTCAGGAAGTTAGAAGTTTTAGGATCGCCATTGGTAAATGTACCGCTAATTGCCGTATAGTTAAATGAACGTCTGTAGTCTAAAGTGAACAATGATAAAGCTTCCGCATCTATACCTTTAATAATTGGTTTTTCAGAATAAGTACTATTACCAATTGTTTTTGGATTAACTTGGAATACAAATGGATTATATAATACATGAACACCAGCTATAACCAAGTCATAATGTATAAAGACAGGTACTTCCAGTGAGAATTCAGAATCTTTGTCTTCACCAACAGTGGCTGTAACAAAGAAGAATCCTGAACCATTTGTGGCTACTGGATCTGTTGCATCTAATCCTGGCCATATAGCATTTGCAAATGAAATCTTACCATTTTCATCTATTTCCAACTTATCACAGTTCTTTCCGTTTCTGATACTCCATCGTACATTTTTTCCTGTGATATCTGTAGTAGGAGCTTCTATTGTGAATTTACTTAGAATCGTAGCAGCATTGGCTGCTTTATCTACTGTGATTCTAAATTGATTGGCATTGCTTATTGCATCTACCCCAATGTTATTTCCGTAGCGTATGAAGCTAAATTTATTCGGATTATTCTTAACCTTTAAGTTGAATGACGCTTCTTTTGAATTTTTAGTATTAGAGGCAGTCACTGTAATGGTATAGTCTCCGTTTGGTATGGTGTGGCCTTTCTTTGCAGATACTACTCCATTTTTGTCAATAGACAACTGTTTATTTAGATCATCCTTTAATGTGAACGTAATCCCATCTCCTTCAAGTCCTTCATCAGGAGTTACTTTTAATGGTGATGATTCATATATTTCTACATTCACAGGATAGCTAAAGTTTGCTACAGGTACAATTCTGTTTACTACTTTAAGAGTATATACATTGTTAAATGATACTCCATCTGTAGTATATTTATTTGCTACTTTTACAGATATTACATATTCCTGACCTATTTCAAAGCCGTGATGTTTGTCGACAGAGAGTACACCTGTTGTCGGATCAATTTTAATTTTATCCGTTGATGGTTCGATGCTTTCAATAGAATAGGCTATATTTTCCAAAGAGCCTTTTAGCATTGGAGCTTCACTTTTGAAAGTGGTTTCGGGTCCTTCCGCTGTTTCAGCTTCTATCAATCCTTCGTTAGGTTCATAAGTTAATCCTAAAGGTTTAGATGTGACATTGATAGTCAATGCATTCTCAAAGATTCCTTCATCTTCAGACGATGCGCCGGTAGTGAGTTTTAATGAAAGAGTATGTATTCCAGGTGCAATATCGCTTCCTCTTACAATTGTAATTTCTCCTGTTTGGGAGATATTGAAGAATGAAGAAATGTCACTTTTTGCTATTTCATATTTGGTAATAGATACATGATTACCATCAGTCTTAACTTGTGCTGTAGGTAATTCTTCCGTGCTTTCTGCATCTGAAACAATGCTGTATTCTATTTGAATTTCATTAGGTTCTACAGTGATGCCATCCGGTACAGGTTTCATCATGTTTACTTCTACAATATCCTTGTACTCATGATACGAACCACCAGCCATACATGAAATGGAAATTTTATATAAGCCTACCGGTGTGTCTTTTGCACTATTGATTTCAATAGCACCGGTTTCTTTATTGATAATAAAATCACTACCCATATAAGGTTCACCGTTTAATGTGATGCTTGTGATTGTAAAATCGGAAGGAACGCTCCCTTTGTAAGAAGGCTCTGAAATGATCCCGCTCATAGATGGACCTATATCGGTCATGCCTAAATAATAAAGTGCGAAACCAGTAGTGTCAGTGGTATCCTCATCTGAACAAGATGTATAGGTCATGACTAATACAACTGCCATCAAGACACCTAAAAAATGAGAAATGTCTTTTAGTAATTTAGATTTCATATTATATGATTATTAGATTTATTTTGAAGAAAGATCGTACACTGTACCTTTGACTGTGACTTGAATAGATACCCCTTCTGAATGGAATGTTCCAGCCGTTCCATCTTCATTATCAGTAAATTTGGCATCAACTTTCAGCTCCTCCCGTTCTGTATCGTTTTCAAATGGGCAGAGAATTGTTATATAGCGGGTTGCACTGATTTCAATAGGCGTAATTTTAGGCTGACGAAGAGTGATTTGGTAGCCTAGACGTATAGGACCATCTTCTTTGTCTGTGTTTGTAGATACTACATTGGTCACATCTGTTGTAGATAATGCTTTGGCTGTTAGATCTTGACTCGTTTCTGTAAATGTGCCAGCAAAAATATTATTACTAGCAAAATTAGTATATGCCTGATAATACTTATTATTGTTTACAGATGTTTGCAGATTTTTGTCAAATACAGAAGGAGTATCTTTATCACTAAGCAGATGGAAATTTATATTTGTCTTAGTACCAAGCGTAGATGCGCCATAACCTTCGTCTACAATCACAAAGAATTTCTGATTAACAAAGAATACAGTTCTACGGTGGGTGATGTCATCTGATTGTTGGTTTTCCGTAACTAAAATGTCTACATTATTTTTAGTTTCTAATTTGATCATTTTTCCTTCCATTACGCCACCTTGGCCGGTTGGCTTAGCAACTCCAATGGTTTTACTCATAATAGTCATTGTATTATGATTAACAGTTGAAGCGTATTTAGTACGAGCAGCTCCAGTATTGTAGGTAAATACACCTGCATCAGGGAAGAAGTTACGATCTTTGCGGTATAAACCGAAGGTTCCATTGTCAGGTTGGCAGTGCCATTGATTGGTAGGATTGTAGTTGTTCTTTAGAATCATCATGGTTGCATCTTTATCCCAACCGCTGCGTAACATATAATAACCAGAGGTGCTATAAGCTTTAGTTGTGTATGAAGGTTTACTTCCGTTCTTTCCTTCTGTTGCTACCCATAATAGCTCATTATTGTCAGGATACATAGCAGAATATTCCTTTAGCCTATTCAACAAAGTGCTTTTAGAATATGAAGCTGAACGGGTATCATTGAAATTGTCTATGGTATAATTAGGGTAAATCATATCCATAACAAATTCTGTTGCTTTCTTTAGTTTGCTGATGTAGCTGGGAGACAATAAATTAGTTTTGTTGTTAGCTTGAGCTATAAGATATATTTCTCGGAAGTCACTAATGGCAGCAGTATGATAGCTAAAATCTAACTCATATTCCACTCCATCATCATTAAATTGTGTGTCTAATGATTCGTTTAATCCTTGTGTTCCTTCTGTAGCCCATGTTGATGCATTCTTAAATTCCGGCATTAGCATGCCAGCAGTGGCTACGGCTTGATATTGAGAAATTAAGATATTGCCACTTTGATAATAATTCAATCGAATACACTCTACCTCTTTTTCAAATGCAACCAAGAAAGTAGAAAGCCATTCCGGAGTGAAATTTGTGGAATGAATAAAATAGGGCATAATGTCTACTTGGGAAAGAACTCTTTCTGCTACTTGTAGGCCTTTCCATTGATAGTCTACATCATTTTCGGAACCGCCAGCTGGTGGGAATATGGTTCCGGGAGTATATGGGAATGTTTCGATCCAACTGCCGTATGCTTCAATCCATGATTGGATATATTTTTCATCTTTACTAATACGGTATGCTTTTGCTTGGGGAAGCATCCATTGATGGCGATGAAGTTGGTATCTGAATTCTTGCTCTTTTTTCTGTTTATCTTCGTTGGCATTCCAATCTATTTTCTTTGCAGATGCATCATAGAAAGAATAATATGTTTCTAGTTTAGTTACTTCATCTACACTTTCGGCGAATCCTTTTACATAGAAACGATGTTCAAGTGCTTGATCGGCAATGCGTTGATCTTTCTCGGAAATTGTTGGGTTAATCAAGTTGACATTAGGGTTGTTTACGTCTACTCTTGTTCTATAATACTCTAGTAATTCGTTAGCTGCATAATAGTATTCTCCATTTTCATAGAATTTTTTCACTTTCTCTAATCCTGGGTAATCGAGGTTAATGATCTCAAATAACTTTGAGTCTACAACTTCATTAGGTTTGTTTTCAGGAAGTATTTCTACTCCTGGACTAACTTCACCTGTTAATAAGTCATCATCATCATCTACGCATCCGGTAAAAGCAACGGTTGCGAACATACAAATAAAGAAGATGTTCTTCATACTTTATTAGGTTTTAATTATTAAAAGTTATATTTTACTGTTTGCAAAATTAGCTTATTAAATTATAGACTACAGTCTAGCTTGTTCACACTTTGTTCAAAAATGATTTTTTTGATATTAAATTTGTTGAATCATATATTACTTCTGTCTAAAAAGCCTGTTACGGATCTGATAGCAGGCTTTTTATGTATCATAATGTAATCTAATCTACCAGTATTTACAAGGTTGGTTTTGTACATTTTTACCTCCTCTGGTGAATGATTTTTAATCCATAATGATTTTTAGAAGTATGAGGAATCGGAGAAATGATAAAATCTGGCTTTTCTCCTTGGGGGGAAATGAAGACCTCTTCTCCTTTCTTTAAATCAATTTGGAAGGTGTTGTTTGGGAATGATTGTATAGTGAAGTTTCTTTTTCCTTCAAAAATAGGGTTAACTATATCAGTCGTTACAATGCAAGGCTCTCCTGCCAGACTTTTAATATGGATAAATTGTGTCTTTCCTTGCTTTCTACTGGCAGATACTTTAAATGCCCCTTCCGTGCGCAGACCTGAATAAGCAATGTCTTTCCATGTAGCGGGAATAGCTGGGAAAATGCGAATCTTTCCCCCCCAACTCTGTAATATCATATCGTGAATGCTTTGGGCGGCAGATAAAGGTGTCTCAATAACTGGCCCACTTTCTTTATACATAGTCGTCGAACTAAGAAATTTACCAAATAATTTATTTAGATAGGCTAGTGCATCGTCTCCCTTTCCGATAGCAGAGGAAATGGAAGATGCTCCTGTGCATGAGTAACCTAGGAGAGCTGTGGGCTTGCTTTGCCAAAAAGACAATGATTTCTCAATCATTTCAATATCATTCGGTTGTTCTTTATTAATTAAGTATAGAGGATAAATAGCAAGTAAATGTGAATAATGTCTGTGTGAGAAAGCATACGGCATATCTTTTCCGATAAGTAATCCATTCTCGTCTGTGGGGTAAGGAGTCAGTTTAAGAAGCACATTTTTCCATGTCTCAATCAATGAATCTTGGATATTCAGACGATGGGCTGATTCTAGTAGTGTTTGGCATCCCCAACGTAGCAGAGCGAGGTCGAAATTGCAATCTTCCACGGTGTCATATTCGGGGGAGTAAGTTGCTGGGAGATGAAGTTTTCCATCGTCTCCTTCTTTCAGGAAATGCAAATAGTAGTTGATTGATTCTTTTAATAAAGGAAATAATTTATTTCGTAGAATATCATCATCCATTTTATGTCGGTAGATAAGCCATAGGTTGTGACAGGCCCATGGAAGTAGTCCTACTTGAGCTTTGCCTTTTCCTGGAATTCCTACTTCTGTAGTCATACATTCCAAATTGGAAGCAACCCCTATTCCTAATGAGTTATGGCGGTAAGCTTTGGAAATGTTGAGGCGTAACTGATCTATATGATTGTAGAGGGCATTTTCTAAAGAAGCTGCCAGATCTAGATGGTCGGAAGTATTCAGTGCCCAATAGGTAAGTTGAACATTGAGATTCCACCAGACATTCGGCCATGGGGTTTCGGTTAGCCACGGGCCTGTGTTATCTATTAGAGCACGATCACCACGTGTTGCAGAGGCTAATTTATACATCTGTATCCAGTAGAAGTTTTCTTTTTGTGCTTCCGGCAGTGTTATGAAACTACTAGGATAAAAAGTATTCCACCATTTACGATGTGTTTTTTGCATGGATTGATAACCTTTACGTATAGCTTTTCGGATTTCAGCTTTGCATATTTCACTCGAATTGTTTTGAGGATATGTATGTGTTAGGTTTATCCATAAGGTGCGTTCTGTTTCGGGATTATGTGTTTCTTGCCATCCAATGCTCGTTTCTCCTCCTGCCAATAATTTCTGGACAGATAGATTGACTTCTTTCTCATTACTGATTTTTGCTGTCGGATTGAGTTCGTAATCTTTTGGTATTTTATTGGCTTTTCCTTGTCTTTTGAAAATCAAATAACGAGGACTATTAGCTTCAGCTGCTATCCATTCCCATTGGAAGTCATGTTCGTTTCCTTCTGTTGTTGCTTTTACTATTATCATCATTTCATCCGCATGGACAAAACTTCGCAAGTGGATGACTCCTTTAGTTGTCGTAATATCTGTTGAAACTTCAGCATTCCAAAGGTCAAGATGCATCGTTCCATTGATTATTTTGCCCTTAGGATGTAGGGCAAAATGTCCGGTAAGTAGTCTAGGGATTCCGAATACATCTCTTTTAGTGCGGTGATCGTGTACATCACAGTTTCCTGTTTCTAAGCGTATGTAGTTTTCTCCGGGTTCTTTATAGATCATTAATCCTAGTTTCCCATTACCTAAAAAGGCTGAATCATACCAATATTCAGGCAACTTTTCCCATATCATATCTTGTTGACTCATAAATTGGGGCCAGTCAATATCTTGTTTTATAATTGTCGGGTGGGCATTCACAAAAAGAATGCTGGTCAATGATAAAAGTAGGTAGGAGTACAATTTGTTTAAAGAATTCATAGTATACTTTTTTTGTTTTTTAATTAATGATGATCTCTCTGCAAATATATGGAGTATGACAATTTTACGACTATTGGTATTGTTGAATAGTCTTTCATTTTTGTCTAATGTTTTTGTTTGTATGGGGTAAAGAATGTATTTCTTCTTTAAAGGTTGAAGATTTTCGGGAATTAGCTTTCAGTATTCATTATCTAGAATATTACTCCTTTTAGATACAATAATGATCTTATTGGCTACTTTTAAGTAATAGCTTCCCTATTGATATTTATTTCATTGCCTAATGAGTTTTCGTTTGACTTAAGTCGAACGATAGTTTAACTAAAGTCAAGCTTTCGTTCAACAACTGTCAAACGAAAGCTCGCTTGGTAATAAGATAAATAATGCTAATAAGAGGATAAATTGAAAGCTGCATAGTAATGTATTATTATCAGTAATAGCATTTTATGTTCTTTTCCGAACCGAAATGAACATAAATCTCAAGCCAGCAGATTCATATTCGGAATTCAATGATTTATCCTTTTATTTTCTTAATATACTCCGTGGGTAAACATCCGAAATACTTCTTGAAACTCGTAGCAAAATAAGACGGTGTATTGAATCCTACCATTGTACTGACTTCTGCTATTGTATAGCGGCCATCCTTGAGTAACTTTGCTGCTTCGTTGAAACGGATCTTTCGTATAAAATCGATAGTCGATTCGCCTGTGATAGCTTTCAATTTAAGATGCAGGTTAGAACGACTCATATTCATTTCTCTGGCAAATTCGTCAGTAGAGAATTCAATATTATCCATGTTTTTTTCTACAATAGCTACGGCACGTTTCAGTAAAGCTTCATCCATGGCGTTAAACGTAATCTTTTCCGGTTCCACTTCCAGAGATTTGGAATACCGTTCAAGCATACGTCTACGGGTACGCATCATATTCTGTATCTTCGTAGTCAGGATAGCAAGTGAGAATGGTTTCGGGATGTAATCATCCGCACCCATTTGCAGACCTTCCATCTGGTCTTTGACTTCGCTTTTAGCAGACAGGATAATCACGGGAATATGACAGGTACGGATATTTTGCTTCACATTCTTACACAGTTTGATACCATCCATCACAGGCATCATGACATCAGTTACAATGATGTCAACTTCATTGTCTTTCAGTTTTTCCAAGGCTTCTTCACCATTCCCGGCTTCCAGCGTATTGAAGAGTTCTGCAAGTCCGCTGCTAAGATAATGGCGGATTTCATTATTGTCTTCTACAATAAGAATAGTGCCACGCTTCTTGTCGCCGGCTTCGATCGTTTCGTTCTCGACCTTTTCCGTATCAATGAAATACATTTCTTTCGAGTTGGTGGAATATACCTGACCTTCCTCATTCAGAGTGTCATTAGAAGCCAACTCGGAGGATTTATAGGTATTTATGTCTTGTGGCAGATAGACAGAGAAAGTACTGCCTTTACCCTCTTCACTATCCAGTTCGATACGACCATGGTGCAATTCTACCAAACGTTGTACCAGTGAAAGACCGATACCACTTCCTACATGCTCACTCTCTATCTGATAAAAACGTTCGAATATTTTTCCCTGTTTGTTGATAGGAATGCCAATACCAGTGTCACTAACTTGCAGTACCAGCCAATTATTTTCCTCTTTCAATGTCACAGTGATGCTTTGACCGCTTTCCGTATATTTAAAAGCATTTGAAAGCAGGTTATTAACAATCAGTTCCAGATAATTAGGATCAAAAAGTTCCTCTTTATCTTCCAATTCGGAATGGAGAGTATAAGTAATCTTTTTGTGGCGTGCCAGTTTATCATAGAACAAGAAGTTATCTTGTATTAGTTGATGCGCATTCTCTTTCTTTACTTTCAGCTCGAAAACTCCCAATTCGGCACGGCGATAATCCATCAATTGATTGACAAGATGCAGCAGGCGATTAGCGTTGCGTTGGATATATTCCAACTGATTACGAGTCCAGCGGTCACTGATCTTATTGATTATTTCTTGTAGAGGAGCTAAGATAAGAGTCAACGGCGTGCGAAGCTCATGGGAAATATTGATGAAGAAACGCATCTTCATCTGGTTGATTTCTTCTTGATGTTCCTTATCCCTGCGTTCAATCTCCAACTCTGCCTCCATGCTTTTACGCATCCAGAAGAAGCGGAAGACGAAAGTGATAAAGCCGATAAAAATAGCGAGGAAAAGCACGATTGCCCACCAGGTCTTGTACCATATAGGGAGAACAATGATTTCTAACATCGTAGGTACAGTGTTCCATTTCCCGTCACTATTAGCAGCTTTTACCAGAAAATGATAAGTGCCTTGCGGCAAGTTGGAATAGGAGACAGCACGTTTGTCTGTCAGATAATACCACTCTTTATCATATCCTTCCAATTTATAAGCGAAAGTATTGTGTTGACCTGAAATATAGTTGGATACCACAAATTCAAGTGTAAAAGCCGTTTGCCATGATTTTAGCGTGATACTTTTTGTTTCATTGATATTCTTAGTCAAGATACCGGTTTCATCATCCGGACGGACTGTTTTGTTAAACAGTTGAAGTTTAGTGATAACTACCGGAGGAGTGTAAGGGTTGTCCAGTAGGAGTTCCGGGCGGAAAGTTGTGATCCCGTTGATACCTCCGAAGTACATTTGCCCGTTAGAGGTGCGGCAGAATGAAGATGTATTAAACTGATTACTTTGCAACCCGTCGGATTCTGTAAAATTGCGGAACTTCTCTGTCTCCGGATTGAAACAGGAGATACCACGGTTGGTACTTACCCAGAGACGTCCGAAAGTATCTTCCAGAATACCGTAAACCACATTATTGGGTAAACCGTTAGCAGTTGTATATCGTTTGATTTTCTTCTCTTTTTCATTAAAACAGTAGAAACCTTCACGTGTACCTACCCAAATGATGCCATTGGCAGCTTCATAAATGCAATTGGTAAACATCTTTGTTACAGATGATTCCGGAAGGATAGGGGCTTTTTCTATTTCGATCCCTTCCTGCTGAAAGACTGATATACCTTCTTCACCACCAATCCAAAGACGTTTACGAGAATCTCTGAACAGGATTGTGATTCGTTGTGAAGTAAATGGCGTACCGTCTTTTTCTTTATCTATGGTGGTGAAGCTCCGTTTCTCCGCATTAAAACTAACCAGTGCACTTAAAGTTCCTAATAAGATACTACCTTCCTTGTCAGGAAGAATGGCATACACATTTTCATTGACCAACTGGCTATTCAGCTGATTGAAACTTTCCATTTGTCCACTGTTGCGGTGGAGAACAGTCAGACCACCGGCATGTGTTCCTATATATACAAGTGATTTTTGTTCGTCTACATATACGGCTTTGATATTGTTGGAACCAATACCGATTTCCCGTTCGTCTTCCTGCAGGATATAGTGTGTAAACTGTTGTGTCTTTGGATTATATAGATTCAATCCACCATCATTTGTTCCTATCCATAAGTTCTTATTCTTATCTTCGGTAATGCAACTGACTACGTTGTCACTTAAAGAATTCTTATATGGAATACGTTGGATATTCTTGAATCTGTTGCGGATCGGATGATAATAGTTTAGTCCTCCGAAATATGTTCCAAGCCACATTCCGCCCTGCGAATCCATAAAGATACTGCGGACCGAACGCTGTGACAGACTGCCGCTTTCTACCGGACTGCTGCTGTAAGAAACGAAAGAATCGTTTCCTTCATGATAAATGTTTAGATCATTGAATGTTCCTATCCATAGGCGATTTTGCGAATCCAATGCCAGAGAACGGATATAATTGGAACTGATACTTTTAGGATTGGAAGAAGAATGATGATAAGCCTTGACTTCTTGTGTTTTCGGGTTAAATAGAAGTAGACCGGCTCCTTCGGTAGCTATCCAGATGCGGGTAGGAGATTGTTGCAAAATGGCTTGAATCTGTTTAGTGCCCGTTATCGGAGTAATTCTTTCCAGTTTCTTTTGAGGAATGGAGTAGCTGTAAAGCCCGTCAACCGGGGTGCCGATATAGATAATATCGTCCTGCCTGTAAAGAGCAGAAGCCACTATCTTATGCATAGCCGTACTAAAAGAATCATCAACGAATCGTGATTCTTTAATATCGAACATAGTCAGACCTTCCTGTGTACTTATGAGCAGTTGTTCCGGTGAGATCTCCGCAATACCGTTGATTTGCAGCTTCTTCCCCTTCTTTTCGTAGAAGAAATTTCTGAACTTATCCTTCTCCTCATCATAATATGACAAACCATCCCGCGTGCCGATCCAAACCCGTCCCTGACTGTCAGTCTTTACGATTCGCGAAATGTCATTAGCGATGCTGTTCGGATCATCTTCATTGTGCTGATAAACTGTAAATGAATACCCATCGTACTTGTTAACTCCGTCATAAGTTGCGAACCACATATTGCCTCGTTGGTCCTGATCGATAGAGAATACAGTACTTTGTGACAATCCTTCATTAATAGAGATATAGGAGAAGTTGATTTGCTCCGGAATATCAGAAAAAGCATAATTAACCCCTGCGCATAGAAAAAGTAGACAGATTGCTATTTTGTTAAGGCTGCTCATTATTAGTTCATAAGATTAATAATGGCATCAAAGATAGTGAAATCTTTGATATACCCCATGAATTGGCTGGAAAACTATACAATCTTTCCGCCCCGCGTCAAATGTCTTTTTTCATAATGAGGTGATTCTCATTGTCGATACGTTGGTAAGATATTTCGTTCATAATGCTTCGTATGAGGAATATTCCCAGACCTCCGATTGGACGTTCCTCCAAAGAAAGTGTAACATCTACTTCATCTACTTGTGTCGGATCAAAAGAGGCTCCCTTGTCCGTTAATAGGAAAACAAGTTGTTTTTCGCTGTAAGTTACTCTTAATAGGATGGTGTGTTGCTCTTGAGTTGGATAGGCGTACATAATAATATTGGCTACGGCCTCTTCCAATGCCAGATTGATATTCATTGTCGTTTCAAATGACAAAGAAAGTTCCTCTCCCAGTTCTTCGATGAAACTGGCTAAAACTGAAATTTCATTTAAATCGTTTGAGATCTTAATTTCTCTTTCCATAATGATATGTGCTTAATTGTTTGTTGTCCCGGGTTCATATTGAATAAGTAAAATAGTCAAGTCATCGCTGGCTTCGGCTTCCTTGACATGCTCTGCTATAGAGTCCACTATACCATTTACAGTGGTACGTACGTCAGACGTGGTATTATCAGACAATGTTTCCAATAATTTCTCGTCTCCATATAGCTCTTTCTCTGTATTTTCAGCTTCTGTCACTCCATCGGTGTAAAGGAACAGTTTACTTCCTTTTTCCAATGTCGTTTCATCTTCGGTATAGGCAAATTCTTCAATGACGCCAACAAATATCTGGGTCTTGAATTCCAGGAAAGAAACCTGTCCGTCCGGACAAATCAGTATGGGAGGATTATGTCCGGCATTACACAGTTTCAGTTTCCCCGTTTCCAAATCAAGGATTCCGACAATAAGTGTAACAAACATGTTGGATTCATTATTATCAGAAATCGAATTGTTCATATCCGTCACAATCTTGGCCGGTGAAAGCACCTGCTGAGATAAAGTGCGGAACAGACTGCGGGTGATTGCCATAAACAGAGAAGCGGGTACGCCTTTTCCTGATACATCGCCGATTAGGAAGTAGAGGCGGTTACCATCCATATAGAAGTCATAAAGATCTCCGCCTACTTCTTTCGCAGGGTGAAGTATGGCGTGCAAATCTACATCACTGCGTTCGGGGTAGGGAGGGAATATCTTGGGAAGCATTCCCATTTGTATTTCCCGGGCTATAGAAAGCTCACTTTCAATCCGTTCTTTGCTGGCAGTCGTGTCTTTTAGTTCAACTACGTAAGTAGATAAAGAGTGCTGCATGAAGATAAGCGAATCATATAGATCCCTGATTTCATCGTTGGAATACACTTCTGGTATGGTAACATCAAATCGTCCGGTCGCAATTTCGCGGGCTGACTCGGAGAATTTCTCCAGTGGGCGGACAAGGCGTCGGATGATGCTGTACACAATCAGGAATAAGGCTATCATCCCCACTATAAAAGTATAGATGATTGTTCGGGATGTACTGTCTAGTTCCTGAAGAATAATCTGGCTTGGACAAACGGTACATACTGACCATCCAATCTGGGGAATAGTTGTGTAAAATGCATACGAATCTACTCCTTTGTTATCGAAACGCATGGTTCCGGTATGTCCTGCCAGCATTTCATGTCCGATCTGTTCCTGTGCAAGATTCTCTTTGGCAAAAGCTTCGGAGAATATCGTTTCGTTCATGATCTTATTCCTGTCCATGTGAGTCAGGAAACTTCCGTTGCGACTGATTAAATAGGTGTAGCTGGAAGGATATGGCTTCAGCAAGCTAATTGTATCAGTGAATTGCGTCAGAGATATATTGGCTGTAAAGACTGCGACTAATTTCCCATCGCTGTCAAACAGCGGTTTGGCATAAGTACTCATGATGAAATTTCCCCCTCCGTCATCATAATAAGGTTCACTCCAGTAAGGTTGTTTAAGTAGTTGGGGGATGAGATACCAGTCCATGCATGGATAGTCATAATTCTGGCTACCTAATACCTGATAGGTTATTTCTCCATTTATTTCATCCTTAAAAGAAGCATAGGGCATGAAATATTTCCCTTTTTCTTTGTAATAGTTGGGAACGAAAGCTATGCCACTTCCAACGATGAACTGATTGTTTCTTACAACAGATTCAATAATATTGTGTAAAGAGTCCGGGTGATTAATATTTTTTTCCAAGACCCAGACAGATTGGTTTACAGTCGTCTCAACAGACAGTAGCTGACCGCTGATTTCTGTTGCAATGTTGCTTAATAATCCATGAGTGCGTTCGATAGCAAAGTCCGTTACTTTCTGTTGGCTATAATAATAAAATAGCGCCATGATAGTAGCAAAAATAATCGACGTAAAAGATAGTACGTAGATACTTAGCCGGGTTGCAAAAGAACGGGAGAATGTGTATTTCATGAATGAGTGTCTATTATTTTACAAAATTTTCATAACGGATATCATTGGAAGTTTGTGTTTGATCCGGCAGCAAAATACTTGTTGCCAGATCAAACTCTTCCCGGCTTAGCCGATAGGGACGTTGCCCGCTCTTCTTGTTTGTTTGTAACCTTAGTACCTCATCCAACATTTTACGTTGGTGATACCGGTTGGTTCCTATGTTGTGTTGATGCACTTGTTCCATTATAATGTCCAATGTTTGTTCGCGGTGTTCGTTTGCCCATTCCCAGCCACGTATGCTGGCACAGGCTAGTTTCTGTACTGCTTGAGGATATTTCTGATAGAATTCTCTGGTAACATAAAGCCCATCTTCTGGCAGATTGTATCCATAATCCGAGAAATGCATGATATGAATTGAATCAGTCTTTACACCGGCTTCAATCAGTTGTAGAAACTCATTGTAACTTCCTACGAGACAAATATCTACAGCTTTCGATAGGAAAATGTTGACTCCTCCATTGAAACGTATCCATTCCACCTGGAGTTGATATTTGTTGGCTATTTGATCC
>ERZ773260.2277-NODE-2277-length-21758-cov-15.492651_pt1 | contig 21758 bp, 15 predicted proteins | sample MGYA00511387_ERZ773260 | MGnify/ENA primary metagenome ERZ773260 (study PRJEB29015, sample SAMEA2737745) | human gut metagenome | biome: human gut; feature: human-associated habitat; material: faeces | place: China | collected 2012 ... | reverse complement strand
CGTCGCGGCGTGTACGCCGGGAAAGGCGAGGCAGACGACGAGCGCGACCGCCAGCGCGCACGCGCCGAGCGTCAGCCGCTGAACGGCGGAGCGGGACGGGACGAGCTTCAGCCCCAGCGCAAAGAGCAGCGGGAGCTGGGCGGCCGCCGGGAGGCTCAGCCCGAAATACGCCTGACCCAGCGCCAGCGCGACGAGCGCCAGCAGCGTTGGCAGGCGGCTTTGGCTCAGCGCGACGGCGGCGGAGAGGAACGCCAGCGCCCCGCCGAGCAGCGCGCAGGCGGGCAGGCGGCTTGCGCCCGCCGCGACGGGCAGACGGTCGTAGACGTATGCGTTGGCGGATTCGCTGAGCGAAAACAGATCGTTTATCAGCAGCTTCGCGCCCTCGCGCGCGGGCGCAAGCGCCAGCGTGAGCAGCGCGAGCAGGAGCGCCGCGAACAGCGCGAAGGTGGATTTGGTCGGCCGCATGGCAGCTCCTTTCTGCTTTTTATACTAATTCTTGTTAAAATGGCTTAATCCGCGCACCATCTTTTTCGCTCTGACTTTGCCTCGTTCCGTTCAACGTACCTCCAGTACGCCTCACTTCACTTGGCTTCGTCAGAACAAAAAATCTGATGCGCTCTGTTAAGCATTTTAACTGCGAATTAGTATTACAAGGTTAAAAACGGCGCGCGCGCGCCGAAGAACGCGACGGGGATATCGCCGACGAGCGCCTGCGCGCCCTCCGGCAGAACCAGCGTCACGCGGGCGAAGGGATCGGATGCGTCGATGGCCGCGCACGGGGAAAAGACGGCGATCCGCGCAAAGGCGGGGGACATGTCGTCGGGCGCCGGCGGCGGCGAAAGGAGCATGCGCTGCGCCCGCGTCCAATCCTCGGTCGAGGATACGGCCAGCGGTGCGCGCCGCCAAAAGGCGACGTGGTGCGCAACGCCCTGCGCCAAAAGGGATTGGGACGCGGAGAGCAGGCCGCAGAGCGACGCTTCCAGCGCGTCGGGGTCGGGGGCTTCATCCGGGAAGACGGCCAGCGCGAGCAGAACGTTGCCCGTCAGCGGCGCGCCCGCCTCGCGCAGCATCGTTTTCCCCATTTTGGCCGACAGCTTCCAGTGGATCTGGCGAACGGGGTCGCCCGGATGATAGGGGCGGACGGCCTGCGTCTCGGTGAAATCGCCGCCGCGCCGAACGGAGGAAAGGCGGCTGTCCTCGCGCGTCTGCGGGGCGGCGCAATCGAGCGTCACCTGCGCGGGGAAGACCGTCGGCCAAACCGGCACGGTCTGCGGCGCGCCCGATGAAACCGGGAAGCGGCAAAGGCCGAAGAGATCCCGAATTTCGGCGTTTTCCGCCGTGACGGTCAACAGGCCGCAGTGCGAAACGGACAGGGAAACGGCTTCCCCCACGACGGCGGCGGCGCGCGCTTCCTCCCGCGTGAAGGCGTTTTGCAGGCGCAGCTCGGCGCGCCCCTCGCACAGAAGGAGCGGCGGCGCGCACAGGCGGCAGACGAGCGGCGCGCCCTTTTCGCCGTGCCGGGGCACATCGAGCGAAAACGCCGCCTTTCGGCTGCACCGGTAGGCGCAGAGAACGGAAAGCAGCGGCACGAGCGCCGACACGGCCAGCGCCGCGCGGGTGCCGCTGTTGTTTTCAAAGAAATACAGCGCGGCGACGGCGGCCAGCTCGATCAGGCAGAACAGGCGGTTCGTTTTCATAAGGCCGCGCGATCCGGATTGGGCACGTCGGCCAGCAACTCGCGCACCACGTCGCCCGCGCTTACGCCCGCCAGACGCGCCTTGGCGGAGACGATCAGGCGGTGCGCGCAGACCGGATCGAACACGGCCTGCACGTCCTCGCTGACGGCGAAGGCGCGCCCGAGCAGATACGCCCGCGCTTTGGCCATCCGGCAAAGGAGCAGTGCGCCGCGCGGGCTGACGCCGACCTCGACATTCGGGTGCTCGCGGGAGGCCATCGTCAGCCTGGTGATGTAATCGAGCAGCGCGTCGCCGGTCTGCACGGCGCGCACATCGGCCTGCATCGCCAGCAGTTCTTCGCGCGTGAGCACCTGCTTAACCGCGTCCAGCGGGTTTTCCGAAAGGCGATCCCGGAGCAGCGCCATCTGCGCGTCGTGATCGGGATAGCCGACGGACAGGCGCACCATGAAGCGATCCACCTGCGCGTAGGGGAGGAACTGTGTGCCCGCCGTGCCGACGTTGTTCTGCGTCGCGATGACGACAAAGGGCTTTTCCAGCGGATATGTCTGCCCGTCCACGGTGATCTGCCGCTCCTCCATCGCCTCCAGCAGCGCGGACTGCGTTTTGCTGGAGGTGCGGTTGATTTCGTCGCCCAGAAGCAGGTTGGCGTGTGTCGCCGCGCCCTCGTGATAGACGAATTGCCCGCTCTGCGGCTCATACACCGAAAAGCCGACGATATCCGACGGCATCACGTCCGGCGTGAACTGCACGCGGCGGTAGCGCAGATCGACGGCGCGGGAGAGCGCCACGGCCAGCGTGGTTTTGCCCACGCCGGGCATGTCGTCCAGCAGAATGTGCCCTTCGGCCAGCAGCGCGGCGAGGATATGCTCGATGACCCCGCGCTTGCCGCGCACGGCCTTTTCCATTTCGAAAACGACGGTTTCAAGCTGTGAATTCATGGATGTTCCCTTTCTGAAAATCGAGTGCAGAGTGTTGCAAGTTCCCCCCGGACGGAAGGACTTGCAAGGATCTGCATTCGGTTTTGAACGTGCCGCTTAAAGCTCAAAGCAAGTCCGATGCGCGGGCGGCTTACAGAATCGTCAGCCGTCCCTGCGGCGCGGCGTAGGCCTCGCCGATCTGATGGTTCAGCTCGGCGGCGATGAACTGGAAGACCACGTCGCGCACGACGGCGGTGGTGACGGCGCTCTGCTCGTTGGCTTCCGCCGCGGCCTTGAGGACGTAGGAGGAATCCATGCCGTTGAAGTTGGCGTTGCTGGTGACGACGGCGTAGGTCGCCTCCGCGTCAAACGGCTGGCCGTTCACGTCGTCGATGCGCACGCGGGAGACGGAACCGGCGGTGAACCAGTGGTCGCCGTAGGCTTCCAGCGCGTCGTAGGCCTTCGTCGTATCGACGGTATAGGTCAGGCCGGAAACCTGCATCAGCGAAGCGCAGGCGTCCGCGGTTTCCGCCGTGTAGGGAAGCCCCTGAGACGCGGCTTCCAGCGTCTCCAGAAGCTGCGCGCCGGTCATGTAGACGACGGCGACCTTGTTCGGGAAGGGCAGCACCTCGGCCAGCGCTTCCGCGCCGAACGTGCCTTCCACGATATCCGCGCGGAGGTTGCCGCCGTTCCACAGCGCGACGACGTGATCCGCGTCCACGGCGATGCGGTCGTTTCCGGCCTTCACGTCGTCCTCGTCAAAGGCCGCATTGATTTCGCCGGAAACGGCGAACCAGCGCAGCGCGTCCGCCCACAGGTCGCCGAGGTTGGTTTCGCCCTGACGCGCCGCGTTGTCCGCGCCGACGAGCGTGACGGCGGCATACGCTTCGAGGGAATCGTCCAGCTCGATCACATTGCCGTGCGCGTCGGTGAAGGTGGCGGCGCAGGCGGCGGAGGAAATCAGGCACAGCGCCAGCAGCAGCGCAAAAATCTTGGAAAGTTTCATCGTTTAAGCTCCTTTGATTGTTTTCGGCTTTCCAGACAAAAAAGGCGCGGAACGCCCCTTTTTCCAAAAGGGCATACCAACGCCTTCGTGATCGTCGTTTCTTTTTTCAAAAAATGGAAAAACCGTTGAAGCCGACTTCTGTCCGCCGCGTTTCACTTCTGTGAAACAAAAAATATTATGGCATAGACGGGGAAAATTGTCAAGCGTCGGCAGGCGGCGCGAAGGGCGCGGATTTGGTGAAACCGAATTGACGCGGGCGCGCAAAACGGTTATAATAAGGCCACAAATGAATAGCCGGTGTATCTGCGCAAAATGCGCGGCGCGCAAGCGCCATAGGAATCGGATGCGATTTCCGAGCTATCCCAGTAACCGTGAAGCCGACGAACACGTGATAAGCCACTGCGAAAGCGGGAAGGCGCGCCAGTAGGACGAAGCCAAGCCGGGAGACTTGTTTACATCGTGAATCATCATTCCCCTGGGGGTGGGATATGCTATCCGACCGAAAAAACCGGTCTGCTTAGTGTCCCTCAGGGAGGAACTTTTTGTTTCTCCCGCGATTCATTTGCAATTTATTTCAGGAGGGACTTTGAAATGTCCAAGAAGCTTTTTGCCCTGCTTTTCGTGATGCTGATGCTCTGCGGCGCGGCGCTGGCCGACGGAATCACCGTGACGGATATGCACGGCCGCGAAATCGCGCTCGATCAGCCCGCGACGCGCATCGTCGCGCTCACCCCGTCCGACTGCGAAATCCTCTGCGCCATCGGCTGCGAGGATGCGCTCGTCGGCCGCGGCAAATACTGCGATTATCCGGAATCCATTTCGGCGCTGCCGGTCGTGCAGTCCGGCGCGGAGACCAACATCGAGGAGATTCTGGCGCTCGATCCGCAGGTCGTGCTGATGAGCGACATGTCCCAGACGGAGGAGCAGGCCAAGCTGCTCGAACAGAACGGCGTGAAGGTGGTCATCAGCGACGCGAACGATATCGCGGGCGTGTACACCGCCATCCGCATGATCGGCGCGCTGATGGCGAAGGACGACGCGGCCGAGGCGCTCATCGGCGACATGCAGGCGACTTTTGACGAAATTGCCGCCAAGAGCGAAAAGAGCGACAAGACCATCTATTTCGAGGTTTCCCCGCTCCAGTGGGGGCTGTGGACGGCCGGAAGCGGCACGTTCATGGACGAGCTGGCGACGATGTGCGGCGTGACCAATGCGTTTGCGGATATTTCCGGCTGGCAGTCCGTCAGCGAGGAGCAGGTCATCGAGCGCAGCCCGGATTACATCGTCTCCATCGCGGGCATGGGCGATACCGCCGTGGAGGAGATCATGGGCCGCGACGGCTGGGGCGATATCGGCGCGGTGAAGAACGGCCGGGTCTATAACGCCGATTCCAACGCGATTTCCCGCCCGGGGCCGCGCCTGAAGGATGCGGCCATCGAGCTGTATCACTTCCTGAACGACGATGAGGCTGAAGAAGCCCCCGCCGCCTGACCCAATAATAACGCAGAGGGCTGTCAAGCTAACAACACCGATATTTCAGGAATAAACTAAGTATTTTTGCCCGAAGGTTTCCAAAGGGCGATGCGCCAAACGGGCGCCGTAAACGCTCGGAAAGCCCTTTGGTGGGGCGATGGGGCAAAGCCCCATATTCCCAAATGCTTAGATACTGTTTCTTGAAATGTTCGTTTTAAGCTTGACAGCCTTTGTTTATGGAGGGCTTCCATGGCCGATCATTTTTCCCTGCGCACCTACGCGCTTTTCATCCTCGCGCTGCTGGCGGCCATGCTGCTGTGCGTCTGCGTCGGCAGCGTCTCCGTCGCGCCGAAGGACACCCTGACGGCGATTTTCTGCGCGCTGCTGGGGAAGCCCGCGCCCGCTGGCGTCGCGAAAAACATCATCGTCAACGTGCGCCTGCCCCGCGTGATGAACGTCGCGCTGGTCGGCGCGTCGCTGTCCCTGTGCGGCGCGGCGATGCAGGGGCTTCTGCGCAACCCGCTGGCGGACGGCTCGACGCTGGGCGTATCCGCCGGCGCGTCGCTCGGCGCGGTGATCGCGCTGGCGCTGGGCGTCACCATTCCCGGCTCGGATTACGGCGGAACGATGCTCATGGCGATGGCGTTCGCGTTCTTGTCGCTGACGCTGATTCTCTCGCTGGCCTACGCGCTGGATCATTCGCTGGCCACGAACAGCATCATCCTCATCGGCGTGATTTTTTCGATGTTCGTTTCCAGCGTCATCAACCTGATCCTGTCCTTCGTCAACGATCAGGTACGCTCCATCGCCTTCTGGACGATGGGCTCGCTCTCCGGCACGGGCTATCCGCACACGCGGATTCTGTCGCTGGCGCTGCTGCTTTGCGGCGGCGTGATCGTCCGCCATGCCCGCGAGCTGAACGCATTCGCCATCGGGGAGGATAACGCGCGGCACGTCGGCGTGAACGTCCGGCGCGTGAAACTGGCGGTGCTGGTCACGGTGTCCGTGCTCATCGGCGTGTGCGTGTCGATCAGCGGCAGCATCGGGTTTGTCGGGCTGGTCGTGCCGCACGCGGCGCGGATGATCGCCGGGCCGAACCACAGGCGGCTGCTCCCCGCTTCGATGTTCGCGGGGGCGATCTTTCTGCTGCTGGCGGATCTGATCGCGCGGACGCTGCTCAGCCCGGTGGAGCTTTCCATCGGCGTGGTGACGTCGCTGGTCGGCGCGGTCGCGTTCGTCGTCATCTTCTATCGGGCGCGGAAGGCGGGGTGAGGGCGATGCTCAGGGCGGAAAACGTCACGGTGCGCTACGGCGCGCAGACGGTGGTGAACGGCCTTTCCTTCGAGCTTCGGGCGGGGCAGTGGCTGATGCTCGTCGGGCCGAACGGCGCGGGCAAATCCACGCTGATCGAGGCGATTGCGCAGGGCGTGCCCTATACGGGGCGGATATCGCTGGAGGGGCGGGATATCCGCACCCTCAAGGGGGCGGAGCGGGCGCGCAGCGTCGGTTTCCTCGCGCAGAAGAACGCGGTCAGCTACGCCTATTCGGTGGAGGAGGTCGTTTCGCTGGGGCGCTATGCGCATGCGTCGGGTTTCCTGTCCGCGCGCGACGACGAGGGGGAAGCGTGCGTCGAGCGCGCGCTGGAATGGACCGGCCTGACGGCGCTGCGGCGCGCAAGCGTGCTGACGCTCTCCGGCGGCGAATTGCAGCGCACGTTTCTGGCGCAGGTGTTTGCGCAGAACCCGAAGCTGCTCATCCTCGACGAACCGGCGAACCATCTGGATTTGATCTATCAAAAGCACATCTTTTCGCTGATCGAGGCGTGGCTGAAGCAGCCTGGGCGCGCGGTGATCTCCGTCGTGCACGATTTGAGCCTCGCCAAAAAATACGGCACGCACGCCGTGCTGATGGATCGCGGGCGGTGCGCGGCGCAGGGGAAAACCACCGAGGTGATGACGCGCGAACGGCTGGAAGCGGTTTACGGCATGGACGTATACGGCTGGATGCGCGACCTGCTGGGGCAGTGGGTATAAAAGACGAACAAAAATCGGAGGGGACACGCTATGAAATTCCTTCACCTGTCGGATCTGCATCTGGGCAAGCAGATGAACGATGTTTCCCTTTTGGCGGATCAGGAGGCGGTGCTGCTGGGGCAGGTCGTCCCCATCGCGCGGCGGGAAAACGTGGACGCGGTGCTGATCGCGGGGGACGTTTACCAGCGCGCGACGCCGCAGGCCGAGGCCGTGGCGCTGTTTGACCGCTTTGTTTCCGAGCTGGCGGCGATGGGCAGGCGGGTCTTTATCATCAGCGGCAACCACGATTCGGCGCAGCGGATCTCGTATTTTTCCGCGCTGGTGAGATCCGCCGGCGTATACGTGACGGAGGCGTTCGAGGGGCGCATGCAGAGCGTGACGCTCAGCGACGAATACGGCGAGCTGACGGTCTGGATGCTGCCGTTTCTGCGCCCCCAGCAGGTCAAGCGCTTCCTGCCGGAGGAGAAGATCGTCACCTATCAGGACGCGATGCAGGCTGTTCTGCGCCAAACGCCCATCGACGGAAAGAAGCGGAATATCCTGCTGTGCCATCAGTTCATCACGGGCGCGGTGAAATCCGATTCCGAGGAGCATACCGTCGGCGGGCTGGATCAGATTGACGCGGCGGTGTTCGACGCCTTTGATTACGTCGCGCTGGGGCATATCCACAGGCCGCAGCGGGTGCGGCGGGAGACGCTGCGCTACGCCGGTTCGCCGCTGAAATACTCCTTTTCGGAGGCGGATTACGGCAAGAGCGTGCCGGTGGTCGATGTGCGGGAAAAGGGCTGCATCGACGTTCATATCGTGCCGCTGTCGCCCATGCGCGACGTTCGCCGGGTGGAGGGCATGATGGATGAGCTGATGCGCATGCCGTATTCGGAGGATTACGTCTGGGTGACGGTGCACGACGAATGTGTGCCGCCGGACGCGCGGGTGACGCTCAGCGGCGTGTTTCCCAATATTATGAAGTTTTCCATCGTCAATTCCAAAACCAAGACGGATTTGGATGTGACGGCGGCGCAGCGCATGGAGAGCAAATCCGTCGTCGAGCTGTTCGCCGATTTTTATCGCCTGCAAAACAACGATCAGCCGCCGAGCGCGGCGCACATGAAGGAAATCGAAAAGACGCTCAGGGAATTGGAGGAAAGGCCATGAAACCGATTCAGCTCGTTCTTTCGGCGTTCGGCCCGTATGTGGAGCGAACGGTCATTGATTTTTCCGCGCTGGGCGAGGAAGGGCTTTTCTTAATCGCGGGCGACACCGGCGCGGGCAAGACGACGATCTTCGACGCGATCAGCTTTGCGCTCTACGGCGAGGCTTCCGGCGGCAAGGAGAAGCGAAAAAGCAAATCCTTCCATTCGGATTACGTCTCCGATCAGACGGAAACCTACGTCGAGCTGACGTTCCGGCACCGCGGGGAGACGTGGTGGATTCGGCGCAACCTCGAATACCAGCGCCCGGCGAAGAAGAAAAAGGACGGGATGGAGACGACCACCCAGCAGGCGGCCGACGCGCAGATGCGCAACGAGGACACCGGCGAGGAGATTCTGCGCAAGGAGGACGTTAACCGCCGCGTGCGCGAGCTGCTGGGGCTGACGCAGGATCAGTTTGCGCAGACGGTGATGATCGCGCAGGGCGATTTTCTGAAGATTCTCACCGCGTCCTCCGACGATCGCAAGAAGCTCTTTCGGGATTTGTTTCACACCAACCTCTACGTCGATCTGCAAAGCCGCCTGCAGGAGAAAAACCGCGCCTGTGCCGACGAACAGAAGGCGCTCGAACAGGTCATTTTGAGCGCGGAAGGGAAGATCGACCCGGAAGCGGAATTTGCCGAGCGGGAGATTTTGCTGAGCTACTGCGGCCAAATTCAGCATACCGACGCGCTCTGCGCGCTGCTGGCGCGGCTGATTGAGCAGGAAAAAGCCGCGCAGGAGCAGGCCAGGACGCAGAAAAAGGAAGCCGCCGACCAGATCGGCGCGCTGATTGCCGCCGTGACCGAGGGCGAGCGCGTCAACCGGGATTTTGCGGATTGGGAAAGCAAAAGGGCGCGTCTGGCGGCGCTGACGGCCGGGCAGGGCGAAATCGACGCGCAGCGGGCGGCGCTGGCGGCCGCGCGCAGGGCGCAGCAGCTTGAAACCGACGAGGCGCTGATGCGGCGCACCCGGCGGGATATGGACGCACAGCGGGCGGCGCTGTCCGAGGCGCAGGCGGCGCTTGAACAGGCGGAAAAGGCGCTGCCCGAGGCCGAAACGCGCATGAAGGAAGCGGAGAGCCGCGGCGGGGAGATTCACGCGCTGCTGGCGCAGGCGAAGCAGATGGAGGATTGCCTGCCCGTGCTGGGCGAGGTCGAGCGGCTGAAAGCGGCGCTGGACACGCAGACGCGGGAGCTGCAAAGGCTGACGGAGGACAGCAGCCGGGCGCAGGCCGCCTACACCGCCGCGCAGAACAGCTATTACCTCAGCCAAGCCGGACTTTTGGCGCGCGAATTGAAGGCGGGGCAGCCCTGCCCCGTGTGCGGCTCGACCGCGCACCCCTGCCCGGCGCAGATCACCCCGGAGACCGTCACCCGGCAGGCGCTGGAACAGGCCGCAAAGCGTCGCGAGACCGCCGAAAAGGCGCAAAGCGACGCGGCGACGCGGCTGGCGGCGAACCGAGCCGCGCTGGACGAGCGGGAAGACCGCCTGCGGGCGCTGAAAATCGAGGCGGACGAGACGCGGCAGCGGCTGGCGGCGCGCATCGACGCGGTGCATCGAGCGGCAGCAGACCGCCAGCGGGAGATCGACGAGGCGCGGAGCGCGCATCAGGCGCTGGATAAGCGGAAAACCGCGGCGCAGAGCGCCGTCGATGCGGCGCAAAAGCAGCTTGCGGCGCTTGAGAAAGACCTGCGGATGCAGACGGAAGCGTTTGAACAGAAGCGGGCGGCGCACGGCTTTGAGGATGAAGCGAGCTATCGGCTTGCCAAACGGACGAACGCGGAAATCGAGCGGCTGGATCGGGAAATCCGGAATTATGACGAGCAGAAGCGCACGCTCACCGCGCAGAGCCGGGAGCTGGAGGAGAAGCTGAGCGGCAGACAGAGGACGGATTTGACCGCACTGCAAAACCGGCGGGCGGCGGCGCTTGACCGGCAGGCAAAGGCGGAAAACGCGGAAAAGGCCATGGTGCGCAAGCTGACGCTGCATGAATCGGCAGAGCGGGAAATCCGGCAGGCGAACGCGGCGATTCAGAAAAAGCGCGGAAAGTGGCAGATCATTCAGGAGCTGTATACCTGCTGCGCGGGCATCGCGGCGGGCAACCCGCGCGCCAAGCTGACGTTCGAGGCCTACGTGCAGCAGTATTATTTCCGCTTTGTCGTCGCGGCGGCGAATAAGCGGCTGACGCGGCTGACGGACGGCATGTTCACCCTGCGCGTCATGCGGGAGGCGGCCAACCGCGTCAGCCAGAGCGGCCTCGATCTGGAGGTGCTGGACAGGAGCACCGGGCAGGCGCGCGACGTGTCCACGCTTTCCGGCGGCGAATCGTTTCTGGCCAGCCTCGCGCTGGCGCTGGGGCTTTCGGACGCGGTGCAGAGCCAGAGCGGACAGATTCGCATGGACGCGATGTTCATCGACGAGGGCTTCGGCTCGCTGGATGAAAATGCGCTGCGCAGTTCCATCGACGTGCTGCTGGAGCTGGCGGACGGCAAGCGGCTGATCGGCATTATCTCCCATGTGCAGGAGCTGGAAGAGCGGATTGATAAGCAGATTGTCGTGACCAAAACGCCGAACGGCTCGACGGTCAGGATGAACGTCTGAAAAAATTTGAAAAAAAGCCGCTCAAATCGCGCGCACATACGTCTATATATTTGACAGGAGGTGAGCGGCTGATGGAAAGCACAAACGAAAACGAAGCGACAGAAATACTGAATCGGCTGGTGGAACAATATCAAACCCCATTGCGGCGCATGTGCTTTATCATGCTGCGCGACGAAGAACTGGCGAAAGACGCCGTTCAAGATACCTTTCTCAAGGTATACAAAAATATCGACGTATTCAGGGGCGAATGCAGCGAAAAGACATGGCTGATGCAAATTGCGGTCAATACCTGCCGCGATGTGAAGCGCTCGGCGTGGTTTCGCCATTTAGACAGGCGGATTACGTTGGAGGATTTGCCGGAGCCGTCGGTGCAGCCCGCTGAAAGCGCCGTCGAGCTGACGATGGAAATCATGCGGCTTCCGCGAAAATTCAGGGAAATCATTCTTCTCTACTTCTATCAACAGATGACCACGCGGGAAATTGCGGAAATTTTGCGTATTCCGCAATCCACGGTGGCGACGCGGCTCAAAAAGGCGCGGGAGAAACTGAGGGTTTCGCTGGAAGGAGGGGAGCGGGGATGAAGCGACAAACAAGGAGCGAGCAGATTCAAAACGCGATTGATACGACGCTTTCCGGCCTGAAAGACGATCCGCGGCTCGCACAGCGGGTGATCCGCGCGGCGAGACAGACGGAAACGCCGAAGAGAAAACGCTTTTATGGAATGGTTCTTGCGGCGCTGCTGCTTCTTTTGGCGGCGACGGCCGTTGCGGCGGCGTATCTGTCCGCGCAGCAATTCGTGCAGCAGGAGGTTTTGCCGCTGGCACAGGAAAACGACGCGGACGGATATGAGGAAAAATTCAGCAATCAGGAGCTTGCGGAAATCGTTCGGTTGGCGCAGGAAAACGGCATTGCGCTGTCCGACGAGATGATGGCCGCGTTTGAAAACGGCTATGGCTATTATGAGCAATCGGCCATCATGGAGATTGTCAGCACAGCCTTGGGCAAAAAATACTATTCGTGGTCGATTGAAGAGAAATACTGGTTTGGCGAAGTGATGGTTCTGCTGGGATTCCGAACGGATAATCCCTGTCGCCTTCCCTCCGGCGACGATGCCTCGCAGCAAGATTGCCTGAGCGTTATTCAGCGTGACATTTTGGAGACTTACGGGGACGATATAACCGATTCCTCGATATGGGAGCAGAGTGTTTCTTTTGAAACACTATCGGAAGATAACGCGACACAGAGCCAGCCACATTGGTATTTTCAGTTGGATTCCCTTGATCTTCGGCATAACAGCTACAGTGTGGAGCTGACGGCACAGGGGCAGATCGTCGCGGTGGAGCCGCTTCTTGCGCCGTCGGATGACAGCACCGGCAACGAGATTGTCGATCAATTTCAACAGGTTTACGGCTTTTACGGCGATTGGACGGTGGAAACATGGGCGACGCTCGGCCAGATGCTGAAAGGCAGAGAGCCGGGCGGGATGCGCGCGTGGTTCTTTGCCTGCGCGGAGTACATTCTTCCGCCGGAAAACAGCATTACGCAGGCCGAAGCGGAGCGACTGGCCTTTGAAGCGGTCGGGGATGCGTATACAAAGATTGACGGTATGGTTTGCTGCATGGATCGCGGAACGCCCATTTGGAAAATGGAGCTTAAAACGCTGTATCCTCAGGATATTGGCAGCGGAGAATACAGCCACATCTGGCTGGTTGAAATGGATTGCGCGTCCGGAGAAATCAACGACATTCAGGAATACATCGTAGGGGGCGCAATCAGCCCGTTTATCCAATGGGTTCCCCGTTCAGTCATCGAAAATCCCCCGCCCATGCCGGAAAATGGATAAGCCCAAAGCAAAAAGAAGGGATGACCGCCATGCGGGATCATCCCTTCTTTAATGGGTGAAAACAATATGCGGTTTGCCGACGCGGGCGGCCTTATACTAATTCTTGTTAAAATGGCTTAATCCGCGCACCATCTTTTTCGCTCTGACTTTGCCTCGTTCCGTTCAACGTACCTCCAGTACGCCTCACTTCACTTGGCTTCGTCAGAACAAAAAATCTGATGCGCTCTGTTAAGCATTTTAACTGCGAATTAGTATTACATCTGCGCGGCGATATCGACGATCTCCATCGAGCGGCGGATGAACTCGGTCATCTGTTCGGCTTCCAGCGGCTGGCGGCTCAGCTCGGCCAGATCGTAGAGCTGGCGGGCGAGCAGAACGCTGCGCTCATCCTTCTCGCGGGCGGCGAGCTTCTCAATCGTCCGGCTGCGGCTGTTGAGCACGACGCTGTATTTGGCCGGCATCGTAAATTCGCTGTGGCCGTAAATGCGGCCCATGTCGTTGAAGCGGCGGGTCTGTTCGTCCTCAACCAGCATCACCGGCACGCTGTCGTTGACCAGCGGCTTGACCTCGACGGTCAAATCCTTGTTGCCGCTCGCCTCGCGCATCAGCTCGGTCAGCTTTTCGCTGTCAAGCGTCGGGGCGTCCTCGGTGCTGGTCAGGCTGTCCAGCTCGGCGTCAACGCGGCAATAGCGGAATTTGCTCTCCGGGTCGGCGCTGTATTCCATGTAGGAGACGAAGTTCACGTCGATGGGCTGATCGAGCACCGTCACGTCGATGCCGCGCTCGGTGAACAGGCGGATTGCCGCATCCTGCCGCGCCGGGTCGGAGGTGTAGACCATCTTATCCGGCAGCTTCTCGCCGTTGCGTTCCTTGTATTCCGCCAGCGTCAGGAATTTGCCGTCCGTCGTCTTGAAGAGCAGGCAGTCCTTCATGCGCTCGGCGAATTTCTCGTCGCGCATCACGCCGTACTTGATGAACGGATGGATATCCGGCCAGAAGCCCTCGTAGGTTTCGCGCTCGGTCTTGAACATGCCGGTCAGGCGGTCGGCGACCTTCTTGGTGATGTGGTTGGAGATGCGGCGCACATAGCCGTCGTTTTGCAGGAAGGAGCGGGAGACGTTCAGCGGGAAATCCGCGCAGTCAATCACGCCCTTGAGCAGCATCAGGAATTCCGGAATGACCTCTTTGATGTTGTCGGCGACGAACACCTGACCGGAATACAGCTTGATCTGGCCTTCGATGCCGCCGAACTGCTCCTTGATCTTCGGGAAATACAGAATACCCTTGAGCTTGAACGGATAATCCACGTTCAGGTGAATCCAGAACAGCGGATCTTCGTACTCGTGGAACACCTTGCGGTAGAACTGCTTATAATCCTCGTCCGTGCAATCCTGCGGCGCGCGGGCGTAGAGCGGCTGGGTGTCGTTGATGGGCTTCGGCGCTTCCTTCTCAGTTTCGGGCTTTTCCTCGGCGTCCTCGCCCTCGCCCTCGCCCGTCACCTTGGCCTCTTCCTCCTTGATTTCGTCAAGGTAGATCGGCACGGACATGAACGAGCAATAGCGGTCGAGCACCTCGCGTACGCGCCAGACCTCGAGGAACTCGCTCTCCGCCTCGCTGACGTGCAGGGTGATGGTCGTGCCGCGCGCGGTGCGCGTGCCCTCGGTCATGGTGAAGGCCATGCCGTCCTCGCTCTCCCAGCGAACCGGGGTCGCGCCCTCGCGGAAGGAGAGCGTGTCGATGGTCACCTTATCGGCGATCATAAACACGGAATAGAAGCCCAGGCCGAAGTGACCGATGATGCCGGAATTTTCCTTATCCTCGTTCTTGGCGTATTCCTCCATGAAGGATTTCGCGCCGGAGAACGCGACCTGATTGATGTTGGTCTTGACCTCGTCCTCGGTCATGCCCACGCCGTCGTCGATGAAGCGGAGCTCGCGCGCGGCCTTGTCCACCTCCACGTGGATGGAGCAGCCCTGCGCGGCGGCGCTGTCCACCATGCGCAGCTTGGTGATCGCGTCGCAGCCGTTGGAAACGACCTCGCGGATGAAGATGTCTTTATCGGAATACAGCCATTTCTTGATGATCGGCATGATATTTTGAGCGTCGATGGATACGTTGCCCTGAATCGGTTCCATAATGAAAAACCTCCTTATACAAACGGGGTAAATCGCCTTATCCCGTCGCTGATTCGTTATGCAAGCGTATTGTATCGCGGTTTCAGGGCGATGTCAAGAGAAAATTAGCACTCAATCAAAAAGAGTGCTAACAATTTTCAGGGCGGTCAGCGCGCGAATGAAAAAGGAAAAATGTGATCTGTTATATCCTTGACTTGCGCGATGCGCGGGCGTATGCTTTACAAAGAACAGTAAATGAGCAAATCCGAAATTTTGCGCAAATTCCGATAACGGGCGCGCAATGCGCGCCCGCGTTTTGTGCAGAACTTGCTTTTTGCTCAATGAGATGAAACAAAAGGGAGGAACGCATCCGTGAAGCGCGCGAGACAGGTTCTGGGGCTGTTTTTTCAGTTTATGAAATTTGGGCTGTTCACCTTCGGCGGCGGCTGGAGCATCGTCGCCCAGATGCAGAAGCTCTACGTCGAGCAGGAGAAGGTCATCACATCCGAAGAGCTGCTGGATTTGACCAGCGTCGGCCGCAGCCTGCCGGGGACGATGATCGGCAACGTGGCGATGCTCTACGGCTATCGCGTGGCGGGCGTGGCGGGCGGCATGGCCTGCCTGTTCGGCATGATCCTGCCGCCGCTGGCGGTGCTGGCCGTCATCACGCAGTTTTACACGGCATTCCAGAATAACCTCTGGGTGGCGGCGGCGATGCGCGGCATCCGCGCGGCGGTTGTGCCGATTATGATCAGCGCGGTGCTGGGCATGGTGGGCAGCGCGTTCCGCTATCCGCCGTGCTACGCGGTGATGCTGCTGGTGATCGCGCTGTATCTGTTTTTTAACGTCAACTGCGTCTATCTGGTGGTCATCGGCGCGGTCTGCGGGCTGCTGATTGCGGAGTTCTACGAGCGGAAGGGGGACAAGAAGCATGATGGTGCTGCTTGAGCTGTTCGTCAGCTTTTTGAAAATCGGCTTCACGAGCTTCGGCGGCCTTTCGATGATCCCGCTGATTACCTCGGAGATGACCGCCCACGGCTGGATGACCGCCTCGGAGGTTTCCGACATCGTGGCGATTGCGGAGATGACGCCCGGCCCGCTGGGGCTGAACTGCGCGACGTTCGCGGGCATGCGCACGGCCGGTCTTCTGGGCGCGATTGCGGCGAATCTGGGCACGCTGTCGCCCACGCTGACGGTGTGCCTGCTGGCGGCAATCTTCTTTGAGCGCTTCCGCAAGAGCAGCTTTATGACCCGGCTGATGACGGGTGTGCGCCCGGCCTGCATCGGCATGATCTTCGGCGTGGTTATTTCGCTGTGCGCGACGAACTACGCGGCGGAGCCGGGCGGCGTGAGCTGGCCGGCCATCGCGATCGGCGCGCTGGGGCTGCTCCTGCTCGTCCGCTTCAAGGTCAGTATTCCGAAGGTGATCTGCCTGAGCGGCGCGCTGGGAATGCTGCTGTTCGGCGTGATGGGGCTGAATTGACGGCGGTTTCACGCAGGATTCGTTTGTGTGGTTGCCATGTTTTGAAATATATGGTAAAATAAACGAAAACGTTTGAGCGCCGGGGGAAGCGCTGAGAGCGGAAGCGTATTGGAGAATCGGGAAGCCATGAAGAGACGGGAACGGGATCGGGCGACGAGGGGCGCGAAGGACTATCGGCTGCTGTGGGCGGGTCTGCTGCTGCTGGTCGCCCTGATTTTTGCCTGCGTCGGTTTCAGCTGCGGCCGCATCCGCAGGGGGCTGAAAAACGCCGCGGACGCGGAGATGGCCGAAACGACAGGCGAGAACGCGGCCATGCTCCGGCTGACGCTGGAAAGCCGCTTTGCGCTGCTGGACAACGTGGCCGAAAAAATAGCGGAAGACCCGCAAAAAGCGCGGGAAATGCTGGCGAATCTCGGGAAATACGCCAACGGCTACGGCTTCAAGCGCCTCGGCTATATGAACTCGACGGGGCGGACGGTGACCAGCGACGGCAAAATCGGCGATTTCTTTTACCGCGCCTATTTCCGCATGGGGATGGACGGGCAATACTGCATCACCGGCGAAATCAACGACCGGCTGGGCAACGGAGAGACCGTCCACATGATGAGCGCGCCCGTGCGCAACCCGAAGACGGGCAAGGCCATCGGCGTGGTTTTTGCGGATTATACGCCGGAAATGTTTCACCGGATGATGGATGTGGAAACCTTCGGCGGCGAGGGGCGCGGCTATATCGTCGAATCGAGCGGCGAAATCGTCGTCGCCTCGTCAAGCGCGCGCCTCCCGGAGACGGGCAACCTGCTGGACGGGGTGGCGGATTTTTCGGAGACCGGCCGTCAGGACGCGGAGGCGCTCCGGCAGGTTCTCGCCGGGGAGCAGCCGGGCGAGGGGCGCGTGCTGGGCGCGGGGAAGCTGCGCTTCTGCTGCCGGAAGATTGAAAACGGCCGGCAGGACGACACGTGGTATTTGGTCATGGTGATGGACGCCGGCGCGCTCTACGGGCGGATGTACGGCGTGTTTTCGAGCATCCGCAACCTGCTGAGCGTGACCGTGCTGATGTGCGCGGCGTTCATCTTCGCCCTCCTGACAGCATATCGGCGCTACAACGACGGCCTGTATCAGGCGGCCTACACCGACGCGCTGACGGGCGGCAGCAACTTCTCCGGCTTTTTGATGAAGGTCAACAACGCGGAGGGCGGCTACATGGTCTCCTGTGATTTGGATGATTACAGGATGATCGCGAGCATGTTCGGCGCGCAGAAGGGCGACGAGCTGCTGCGCGGCGTGTACGAGTGCATCAAGAGCGGGCTGACGGAGGGCGAGCCGGTGGCGCGCGTGGACGCGGATCACTTCGCCTTCCATCTGGTGGAGCGCCAGCGCTCGGCGGTGCTCGAACGGCTGCGCCAGATTGAGCGCAGGATTCGCCGCCTGTCGGATAAAATGGGCGTGATTCACCTCGTGCCGCGGTTCGGCATTTACGCGATGCGCCCGGAGGAGGACGCCCGCCGCTCGTGCGAGCTGGCGAATCTGGCGCTGGGCGCGGCGCGGAGCAGCGCCGACAACACCGTCGCGTTTTATCAGGATCTGGATCAAAACGCTTTCTTTGAAAACATGCAGCTGGAGGATCGCTTCGACGAGGCCATCGGCGAGCATCAGTTTAAGGCGTATTATCAGCCGAAGTGCAACCCCAAAACGGGCGAAATCGTCGGCGGCGAGGCGCTGGTTCGCTGGGTGCAGGAGGACGGCACCATGCTCCCGCCCGATCGCTTTATCCCGCTGTTTGAAAAGAACGGCGCCATCGGCAAGCTGGATGAATACATGTTCACCTGCGTCTGCGCGCAGCTCAGCCAGTGGCGCAGGGAAGGGATTGAGATTCGGCCGGTGTCGGTCAACCTGTCGCGCGCGTCGCTGTGCCGTCAGGGCGTGGCGCTGGCGTATAAGCGTATTCTGGAGGGCTACGGCCTGTCCACATGGATGGTGCCGCTGGAGGTGACGGAAAGCGCGATGATCTCCGACGACGCGGTGATCTCCGTCCTTCAGGAGTTTTATCGCTATGGCTTCCGCATCGAGATCGACGACTTCGGCAAGGCGCAATCCACCCTGCCGATGCTTAAGCTGCCGTTTGTCGATACCGTCAAGCTGGATAAGAGCCTGATCGACTGCATCGGCGACCGCAAGGGCGAGATCATGCTCCGGCAGGTCGTGCGCCTGTGCTACGAGCTGGGGCTGTATACCACCGCCGAGGGCGTGGAGGCCGAGGATCAGGTGGATTTCCTGCGCGCGCTGGATTGCACGGATATACAGGGCTACTTCTTCTCCCCGCCGCTGCCGGTTGAAAAATATACCGAAAAGCTCCGGCAGCAGGCGCGGAAACGGGCTTGACATTTTTGCCCGCGTTGGCTACAATAAAAGGCGTTTCATGGCCGATTTCGGTCGGCCGCTAAATGCGATGATGGGAATCAGCGCGCGTAGGCTTTTCAGAGAATCGGCGGTTGGGTGCGAGCCGACGAGCCAAAGCGCGGCCTTTCTCCTCCCGGAGCATCGCGGGCGAACGCAGTAACCCGCGACGGCTCAGCCCCGTGATCGGCTGAGGCTTATTTGGCCGCTGAGGGCCGCCCGCCGGGCGGCTGAATCAGGGTGGTACCGCGCTTTCGGGCGCCCCTGTGCATGATCGCCATGCGTGCAGGGGCGCTTTTTTCGTGTTTGAAAACAGTGCAGTTTGGTCACGTGTGGACAACAAACTTTTTTCCGCCGACTGTGGCGGAAGTGTGTGCGGCCTCAGGCCGCAAGGAGGAAGAAACCATGAGCAAAGCCTACAATCCCGAAGAGATTGAGCTGAAATGGCAAAAGAAATGGGAGGACGCCCATTGCTTTGAGGCGGAAGCCAGCCATGAAAAGCCGAAATTCTACGCGCTGATCGAGTTCCCGTATCCCTCCGGCGCGGGTCTGCACGTCGGCCATCCGCGCAGCAACACGGCGATGGATATCATCGCCCGCAAGCGCCGCATGGAGGGCTATAACGTGCTCTTCCCGATCGGCTGGGACGCTTTCGGCCTGCCGACCGAGAACTACGCCATCAAGAACCACGTCCACCCCGCCGGGGTGACGAAGAAGAACATCGATCACTTCCGCGAGCAGCTCAAGCGCATCGGCTTCTCCTTCGACTGGACGCGCGAGGTCAATACCACCGACCCGAACTACTTCAAGTGGACGCAGTGGATCTTCCTGCAGCTCTATAAGAAGGGGCTGGCCTATAAGACCGAAATGCCGGTCAACTGGTGCCCGAGCTGCAAGTGCGGCCTGGCCAACGAAGAGGTTGTGGCGGGCAAGTGCGAGCGCTGCGGCGCGGAGGTCATCCGCCGCGTCAAGAGCCAGTGGATGCTCAAGATCACCGCTTACGCGCAGAAGCTGCTCGACGGCCTCGACGATGTGGATTTCATCGACAAGGTGAAGGTACAGCAGCGCAACTGGATCGGCCGCAGCGAGGGCGCGGAGGTCGATTTCGCCATCAAGGATACCGACGAGAAGCTCCGCGTGTATACCACGCGCCCGGATACGCTCTTCGGCGCGACCTATATGGTCATCGCGCCGGAGCATGCCGCCGTCGATAAGCTCAAGGCGCGCATCGCCAACTGGGACGATGTCGTGGCCTATCGCGAGGCCGCCGCGCGCAAGAGCGATTTTGAGCGCACCGAGCTGAGCAAGGAGAAGACCGGCGTGGAGCTCAAGGGCATCAAGGCCGTCGATCCGGTTGACGGCCGCGAAATTCCGGTGTTCATCTCCGACTATGTGCTGGCGACCTACGGCACGGGCGCGATCATGGCCGTTCCGGCGCACGATACGCGCGACTGGGATTTCGCCAAGAAGTTCGGCCTGCCGATCGTCGAGGTCGTTTCGGGCGGCGAGGATGTGCAGAAGGCGGCCTATACCGACGTGGAGGAGGGCGTGCTTTGCAACAGCGGCTTCCTCAACGGGCTGAGCGTCGCGCAGGCGAAAAAGACCATCATCGACTGGCTGGTGGAACACAAGGTCGGCGAGCGCAAGGTGAATTACAAGCTGCGCGACTGGGTCTTCTCCCGCCAGCGCTACTGGGGCGAGCCGATTCCGCTGGTCAAGTGCGAGAAGTGCGGCTGGGTGCCGGTGCCGGAAGATCAGCTTCCGGTGCTGCTGCCGGAGGTGGACAACTATGAGCCGACCGATTCCGGCGAGAGCCCGCTTTCCAAGATGGAGAGCTGGGTGAACACCACCTGCCCGTGCTGCGGCGCGCCGGCCAAGCGCGAGACGGATACCATGCCCCAGTGGGCGGGTTCCTCGTGGTATTTCCTGCGCTATGCCGACCCGCATTGCGACACGGCGCTCGGGCGCTGGGACGAGCTGAAATACTGGATGCCGGTGGATTGGTACAACGGCGGCATGGAGCACACCACGCTGCACCTGCTGTATTCCCGCTTCTGGAACCTGTTCCTCTACGACATCGGCGCGATTCCGAACGCGGAGGCCTATAAAAAGCGCACCAGCCACGGCATGATCCTCGGCGCGAACGGCGAGAAGATGAGCAAATCCCGCGGCAACGTCATCAACCCGGACGACACCATCGCCGAAATCGGCGCGGATGCGTTCCGCATGTACGAGATGTTCATGGGCGCGTTCGATCAGGCGATTCCGTGGTCGACCGAGGGCGCGCGCGGCTGCCGCCGCTTCATCGAGCGCGTCTGGCGCCTGCAGGATATCCTGACGGACGAGGAGGGCGTGCGCCACGAGATGGAGGCCCCGGTCAACGCGATGATTAAGAAGGTCTCCGAGGATTACGAGCGCATGAAGTACAACACCGCCATCGCGGCGATGATGTCCTACGTCAACGAAATCTACACCCGCGGCAGCGTGACGCGCGGCGAACTGCGCGCCCTGCTGCTGTGCCTGAACCCAGTTTCCCCGCACATGACGGAGGAAATGTGGGAGATCTGCGGCTTCGGCGAGCCGATCTATACGCAGAGCTGGCCGACCTACGACGAAAACAAGCTCGTCGCGGACGAGGTGGAAATCGCCGTGCAGATCAAGGGCAAGGTGCGCGGCCGCATCATGGTGCCCGCCTCGCTGGGCAAGGACGACGGCGAGAAGCTGCTGGAGAACGAGACGGTCAGGAAGCTCGTCGGCGACGCGCAGGTGAAGAAGATCATCTTCGTTCCGGGCCGCCTGCTGAATATCGTCTGCTAAACAATCAAAAATAAAACGTCGCCGCTGCGTGGGGTTAAAGCCATGCGGCGGCGATTTGCAAAAAGGCATAAAACTCCGGGTGCAGGGTCGCAACCCTGCTCGTTTCAAAGGGGGTTATGGGGTTCCTAGGGGATTTAAGGGGGAGAAATTCGAAATCTCCCCCTAATCCCCTAGGCCTAGCGGAGCG
>ERZ773260.2270-NODE-2270-length-21855-cov-3.487523_pt1 | contig 21855 bp, 41 predicted proteins | sample MGYA00511387_ERZ773260 | MGnify/ENA primary metagenome ERZ773260 (study PRJEB29015, sample SAMEA2737745) | human gut metagenome | biome: human gut; feature: human-associated habitat; material: faeces | place: China | collected 2012 ... | reverse complement strand
GAAGTATGTTGCGGAATTACTAAAAGATTATGAGCAGTCTTGTGGAAAAAGAGAGGACTTGCCAAATCTTAAAACAAAATATATCAAAAAAGAAAAGGAACTTTGTGAGGAGGCTTCTTCCGACTTGCTAGAAGTAGCAAACGAAGAAATGCCTGTTGGGAAAATGCTAGTAAAAATAGCAGAGAATAGGTACATATTCAATAGTGAGGGAAGCCGAAAATATTGGGCAAGAATATTGTGTGAGGCCGCCTCGGACATTGAAGATACACCCGGCTTACTGGCAATTTTAAAGTCTCCAGAACTAATAGTGGCACATACAGCCGCCAGAAAAGCATTTAGACTAATAGATTTTATAAATTATGGGCCAAAGATTGAGTGATTGTTATAAAAAGAAAGTTATAGCAATCCAACCTGCAAAACACCACAAGTTCTTATTTGGTTCACCAAGCTCCACCAATTTGATCCCAGGTCGAACCCCAGGAGCTGGGTTCGACACTGGACTCATCAGCTCCATCATAACGCGCAGGTACGAATCATACACATTGTTAGGAACGTATTTGCGGTCACAATCAACAACGGCAGCAAGCAGTAATGCTTGCTGCCGTTGTTTTATATGTTGTGTAGAATTATTTTGCGCAATAAGGGGCAGGAATTGTTTCGGATAATAACATATAATTATAAAAACAGGATCATATAGAGCATCAATCCGGAAATCTTTTCTGATATAAATAGGTGATTGATGCGATATATAGCTACGGCAAAAAAATTAACAGCCGATAACAAGAGGTTAAAAGACCAAGGTTAATGATGCACATATATTGCGCTAAAGGCTTAACTTGTGCTAAATCTTGACATAGGACCAACAGCGATAAAAGATAGGTTACATGCTTTAATTGAAAAAGCGTGTTTAAACCATATGGTTAAACACGCCTTTTAATTACCAGCTACCGCCTTTCCAAAAGAATCCCTATTGTGGTTTGCACTTGCAATTTTTGATCTGTCTTCGATGTTCAGGGTTTCGTAAAGCAACATATCGCTTTCTTCTAAATGCCGCTACATTAACATCGGCCTATATTGACCTGCTGAACTCTAAAACAAGTGTTTTGATGCTACTACAATATAATTGCTGGGTAAAGCACGCTTGGCTGGCGTGCTTTATTCGTTCTCAGACCTCAGGGTGTAATCGGGTAGCGCTTTGACGCTTGGGCTTCTCGTGTCCGCATGCAATACTGCTACCCATCCCTCATTGTAGCGTTCGGTTGAGCAGGTTGGGTTTGTTGCCCGCGTCACGCAGTAGCTTGAATCGACATTGAGAGAAAGATGGTTTCCGATTGCAAATTTTGTATTGGGGGAGTGAACGTAAACTGTGTAGGCATTGATGTTTCCAAAGGCAAAAGCATGATCGCCGTCATGCGGCCTTTGTGAGAGATGGTGCCCCCTCCCTTTGAGGTGGGACACACAGATGTTGAGTTGTACGAACTGTCCGAACTGCTGTGGGAACTGGACGGCGAAAATCGCATACTGATGGAGACTGCGGGGAACTGCCATTTGCCGGTTGCCAGCCTCCTTTACCATTCCGAGTTTTACGGTTCCGTGGTGAACGCCATGCTGATGCATGGCTACGGGAGTAACAGTCTACGGCGGGCCAAGACCGACAAGAAAGACGCGATCAAGCTGGCCAATTACGGTCTTGACCACTAGCTGGCGATGCCCAGTACATCCCAGAGGATGAGATACGACTCATGCTGAAAACCACATACCGACAGTACCAGCAATGTGCCAAGGTGCAGACCATGCTCAAAAACAACCGGATTTCCTTGCTCGCCACCGCTTTCCCTGATGCGAACCGCCTGTTTATCAGCCCTGTCAGGGCGAATGGCAGCGAGAAATGGATAGGCTTTGTAGCTGCTTTCCCGCATTGTGAGTGTGTCTGTGGGTTAACCAAAAAGGCTTTTACAGCCAAGTACCAGAGGTGGTGTAACAAACACGGTTACAACTTCAGCCAGGATAAGGCGCTGGACAGTTATACCTCCGCCTGTGGACATTTCAGTGTCATGCCCAAGGCCAATACGACCAGGCTCCTGATAGAGCAGGCGGTGTTCCAACTCTGGGCTGTATCCACTGCACTGGCTGCGCTCAGAAATGCAGTCTCTGGCGGCATCGCTGCCGGAGTACTCCATTGTGATGGGGATGTTCGGTGTTGTGATCCGGCTCTCGGCCCCAGCTTATGGCAGAGATCGGCGCTGTGCGCCGTTTCCACTCCAAGAAAGCGTTGGTGGCCTTCGTGGGCATCGACGCCCCTCCGTACCAGTCCGGCCAGATGGAAGCCCGTAGCCGCAGCATCTCCAAACGGGGTTCCTCCGCTCTGCGCAGAACATTGTTCCTGGTGATGAGCATGATTTTCCAGCGTTCCTCCGCCGATGAGCCGGTGTACCAATTCATGGATAAGAAACGTGCTGAGGGAAAGCCCTATCGTGTTTACATGATGGCCTCCACCAACAAATTCCTGCGCATTTACTACGCCACTGTGAAAAAGCATCTGGATAGTCTCGAAGCCTGATCTTATCCTGAACCTGTCCATTCTGGGCCAGAGTCAAAATTTCCGGTGGCTTGGTTTTCTGTGTCCTTTTTGCCGCACCTAAAAATAGCGGTTCATTTCAATTCGGTTCTTGACATTCGTGCCCATATAGAATCAACAGGTGCTGCCTGCTTTAACTTTTTCGTGCTCATTTGCTTAACTTTCTATTTAACAAACACAGTATATGGCGGGGCAAATACAACTGGCGAAGTATTAGCGGCAAATGCAGATAAAAATAAAGTCGTCTTTGTATGGTCATCAAACAGTTTAGAAAGTTCTGCAACCGTCATTAATGGAACAGCCGAAACAACCATTAAAAATGCTGAATATGCTTCGGGCATACATCGCTGTTACTGATAATAAAGTTCTTATCGCATACGCCAATAATAATAATTCCTTCTATGGCACGACCACCATCCTTGAAGTATTCGGCAACCAAATCGCAGGCTCGTTCCTGAACAACTCCAAAGACGCAATAGCCCTTGAATCCGGCGAGGACGGCGAAACCATCAAAACCGGCTTTGGCGGGTACTGCACATGCGAGGGCATAACCGCAGGACAGATGATCGATTCAGAGGGAGTAACAGCGTATAGCCCGCTGGATGAGTGGCTGGAAATCAAAGACCCGTGGGCGAGAGGGTATGTGACGGGAGAATATACAGGCGACGGTACAACAAAAGCAACTATTGATGTAGGATTTAAGCCCGCGATGGTTGCGATTTATAGCGCTTATAACGAAACTTCGGATTTGGCTAAATTGTCCCAATTCGTGATTTTCCCAGAGCAAACAGCAATTCGATCACCGTTTAGTGCGAGCGTTAGCTATTCGATTAGTTTGGCCTGGTCTGATACAGGCGTTACTCTTACTGGCACACTCAATGGCACTACGATGCCAAATGCAAACGAAAAGCTATACAAATACATTGCAATGAAGAAATGGGGTGTTGAATGATGCTCATTGTAAATGAAGTTACCAGACAGATGCGCACCCTCCACCACGGACAAGCACCGAATGGGTGGCTGTCCCTGTCAGTCTTGAACCCTGTGCGCGTATTACTGCCCGTACTGCAAGTTGGCGATTGAGGACGGCGTGCTGGTGGATATTACGCCGACCGCCCGACCTCCTGAACCGGAGCCGGAACCGACGCAGGAAGAACAGCTCCGCGCGGACGTGGATTTTATCGCGGCTATGACGGGGGTGGAGCTATGACAGTATTTGAAATGGCGCGGCATTATTACCCCAAGCTGTGGGACATTGGCCGGATAGACCAGCTTTACACGGCGGGGAAGCTCTCGAATGAAGAGTACGAACAGATTACGGGTAAGCAGTACGGGACGGGAAAATGGGAGGTATAACGTGGCTACTGAAACAACAAATCTGCACACTGAAAACAACTACATCCGCAAGTTTACGGGTGTGGACAGGTTCCATAACGCGGGATATTTTGGGGAACGCGTCACGGCGGCTACCGGAGAGAACTGGAGCATCAAAAACTATGATCCGGATGATCTGGTCCTTATCCCGTTTGGGGATGGGTACGGCTGGGGTAATTTCTCGGGAGGGCATGGCAGCAAGACAGCGGCAACATTCTTTCAGGCTGCGCCCAAGGCACGGTTAGTCCAGCTTTCCAAAATCAGCAGGGCGAGGACAGGTAAAGACTGCTACTGCGGACTGGAGGATGATTGCCTGCCATATATCGAAGAATACGGCATCACCTCTGTATTCTGCTCGTTTGACATGATCTGCGACAAATACCTTGCCCAGAAATACCAGACGGTGATCGATGGGCTGGGGACATTTAACCTGTTTGTCGCGGCGGGTAATGATTCTTCCACGGATTATGTGGAGCTGGCGCGGTGCGATGCCGTGACGACCGTTGGAGCGTACTACATCCAGAATAACAAAGCCATTCCGGAGGACTTTTCCTCTACGACGGAATATCTTGATTTTGCCGCGCCGGACAGGCAGGTTGTGAAATTCGCAAAAGAAACCGGCGTGACTACATATGGCAAACAGACCGGAACGTCGTTCGCGGCTCCATGGCTCTGCGGTATGGCGTGCCTGGTCAATGACTTTTTTATCGACAAAACAGGAAAGCCGCTGACCCACGAGGCAATGATGCGCTTTTTCAGGGACCATTGTGTGGATATTGGGGCGGAGGGCTTCGACAGCAAAACCGGACACGGTATGGTTATCCTGCCGGAGCCGTCAGAGATCAACGTCTGGAAGTACCAGACGAAAGAGGGGGGTGAGACGATGTATAAGGACGAAAATCAGATTTCCGAATGGGCAAAGGAAAATGTTAAGTATTGCAACGAGTACGGCATTATGGAAGGGGATGCAGACGGGAAGTTCCGGCCGCGGGATTTTCCTACACGCGAAGAGCTGGCCTGCTCGCAGGCGCGACTCCACAAGAGCATCCTGAATATTATCCGCGAGATGATGAAATGAGAGGGGGGACGGGGTATAGCGCCCCACTTGCCTATGGAAAACCAATGCACAAACAATCCGCACGAGTGCATCACGCTTGCCCGCGTGGAAGCGCTGGAAAAGCGGATGGACAGGGCGAGCGACACGCACAAGGAGTTCTTTGACCGCATCCGCGCACTGGAGCAGGACAGCGCGGTACAGGAGGAACGGTATAACACCATTATTGAGAAACTGGACAGCCTGACCGCTACCGTCGCGGAGGTTACAAGCAAGCCCGCAAGACGGTGGGAAAGCATTGTGGACAAGTCGGTATGGGCAGTGCTGGCGGCAGTAATCGCATTCCTGCTTGCAAGAATTGGACTTTGAAAGGAGCGTACTTATGGAAAGTTTGGGATTTACGGCGATTCCGGCAATCATGGTAATTTGCTATCTGATCGCACAGACCGTAAGGGCTACGGCGCTTGACAACAAGTGGCTGCCGATCATCTGCGGCATTTCCGGCGCGGTGCTGGGAATTGCAGCGATGCGGATTATGCCGGAGTATGGCGCAAACGACCCGCTGACGGCAATTGCAATCGGCATTGTGTCCGGCCTTGCGGCGACGGGTGTAAACCAGATTGTCAAACAGCTCGGACAGAAATAAAAAAAGCCGCCCGATGGCGGCAAATTGACATAGCGCGGCGTGCGATGGTATAATATGTCGGGCGCTGTCGTTCCCAGCGGCGGGCGGTTGACCACTCTCCTGTAAAAGGGAGGTGGTGCTTATGGGCATAAAACTCTTCCGAGTTTTGATATGTGCAATTTTATTGCTACATATTTTGACCATAAATGCAAAGTAACCGCCCTCACGACCAAATGAAGCGGTTACTTTAACTGTGTAATTGGGTCAGCCGTCTGCCGGCAGCGCCCCTTTGTATAGATATTATACCACAAGCCCCGCCTGTGTCAAGGTGGGGCTTTTTGTTTTGAAATTGAGGTGAATCATTTGGGAAAAGCAAGCGGTATTTTGAGGGTTGCCGCCGCAGAGGTCGGCTATCTGGAGAAAGCGAGCAATGCGAGCCTTGACAGCAAGACCGCAAACGCAGGCTCGAATAACTGGACGAAATACGGCAAATGGTACGGCCTGAACGGACCGGAGGCTTACTGGTGCCACATGTTTATAAGCTGGTGCGCGGCACAGTCCGGTAATGCCGGAGTCATCCCGCGCACGGCAAGCTGCTATAACGGCAAGGACTGGTTCGCGGAGCGCGGGCGCTTCCACCTGCGGGCGGCTTACACGCCGAGAGCGGGCGATGTCGTATATTTCTCCACCCGCCAGTACCCGAACGGAGGCGGGCATGTAGGTATCGTGGAGAAGGTGGAAAACGGCTATGTCTACACCATCGAGGGGAATACCTCGGGCGCGTCCGGCGTGGTAGCGAACGGCGGCGGTGTGGCACGCAAGTCCTATCCGCTGGGGTATCCCAGCATATACGGCTACGGCAATCCAAAATATGAACAGGAGGAACCAGATATGACCGAAGCACAGGTAAAGCAGATCATTGAAAAGACGAAAGAAGCGGAGCAGTACAACAGCGTGGAGGAGTGCCCAGCATGGGCACGGCCGACCATTGAAAAGCTCGTGCAGAAAGGCTATCTACAGGGCGACGGGGACGGAAACCTTGAGCTTTCCTTTGATCTAATGCGCAATCTGGTCATTAACGACCGAGCGCATTTATATGGCTGAATAGAGGTGCAACATGGCAGGACGTGCAAAGGTGCCGGAAGAACTTCAAACGCTGACCAAAAGTGAGTTGTTGACCGTAATTGACGAGGCTGCACTCGGTCTGGAAAACACGGTGATAGCCCGCAGGATATTGATTGACCACTTTCCGCAATCGGACATTGCCGCCGAAATCGGGTACGACAGGTCGGTTGTGTCGCGGCGCTCCAGGGATATCTTTGCACGCCTGATCGACGTTGCCCGAATACTGCATATGGCTTAGCCCCGTGGGAGAACCCACGGGGTTTGCTTTTGCACACAACCGCACACAAACGCAACACAAGCGCACACACCAAATCACGGTTTGTCCTACAATTAAATCATGGAGAACGGAAAAACGCTCGGTTCACGTCGCCGAGCGCCGTTTTCCACAGAGAGGACGTGATTGGAATGGTAGCTTACGAGCAGCGCCTTGAGTGGCTTGGATATGCGCCGGAATGTGCAAGGCGTATTGTGGAGGATTTTACCGCTACGGGGAAGCTCAAGGATTTAGTGGATTATATCAACTATAAAGAGAGCGAAAAACGTTCTATCAACGAACATGTAACGGAGGTGCTGGGGTAATGGCGTATCCTTATCAAACCTATCTACCCAGTCAGGGCATGCAGCAGATGCCATATCAGCAGCCGATGATGCAGCAGCCCATGCCGCAGCAGCCTCCGGCACCGATCGTCCGGCCGGTAGCTTCATTGGACGAGGCGCGCGCGGTACAGACGGATTTCGGCGGGGCGCTGACGATCATGCCGGATATCTCGCACGGATTCGTTTATACAAAGCAGCTTAATTTCCAGACGGGCAGCGCAGATTTCGCAGCCTACCAGCGCGTGCAGGAGCAGGCGGCTCCGCAGCAGGACATTAACCTTTCGGAATATGTGAAGAGGTCTGACTTTGACGAACTCGCAAGGCGGTTTAACGCCTTGTGCGACCAGTTAGGAGGGACGACAAATGAACATGGGTCAAATGCTCATGCAGGGGCTGACGGCAAATAACCCGATGGTCGCCCAGATCATGCAGATGAAAAACAGCGGCATGACCCCGCAGCAGGCGCTACAGCAGATGGCGCAGAGCAATCCGCAGATGCGGCAGATCATGCAGGGGGGCAATCCCCAGCAGGCGGCAATGAACATGCTGAAAGAGGCGGGCGTAGACCCGCAGCAGTTCATGCGGCAGGCAAACCAGCTTTTCAAATAAGACAGAGATACTTCTGAAAATCTATCTCTTTTTCGGTTTACTCGGTTCCTGATAAAAAACCGCTTCCCATTGAACATCAGGGGAGCGTACGGCCCCGATGTAAATACACGAAAAGGAGAAAATTTAATATGGATAACGATTTCGCAACCGGCTATGCACTCGGTTCGGACAGCGGTAACAACAACTGCGGAAACGGCATGTGGGGTGGTGATGGCTGGTGGGCCATTATCCTCTTTGCTATGATTTTCGGCTGGGGTCGCGGCGGCTTTGGCTTCGGCGGCATCGGCGGCGGCGCGTCCACTGATCCTGGCCTGCAGGGCATTGCGACCCGCGCTGATGTAAACGAGGCGATTGCATTCAACGGCCTTGAGCGCGGCATTTCCGCAATCCAGCAGGGCATCTGCGATTCCGTCTATGCATTGAACAATGCGGTTACCGGCGGCTTCAACAGCACCAATGTTGCGATGCTGCAGGGCTTTAACGGTGTGGACAAGTCCCTGTGCCAGCTCGGCTACAACCTGCAGGACTGCTGCTGCCAGACCCAGAACGCGATCCAGGGCGTGCGCTATGACATGGCGACGCAGGCTTGCGACACCCGCAACACGATCCAGAACTCGACCCGTGATATTATCGACAACCAGAACGCGAACTATCGCGGCCTGATGGACTTCATGGTACAGTCCAAGATCGATTCGCTGCAGTCCGAGAATCAGGCGCTCAAGCTGGCGGCTTCGCAGGCCAACCAGAACAGCTACCTGACCGCAACGCTGGACGCGCAGACCAATGAGCTGATCCGCCGCATCAACCCGATGCCGGTACCAGCTTATCAGGTCCCCGCGCCGTATCCCTATTGCGGAACCTACAACAGCGGCTGCGGCTGTGGCTGCTAAACGGGTCGAAATCGACCCCTTTAACTTTCCGGCTCTGCCGTGATAACTTCGGGCGGCGGGCAATAGTCTGCCGCCCTTGATTTTCAGGAGGTAAAACTATGTCTTGCAAACCTGTATGTAAGCTGTGTCCCAATCTGGTGATCTCGCAGGCGGTGACGTTCACGGGCGGCAATCTGGAGATCAACCTTCCGGCTGGAAGTTACAACGACTGCGAGAAATACTGCATTGTTGTAGCGCAGGCAATCCCCGACACGACCACGATCAATGCGCCGGTGTATATCACTATCGGCACGGGTACGACGCTGTATCCGCTGACTAAGCGCAACTGTGCGCAGGTGACGGCCTGCGGCATCCGCACCCGTACGCGGTATTCGACCTGTGTTTCCACGTCTGCGACCGGCGGCTCGTTCCGGATGCTCGGCAATCCCTGCTGCGCACCCAGCAACAACCTGACCAGCATTGACGGCGGCGCGGCTCCCGCGCCTGCGACCAGAGGGGCGGTGAGCAAATGACGCGCACCGCAAAGATGATGATGCTTTCCGGCCGTGGCCGCCGCAGGATCGGCGTAGAATACGAGGATTACCCGCGCGATTATATGGAGGATAAATTCCGCGACCGTCGCGGCCGCGAGCGCTACGATGACGGGCGATTCGCCCCGCGCTCCGAAATGATGGAGCCGTATGACCGTGGATACCGCCGGTACTCTGACGGACGGTTTGCGCCGAGAAGCAGGTATCCAGGCGGCTACATCCCGCCGGTTTATCACTATCCTATGTATAGGGAGGATTATGACATGCAGCCGATTGGGTTTCGTGATCGAGATTATGGCAGTATGCATGAAACTCCATATGTAGGAGATTCGCTGCGTGGAAGCAGCGAGAGGATGATGGGCCATGCGCAAATGATGCGCGGCGTTGGGAAGATGGACCGCCAGACCGCAGAGGATTGGACGCGGCGCATGAAGAATGAGGACGGGACAACCGGCGCTCATTGGACGATGGAGCAGGCAGAACAGGTCATGCGTCAGCATGGTATCCAATGCGAGCCTGCCGAGTTTTACGCCGCGCTTAACATGCTCTACTCGGATTTCTGCGAGGTATTCAAGAAGCATGGCGTAAACAAGATCGATTTCTATACTGATATGGCAAAGGCATGGCTTGATGATAAGGATGCGGTAAGCGACAAGCTCTCTGCATATTACGAGTACGTTGTGAAGCATTGAACAGAGGGGGGCGGGAAACCGCCCCTTTTTTAATAGGTGACACATCAAGTGACACACTTAAACGGTTTGTTTTGGCTGAAAATGGACGTTTATAATTTTCAAAGAATATGAAAAATATTAATAAAAAGTTCTTGTTATGTGCAAAAACCCCGCACAACTTAATGTTGCACGGGGTAAATGTTGGTGATCCAGCGGAGATTCGAACTCCGGACACCCTGCTTAAAAGGCATCCGTTGAAATACTCATAAACCGCTAAAGGTCTATGCTTGAAAGCGTTCATAAAAACAGGTGACACGCCAAGTGACACATTAACCGATTCGACATATTTTTCCTAAATCCTGTTGTCGTTCGAAATGCAGAATCTTTTCGGCGGCATCTGTAAACGCTTGGTCGGAAAGGTGGGTATAGATTCTGGATGTCATATCTATCGTTTTATGTCCCAATAACTCGCGTGCAACATTGATTGGAACGCCTGCGGTTTGCAAATCAGTTGCATAGGTATGTCGCATGCAATATGGCGTAAGATCGTTAGCGATCACCGAAGTTTCTGGCACAACAGCGCCGCGAAACGTTTTCGCTCCCATATTTACATCTACAGCACGACAGAATGTTTCCCACATCTGCCTCATAGATGTTTTGGTGTGAGGTTTTCCCGTAGTGGGTTGGGTAAATATATACCCTTCGCCTTGCGCAGCGCTTAGGCGCGAGTACAGGACATCAGGACACGGTACACGCCGATCGCCAAAGTCGGTTTTTGAGCTATGTAACGTGATAATACGGCGGTCAAAATCGATATCCTGCCAAAGCGCTGCACGCGTTTCCGACGGTCGCGCACCGGTGTATAACATAAACAGTACCCAAAGACCTGCACGGTGCGATTCACACACCTCTAAAATGTGTTTCCTTTCATTTGTGGTGATAGCGCGGTGTGTCCCGCTTTTGGTTTCCGGTAGTTGCAGCGCTTCGGCGGGATCGTAGATTATGACACGATCAATTCTGGCCTGTTTGAATGCACCGCGAATAAGGTTTCTTAGTTTATTCGCCTGACTGCTCGAACCTCCCGCGCATCCGTTCATAATGCGCTGCAAGTCAATAGGTTTGACATCCTTAATTCGCGTATTCCCAATCGCAGGGAAAATATAATTTCTACAGTATGCAACAAGCTGCTCATAAGTTCGAGGCGTTACAGATACGCGCTTGTATGTTTCCAAATAGTCCGAAAACCACTTCTTTACAGGCGTGTTTTCGGTTGTGGTAATCATGCCGCTTTCCAAAAGCCGTTGCTTTTCCGCGACCTTACGCCATAAATCTTTTTCATCTTTGGCGCGAACAGAATATCGCTTTCCCTCGAATGTCCAGGTATGTCGAAAATATCCGTCCGATGTGCCTGGGTCTTTTCTTTTAGCCATTGCTTTTTCCTCCTATTCTTGATAGAATAAAAGGGCAGAATCCCTGTTCAAAGTTTTCTGCCCTATGTCCCGCCTCTGTGTTGGTAGCGCAGGGGCGGGATTTTATCTTAAGATTCTATACAAGATTGATCTTGTAATAATTTAATCCAGTTATCTGGAAACCCCATCCAACGGAGCTTGGCGAAAGAATATAACTTAAAAATATGAGATAAATCAGATATGAAATCATGCCTTATCGAATTATATGGCAATAACATATAGATGGCATACACAGTTGCAAACGGCGAACGATCATTAAATTTCTCTTGCATAGCCGCGTCCAGTCGTATAGGAATGCGCATATTTCGGTTATAAAAACGTCCGCCGTGGGCGCTAATATTTCGTGCAACCACTACAACTTGCAACCAATTTTCTACATATTTTCTGGATACATCATAATATGTCTTGGAAATATAATTTTTATCTTTAGGCAGTAAATTTTTATAGAGTTTTGATAATACATCAAAAGAAGTCACTTCAATAGCAACCCAAAATGGATAAATCCCGCCTAAATCGTTTTTATGATGCTTGATAAATATATCATCAGAAAAATCGATTTCCTTAAAAAGCTTGTTCAAAAAACGCGCGTGAAAAGTCTCATTTTCAAAATTTTGATTATTTAGGTATCCAAGAGGGCCATATTGCCCAGAATGATGGTGCGCGATATGTGTTCTAAATGCATGCTCTATATATGGACAATACTTCAAAACTACATTTCTAAAAGCTGCATCAAACTGATATAGCTCCCAAATTTGGTCAAAAGTTGTACCATGATAGAATTTATCATCGCTCCGCATTGTAAGAGAATATGCAGACAATCGATAATAATTAACCGTCTTTAGTACACGTAGTGCAAATTCCTTGTCTGGAATCAACAGCCCGCGAGATTCCAACAATGCAATTTGATCTTCAAAACTTGTAAATGGTTTTGCAGTTCCGATGATGGGCATAAACACACATCCTTATTACAAGCAAAAGACCCGCCTTGTTACGCATAGCATTGCTTTTACGCAATGCCATAGGCTTGGCGGGTTCCGTTGTTATTATAATATGCCAATGCCTATATAAAGTCAATTCGCAATTTGTCCAAATGGATAAACATAATTTTTACTCAATTTTTCATTTCTATTTTCTCCCAAAGTCCGGTTTTCCAGTTTCGCCCGACCTCATGCGCTACCCAATCGGCAGCGCCGCATTTTCCGCAAGGCTTGGAATAGTCGTATTTGAATGAGCAGGTAGCTTTATCGTACCCGAGAGTATGGCAGGGCGTTCCGCATTTGGAGCATATTACGATCATGCGTGGTTCGGTCATGAATTATATACCGTTATCACTTTAACGGGAATCCGGCCTTGTCCGTGAACGAACCGATTAAGATTATAATAAGATCGACCAAAGCTCCAAATCCAAATAAGCCAAGGGTTAATAAGTATAGAACGCCAGTTCCGATTTTTCCAACATAGAAGCGATGAGCGCCAATGCACCCAAGAAACAGGCAGAGAAAAAATGCGACCCATTTATTTTTATATGTATAACCGAAATCATTAATGTTTGTATTGGTGTTATTAACATAAATGTTTGGATTGTAATTGGACTGTGAATTATTTTGTGTTGGAGCGCCGCAGGATGGGCAGAATTTTGCGCCATCTTCCATTTGAGATCCACATTTTTGACAATACATAAATTTATCCCCCTTTTTAACTATTCTAACCCAATTTGAGCTTTAGCTACCACTTTTCCTCCTTGGAAAGTAATATTGCAGTTTGCTCCAAGTGAACCATTTCCATCCCATGAATATATTTCAGTATGATATTGTTCATCTCCAATTGTGACAGATGATAAGTTTTCTCCATCAGACCCAAATATATCTATAACTTCCGAATATGTCATTCCGTTTTGAATTGAATTATATTCAGATAAAGTAACCAATCCATCATCTTTAATGTTCGACGAAAATGGAGAAAATGAAGTCCACAATAACCATATAATCATTATAAAAAGAAAAATAGATATGCACAGCGCAACAATTCTAAATAGTGGCGGTAAAGACTTCTTTGATATAGGAAGTCCTGCCTCGATTTGCCTTTGCATTCTTCCCGCTTCAAGAATACTATACGGTTTGGGCGGCACAGATGAAAACATATAATTTACAATATTATTAATCTCTTCGGGAGAATAACTGGTGAGATTCCTAAAAAAATTCTTTACAGCCGTTTTGTTTCTGTAAACTCCTCGCACGACCGCGAGATCAATTTCATCCCCATCATTATCATAATAGATGTGACGCGCCGAATTGGAAGATGCGTATTTTGATGCGGGGTGACCGCAATTTGGGCAGTTAGCCCCGTCAAATTGGGTGCCACAATTGATGCAAAACATATATATCCCCCAGTCCTTTGTTGAAGCCCTTTCTGAATATCTCCGTTATAAATTAGCTTTTCGGCATTTTCGCAAATCCAACAAAGGAAAGTACGGTTTGCACCACAACAAAAAGAAAATATAGCGGGAACATTAAAATGGATACCGCATAAAGAATAGCGCCAGTTAGCACAAATCCTCTTTTGTTCATATACCATCCAACAATATTAAATATAGTGGCGATTACAACACATATAATATGAGGCGCAACTAACATGGCGGCAATTCCTGTTCCTAATGCCGATATGGTATCGGTAGCGGATGAAGCTTTGATGAAAAAATAAAATACTATGTAAATGGAGTATGCTAATCCAAGAATCCAAGAAACCAAAAGCATCTTTAAGCGGTCATTTGAACCACCATCATAAGAAACACGGGTATAAGAAGATGGTATTCCGCGACTTTTGTTCAAAGCAATAATTGGAGCCTCGATTTGCTTTCTCATTCTCGCTGCATCTGATTTGCTGTACGGGACAGGCGTAATATTTTTTTCGATATATGTAACCGCTTCGCTGACTTGCTGTGGAGTATAGTCTGTACATAGACGGAAAAAGTCTGTCATTCCGATTCGTGTTTTGTATACTCCATAAATTACCGCAAGATCAATCAAATCCCCTTCTTTGTCGTAATACTCATGATTTGATGGGGGTGTCATAGATGGACTGAGCATTTCGTGAGATTCGGGCGAGGCGGGCTTTGCTGGCGCGCCGCAATTAGAACAAAAATTACCCTCAAATTCCGTTCCGCATTTTGAGCATTTCATCTTTTATCCTCCCTTATTGACAAAACCTGCCAATTTTGTATAATACATTTTGGGGGAACACGGTACACCCTCTGCCTGCTTCGATGGTGACGCATCGGGCAGGCTTTTTTTATTTATAATTCAAAAGTCCTGAATATTGGACTTATCTTGTTTTGTCGAGAAATAACGCTTGAAATTATTTCCTCATAGGGTTAGAATAAAAACACCGAACAAATGTTCTTAAAATCCGGCGCCTCAGGAAGCAACCAAATGAGTACAGAGAGATAGCGTATTTGGTTGACTAAACACAAAGGAGAAACCGACATGGAAAGTATTAATTCAAGGATTGTCGTTAGCGATGCACAAAGCAGAGAAGATCAGAGAAAGATTGATGAAATAGAAAATCTTCTTAAAATAGCAAACGCAGAAGAAATTGACTTAATACTAAGATTTTCCATTCACTTGATTAAATAAAATCACTTAGCTGCCTGAAAAGGCAGCTTTTTTCATGGCTCGTTAGCGATTTCGTGTATTTTTCGTTCGAGCATTTCCCATTCATCCGGTGTCATTCGTGCCAAGACAGCAATTAACCTGCGCCGGAAATCCGGTTCGCCTTTTAAGATATCACCCATAAACTCGGCTATTTCTTGATTCCGAGTTTTTTTTATAAGCATTTCGCCCTCTCCATTGCGGAGCCAATCTTCGTTTACGTCGAACTCTCGGCAAATAGAGGAAATCACGGCATCTAAAGGAACCCTTGTCCCATTTTCATATCCAGCAACAGTGGTTTGCTTTACTCCTATTCGTGACCCAAATTCAGTTTGATTGAGTTGCAAAGCTTTGCGCAACTCTTTTATTCGCTCATTCATTAAGATCACCTCCTGCGATAAACAAAGTATAGCACAACTTTTAACGCGATGAAATATTGTTTTGAAAATATTATTGACTAATATAATGCGTTGCGATATAATTACATTGCAAAGAGATTTAAATAAACCGCAAGGAGGTGAAAATATGAAACCAGAAGATCGTAAGGCTGTACGCACGCTTTCCGAAGCCTTTCAAGCACTTCCTGATAATAAAAAAGAATACCTGATTGGCTTTGCGGAGGGTGTTGTAGCTGTCAAAAATCAAGAAAACGAAAAAGAAGCAGACAAACCTGCATCATGAAAGGAGGTGAACGGCAACGCACATCAAAAAAATCCGCTCGCCATTATCGGACGGCGAACGGATCAGCAGATTGGAACGAACAGTAAGGATACAGTCAATCGCCGTTTTCCTACTCACTGTCAGTGTTCTGGTTTTGGGTTGGAGAATGTACAGCTTTATCCAGCTCAATAGTGATGGGCTGCTCTTGGTCACTCAAAACATCCAGAGCGTTTCTGAACATGTCGCTATCATCGATCAGCAGATGGACAGCGTTTGCAATATCCTGCAAGAAATTGTTTCGTTTCTCGCCTAATTCTATCGCGCGGTTGCAATGTGGACAAATCCGCATCATGAAAGGAGGTGAAGACGTGACCGCAGAGAAGCACTTGATGGAAAAGGAAAGACTGTCCCAAGCACTGAACGGCCAGGAAAACCTTGACGGCGCGGTAACTGCCATTACTGATGCGCTGAAAAAGTACAACCTGAACCTGATGCCTGGAACAGCCTTTGATGTGATGCGTTTCACGCTGGAGACAATACATTTGCAGAATTATGATGCTCCGGAGCGTAAGCCTGGGCAGGGGCTTGGTTAATCACCCAAGTCTGCAATGGATATGGTTACTGCTCGCATTTCTGGCTCGTTTAGACCACGAGCGTTCTTGATGACATCAGTATTCCAGTCTCCAAAATCGCACATAATTTTTTCGAGTTTGGAATACATGTCAGCGTTCATAGCAGTTTTGCAATTCGGGCAAACATAAGCATGCTTTCCAGACTGAAATTCAATTCTGGAAATGCAGCCGCATTTACACGAGATTGTCGCTTGAACAAACATACTTTCACCTCCCTTCTATTCCGATTTTATCACGTAAAAGGGAAGATAACAAGAAAGCGCCCGAGAGGATTTCCTATGAAAGAAAAAATCGTGAACAAATCTAAATGCTGGCATAAGCACGGAAAACGCATTGGAAATGGCTTGATGTTCAGCGTTATGAAGAACAAAGAACCAAAACACAAGTCGAAAATTATTCCTCTGGATACATCAAAAGGAGGATGGACTGCATTATGAAAGGAGGCGAATGGCATGATTGTTGAAATTCTCCAAACCATATCGATTATTTTGTTGGGGAGCGCGTTATTCCATTTGTCTAAATCAGTAGAGAGCCTTTATAACATATATCGCAAAGGGAGTGACGAGTAATGCACGAAAAGGAAGAAGTCTGGACAGAAGTGATAAAGTCTCTTGAAGAACAGATGCTGCTGCTCTCCAAGAGACTGAATGATGAAGACCCACAGGATATGCTAGCGATAGTGCAGGTGCTTTTGATATTAAGAGAAATTACTTATCATTAATTTCTAATCCAGAGTAGATAGCATTATATGCATCGATAAGGGGTTTCACAACCTCTGGATAACTAGTTTTACCTTTTTCTTTTCTTATTATATCAGATGCGCATAGCTTTAATATTTCTAATGCAACTTCGTTTTTAGACAAGCTTTCATCCCCCTTTCAGGGTGGGCCTTCTTTGAACATTTTAGCATATGAAATCAAAGATAACAAGAAGCCCCCGCCCCTGCGGTAACAGGAACGAGGGCGGAAAATCTGCACCGTAAGGAGGTGAGTGAATTGGAAATATCAATCAAAGGCGACCCAAAAGAAATCGCCGCCCTTGTATTAGCGGTACAAGAGCGGCATAGGGGAGTGCAAGAAATTCCCCTTAAAATCGCAGGAGACGAATTAGCGCGTACTTTGAGAACTTATATGAACCGTAACGTAGAAGGGGATTTGGATGATTAAAGAAAAAGCAGATACTTCCCCCGACAAAGGACATTTCGGAAAATTATCATCATGGGAACAAACCTTAAAGATGTATCAAATACCTGTTCGCTATGTAACCGTTGATACATATGTTGAGGGTGTCGATGGCGGGGGATGCGGAGGAAATGCAGATTTAAGTTGAAAGAGGAAGGTAGGGATAGAATGCATAAAGTCAAACTGATTTCATCGAAAGAAAAAACAGAACTCTTTTTAGATGGTATCCCACTTCATGATAGCTGCATTGCGTTTACGCTACGAAAACAGGGGGGTGAAATCCCCGTGGCCGAATTAATTCTTAAATGCGATGTGGATATAGAAAGTGAAGCTGATCTGAATATGCAAAGCGAGGGTATACAGAATGACTTGGCCAGAGGTTAGGGAATTTATAACTTTGTTTTGCGGAATAGGAGCAATCGTTTTAAGCATTGCAACAATTCTTTTAAGGAATCGATAGGAAAGGAAAACGAACCATGAATTTACAGAAAATATCAAACAGTGCATTCCGCATTATTGACCTATGCCATCAGATCGCATCGGGCGAGTACAGCGAAAAAGGCGAAGCGCGCAGGAAGCGCGAGATCGTACGGCTGATCGGGCAGATGCAGAGTGAAGCGGAAGCGGACGAGCGGGCGCAGGACTATCTGGATGAAAAGGAAAGGCAGGGATGGGATTAATGACAGCCCGTGATGTAAGCCAGATTATTGATGTGCTATCGGACAAGCTTGGCACTACGGCAGATCAGATATTTTCAGTTCTAACAGCGCAAGCAAAGATTTATGCAATCAAAGGCGCATTCTTTTGTATCGCATATCTGGCTTTCATTATTCTAACCGCCGTATTTGTTCATCGATTCTTCTTGAAAAAATCGTGTGAGATTAAGCAATATGGCGGCGCTAAACGAGTTACAGTTTTTTCAAAACTAGCAGATAATGAAGAGACCGGAGCATGTGCGGCGCTTTCTGTGATAGGTGTTTTGCTTGTTGCCATATCTTTTGTGATGGTGGTTGTAATAGATTCTATTGCAAGCAACATAATCGACGCGATATTTAACCCCGAATTTTGGGCACTGGACTATCTTTTAGAAAACTTTATGTAGCATAAAAATGCCCCGCCGGATGCTGACACATCCGACAGGGCGTGACACCACGTATTGCGACTACGAGGTATCGAGGACATTATACCATATCCTCCTACCTCTGGCAAGGAATGGAGGAATTTTAATGCCTAACAAAGAAAACATGACGGTTCAGGAACTAATACAAACATCGAGAAACAGTACATCGCTGATCAAACAAGTGATTGCAGCGCACCTTGGAATACGAGAGGACGAGGTGGAACTTACAAAGCTGAAAGGGGATGAACAAAGATGATGAATGAAACCATTACTTATGCGGCTGCACGACAAGAAGCGGTTAGAGACTTGGACAGAATGTATCCAGGAACGATATTTTTAACACTGGAACAGGTTGCTAATATCTACGGATATGAAAATCCGCAAAAGGCCCGCAAAGCATCTGCCCTTCCGAGAGTGCAGGTAGGCGGAAGAGCGAAGTATTACAAAGGCGACATTGCCAGTGATATAGCGCGTCGCCGCCTTGGAAACGTGGAGGGGAAGCGGTGAAACTGTACAAGCTGTTCAGCGGCCTGTGCCTTGCCAGTGCATTCATAGCGGCGTGCGGTCAAGACAGTTTCCCAGTTGGGCTACTCGGCGTGTTATGCCTTTGCAGCGTTATTTGCGGGCTGGCAGGCTGGTACCTGATGGAAAAGCACGCCCAGCAGGAGGCGCAGCACGAGATAAACGAGAGGAGGAAGGGCGCGTGAATTTCGAGAAAATGCGTGAGCTGAGACGCAAAACAAAAGAAAATGCAGAGACGTTCCACTCGATCGCGGACAACCAGAAGCCGGACCCGAAATACTTACAGCCGCTTGCGCGAAAGATTACGGTGATGGGAAATGTACGGTAGCAAATACAAGATCATCTATCCCGCGCTTGAAGCGTGGATGCGGGCGAACCGCGTTTCTATCAGCCGGCTGGCTGAGATGTCAGGCGTAAGTGAAACGACAATGCAGAACTATGTATACGGCCGGCACGAACCGCGCCTGTTGCTTTGCAGGCGGCTGGTAGAGCTGACAGGGATACCGTTTGAAGAACTGTTCAAGGAAAAGTAAAAGCCGCTCCCCAGCGCCAACTGGGAAAGCGGCAAAGACAATAACACACTTATAGAATAACACGAGGAACGAAAATGTCAAGAGATACATTAACCGGCTGTCCGGAAAGGCGGCTGGAACCGATGGAGCAGGACGATCGTGGAGAACCGGACATAGACGCGATTTATCAGAAATGGAGCGATGAAAAATATGAGTACGAATTTATATGAGCTGACCACGCAGTTTCAGGCGGCAATGGATGCGCTGCGGGTGGACGAAGAAACCGGCGAAGTGGTGGGTTTTGAAGCCGTGGATACGCTGGACGCGGCGTTCGAGGACAAAGCGGAAGCCTATGCGGTAGCTATTAAGAGCCTGCTGGCGCAGGCAAAGGCGATCCATGATGAAATGGATAACCTCAAGACGCGCGAAGCGGCGGCGAAGAGACGTGCGGAAAGCCTGAAAAATCATCTGGCGCAGAGCATGGCGGCGGTGGGCAAGGATAAGATAGAAACCTCGAGAGCGGCGCTTTCTTTCCGCAAGAGTACGGCTGTGAACATTTTAAGTGATGTTGAGATACCGGACGACCTGTGCAAGGTCAAGATAGACCGCCAGCCGGACAAGTCCGCAATAAAGAAATTGCTGCAGGCAGGGGAACTGGTGCCAGGCGCGGAGCTGGTGGAAAACAGAAATTTGCAGATCAAGTGAGGGTAACCTATGAGTATGTTTGTAAAAGCAGTACGCAAAAAAGCAAAGCTGCGCATGGCGCTTACGGGCGTTTCGGGTTCTGGAAAGACGCTGGGTGCGCTGTACATTGCCTATGGCATGACAAAGGACTGGGGTAAAATCGCGGTATTGGATACCGAGCATGACCGCGCGCTGTTTTATGCAAACCGTGAGGATTTAGGGACAGGCGAGTTTTTACACTGCACAATGACCCCGCCTTATTCCCCCGAACGGTACAAGGCGCTTGTGGCGGACGCGGCAAGCGTGGTTGGCACGGACGGTGTGGTGATCGTGGACAGCTTTTCCCACGCATGGAGTAACGAGGGCGGCGTGTTGGAACTCAAGGACAAGATCGCCAGCCGCCCCGGCAAGACAAGCTACACCGCATGGGCAGAGGCGGGAAAGGCGCAGAACAATCTTGTAAACACCATTCTCGCGTCAGATTGCCATGTTATTGTGACGCTGCGCTCCAAGATGGAATATGCCCTTGAAGAGAACGAACGGGGGAAGCAGGTGCCGGTCAAGCTTGGGCTTGCGCCGGTGCAGCGCGACGATACAGAGTACGAGTTTGATATTGTGCTGAATATCGACCGAGCCCACACCGCGACAGCGAGTAAGGACACTACCTTTTTGGACGGATACGGCGAGATCATCACCCCGGCGCTCGGCGAAAAGCTGGCGGCATGGCTGGACGAGGGAGAAGCGCCGGAAATCTGCGAGGAGTGCGGAAAAGCAATCCGAGCAACCGAAAAAAACAGTGTGGAAAGTATCATAGAGGGTACTAAGAAAAATACAGGAAAGCAAATGTGCATGGCGTGCTATAAAAAGTGGTATGACGAACACGAGCCACAGCAGACCAAAGCAGAAACCGCGCTTGCAGCGGCACGGGAAAAGGCTGAGGAAGTGCAGAAAATTATTCATCAGATTTGCGCCGGTGATGATGCGATGGCGAAGGATATGTGGGAAAAACAGTATGCGCAGGACGCGGGCGACATCGTAAAGATGAATGCGGCGCTGATCGAGCTGACCGAAAAGCTGGAAAGGATGAACGCGCTTGACGCATGAATTTGACCGCGCCGAGGTGCGGCGGGATGAGCGCGGCGTGTGGCTGTGCCTGCGGGTGAAAAATCCGTGGATGGCACGGAAGCAAATCGGTCTTATGAAGGCTGGCAAGTGGTTTATCGCCGAGATCAAGCGGAAAATCGAACGGCGCAGCTCGAAAGCGAATCGTTATTTCTGGAAACTTTGCGGCATGCTGGCTGCGGTGTCCGGCGTTAGAAAGGAGGATATTTACCGCAGTTACATCATAGAAATCGGAGATAATTCCCGCTTTGTT
>ERZ773260.2259-NODE-2259-length-21961-cov-11.079019_pt1 | contig 21961 bp, 20 predicted proteins | sample MGYA00511387_ERZ773260 | MGnify/ENA primary metagenome ERZ773260 (study PRJEB29015, sample SAMEA2737745) | human gut metagenome | biome: human gut; feature: human-associated habitat; material: faeces | place: China | collected 2012 ... | reverse complement strand
TTGCAGCCCTCGATGAAGCCGTTGGACCAGGGGACGTCCATGGAGTTCAGGATCTTCTGAAACCAGTTGCGGTACGCCGTGACGCAGGCCCGAAATTCCGGAAGATCCATAACGTTCACGGCCGCGAGCCAGTCGAGCAGCCGCTGCTTCCCGACGGTCGAGGACTCCGAATGCATGACGGCAAGGAACTCGTTCTTCAGCCGGTAGGCGTCGGCGAGCCTCGGGGCGATCTCAACCATCAGCGCCAGACGCTCCTGCTCCTCGCTGCTCAGAGCTTTCATCGGCTTCCGGAGAAGGTACTTTGACCGTTTGAAGTACCTGCGCAGCCCTCTGGAGAGCTTATTCTGCTCGTTCTTCCGGACCTGCTCCATCGCCCAGAACGCCTGACGGATCACGTGGAACCGGTCCGCAACGATAATGGCATTGGGAAAGCAGATTTTTCCAACCGTGCGAAAATGCGTATCACTTTGACTTTTTTGCGATACTTTTCGGCCCAATCAGCATAAGGCTTTGACAGAACATACGAAGAAAAAAGTGCGAACACAGATTCTATCTTGGTGAATGGAAAAAACATCCCCCGGGGAGGCTTCCGCCCGGGAACCTCATCTGTTATAGTATGCTCATCGGTTCATACACGCATTCCTGCCAAAACCCAAAGCAAAGGCGCAGCGTTTCTTGGGGAAGAAAGCGCTGCGTCTTTGCGCAGGGCAGGAATGCAAAGCAACACCGGTTCGGAGGAACACTTGGAAACACCTATTTTACAGTATGCCGGCGGCGTGATCGCCGCAAAACTGGACCGCACGGAAAAAGAACTGGTCCACGGGGTTTCTTTCCATATTTCTCGCGGGGAGAGCCTGGCTCTCATTGGCGAGACTGGGTCCGGCAAGACGCTGATTGCCCAATCCGTGATGGGGGTGCTGCCCGGCAATGTGCGGCTGGTTTCCGGTGAAGTATTATTTTGCGGGAAGGCTTTGCCGAAGGGCAAAAAGCTGCGGTCCATGCTGGGCCGGGAGATCGTATATATCCCGCAGAACGGTCACGAATTTCTTGACCCGTCCAGAAGCATCCGCCGCCAGATGTTTGACAGCATTGCAAAGCTGGGCATTGCGGCACCTCTGAGAGAAGCGTTTGCCCGTGAAAAGCTGACGCAGGTGGGGTTTACCCAGCCGGAGGCTATTCTGGACCGGTATGCCTTCCAGCTGTCCGGCGGCATGGCCCAGCGGGTAACCATTGCACTGGCCCTTTGCTCTCAGGCGAAGCTGTTGATCGCCGACGAACCTACCAACGGTCTGGATCAGGACAGCAAGCAGCAGACGCTGTCCCTTTTGAATGACCTGTTCCCGGATGCGGCAAAGCTCGTGATTACCCATGACATTTCCGTGGCAGCGACCTGCGGCCGGATCCTTGTCCTGTGCGGCGGGAAAATGCTGGAGACTGGCAGCTCCGCACTGGTGCTGGCTGCCCCGCGCCATCCCTACACCCAAGCCCTGCTGGGTGCCTTGGTGGAAAACGGGATGCAGGAAACGCCGATTTTGCGGCCGGAGACGGGCACTTGTCCCTTCTATCGCCGCTGTCCCGCAGCCTTCGGACGATGCCGTGCCGAAATGCCCCGGAGGACGCAGGGAGACAGAGAATGGTGGTGCTGCAAGGAATGATCTCCATGGAACAGATCGATAAGGCTTTTGACGGAAAACAGGTTTTGCAAAATGTCACGCTGGATATTCCCGACGGTCAGATCTGCGGCATATTCGGAAAAAGCGGGATCGGAAAATCCACGCTGGCCAAAGTCCTCTGCGGCATCTGCCCGCCGGACGGAGGGCGGATTCTGCTGGACGGTCAATGTCTTGTTTCGCAGAATACGCCCTATGACAGGAAACTGGGTCTTTCCATTCAGATGGTTTATCAGCAGCCCTATGCGACGCTGGATCCACGCCAGAAAATCGGCAGCGGCTTCAAAGAACTGATCCGCTATCACGGCTTTGCTCCCAAGGGGAAGGAGCGTGCGCTGACGGAAGACGTGCTTGTGAAAGTCGGATTGGAGCCGCAGATCCTGGCCCATCTGCCGCATCAGATCTCCGGTGGGGAAGCCCAGCGGGTGGCCATCGCCCGGTGTCTTCTGTTCCGGCCAAAGCTGCTGATTCTGGACGAGGCAACCTCCATGCTGGATGTTTCTACCCAGGCCAATGTGCTGGGAATGGTACGCCGTCAGATGCAGGAACACCACGGAAGCATCCTGCTCATCAGCCACGATGAAGCACTGGTGAATTTACTTTGTGATCAAATCTATGTATTTGAGAAGAAACACACAAATCAGAAGGAGAAAAACACGAAATGAAAAAAGTAGGATCTCTTTTGCTGGCGGTGCTGATGGTGCTGTCGCTGGCAGCCTGCGGCAAGACCCCGGCAGAACCCACCCAGACACCCTCTACCCAGCCGGGCACCGAGACTCCGACCACGGAGGCCACGGAACCGGCACCTGCCTACGCCATTGATACGCTGACCGTCGGCACGACGGCTGCCATCGAAACTGCCGTGTTCGGCGAGTATAACTTCGATATGCTTGCCAGCGGTGTATCCGAATTGCCTCTGGTTTATCAGGACACCAAGGGCGAATATCATCCACTTCTGGCAACTTATGCTACCGAGGATGCCGCTACCTGGACCTACACCATCCAGGACGGCATGACCTGGTCCGACGGAGCGCCTGTAACGGCGGAAGACATTCTTTTCACACTCCAATACGATCAGGCCAACGGAAGCGCCAATTTTGAGGCCCAGACCGGGGAAGACGGAAAGGTCACGGAGGCCAAGTACACCGGCTACAGCCTCTCCGATGACAAAATGAGCATTTCCCTGACGCTGGCCTCTCCCAATGTCCGGGAACTGAGCAATATGACCTCCTTCCGGGTCATGCCCAAGCATGTTTATGAGGACAAGGATACCGTCACGGAGGCCGAAGGCCGCATCACCTGCGGCCCCTATGTGCTGGAATCCTTCAACAAGGAAGCCGGGACCATTACCTTTGCAGTCAATGAATACTATCCCCAGAAGCCCAATGTGGAGAAAATCGTCTATCAGCTTTTCGGCAACGAGGATACCATGTACCTGGCGCTCCAGCAGGGCGACATCGACATGGTCTGGGCCTACTCCACCGGTGTGGCAGGAACCTATCAGGATGTACTCTCCACCGATACCAATGTCTCGCTTGTCAATGTGGCTGCGGCCAATGCGCCTGCGGTCCTGGCCTTTAACAACGCAAAGGGCCTGTTCTCTGACGAAAACCTGCGTCAGGCAGTTTCCTATGCACTGAACTACGAGGAATTCAAGACCTATTTCGGCAGCGCCTATGCTGAGATCCCCAACCGGGGCTTTGTACCCTCCACCACGGTGGGCTATACGGACACGGAGAAACTGACCACCGATACTGCAAAAGCGGACGAGTATATGAAGGCTGCGGGTTACACCGAAAAGAATGCCGACGGCTTCTACGTGAACGCCGACGGTGCGGCTGCTGCCTTTACGCTGACGGTCAACGCCGCAAAGGAGACCCATGTGGGCTACGCCGAAATGATCAAGACCCAGCTGGAGACCTTTGGAATTCAGGTGAATCTGGACGCCGTGGACAAGGATGCCTACAATGCCAAAACCAGCAACAAGTTCTCCGAGAACAATATCACCATGGAAGCGGCGATCTATGGCTATACCGCCGCCGGCATGGGCATGGGCAACGGCCTTGGCTCCATCTATGTGGACGGCAATCACGCCGTGCAGGGCGGCTGCCAGGTGTTCGACGAAGCCTTTTCCTCCATTCTGGACGAACTGAAGGCCGCCAAGACCATTGAGGAATATTACACCGGCGCAGCAAAGCTCCAGGACTACTACGCGGCCCATATGCCGCTGATTGCCCTGTATTGGGACAATATGATGCTGGCCTATTCTTCCAAGCTGGACAATGTGACCGTGGATGCTGTATTCGGTCTGAACAACGTCAACAACTGGTTCAGCATCACCAAGAAATAATTTTTGCACGCAGGAGGCACACCGGTGAAAAAGTATCGTAAAAACCTGATTCTGGCACTGGTGTGCTTCCTGATCGTGATCGTTCTGAACTTCTTTCTGCCCCGGCTTCTGCCGGGGAACCCCATTGCTTATCTGACCGGCTTTTCCGAGGAGGATATGACCCCTGCTCAGGTAGCTTATTACCGGCAGGCCCTCCATCTGGATAAGCCGGTATTCGTGCAGTTCGGGTACTATCTGCGCTCCCTTGCAGACGGTACACTGGGCTATTCCTTCAAAAAGGAAGCCACGGTTTCAGCCCTGATTGGGCAGCGGCTGGGCTACACCTTACAGATCACCTTGCCTGCCGTGCTGCTCAGCACGGTCATCGGTCTTTTGTGGGGGCTCCGCTGCGGCTACAAAAAAGGCAGCAGCTTTGAGAAGATTTCGACTACATTCCAGATCATCGTCAATACGATGCCCACATTCCTGATCGCCCTGGTGCTGTTGATCCTGTTCTGCTTCCGGCAGCGGTGGTTTCCCTATACAGGACTCAACAGTACCGGGGCTGTTCCCGGAACGGCCGGGTACTTCTGGGACCGGATCCATCACCTGATTCTCCCGGTGCTGACGCTGACCATCGCCGCTGCACCTTCCCGGTACCTGTTGATGCGGAACACCGTCCGACAGGTGACGGAGGAAAAATATGTGCTCTATGCCAAGGAACGGGGCTTGTCCGACAGTAAGATTCAATTTGGTTATATTCTGAAGAATATTGCCCAGCCCTTTATCACCATGGTAGGCATGAGCGTCAGCACCTGTATCGGCGGTTCTCTGGTTGTGGAGAAGCTGTTTTCCATCGGCGGTATGGGGAGCTTGCTCTCGGATGCCGTCTATACGTTGGATTACCCACTGATGCAGGGCATCCTGTTTGTCACAACGGCGATCATGACGATCTCCATTGTCGTGACGGACCTGATCTGCATTCTTATTGACCCCAAGGTACGCTTTGGAGGTGATCCGGTTTGAGAAAACAGCATATTCCGCTTCTCCTGGGCATCGTGATTTTGAGCCTTTTTCTGACCGCTGCATTATTTCCGACTGTGTTTACGGCTTACGGGCAGAAGGAAACGTTTGGCCCGTGGCTGATGCCGTCTGCGGAACACCTACTTGGCACCAATGCGTTGGGCTATGACATCTTTACGGAGTTGGTCTACGGGACCCGGCAGACGCTGCTGGTGGGTGTATCCAGCAGTATTCTGACATTGCTTTTGGGGAGCGTGATCGGTACGCTGGCTGCCGGGAAAGGCCTTTTAGGCGGCCTGTCCAATGGCATTATCAATGTTTTCGTGCTGCTTCCGAAGCTGGTGACCATGATCGTGCTGGCGACTTTTCTGGGAAGCTCCAGCCGAAATCTGATCCTTCTGATTGCTGCATTCAGCTGGGTGGGGACGGCCCGGAATGTCCGTGCCAAGGTCATTCACCTGAATGCCCAGCCTTTTATTGAAAATTGCATGATCCAGGGATACAGCCGGAGGCATATTATTCTCCGGCACATCCTTCCGAACCTGTATGATGTATTGCTCTCCCGGTTTCTTCTGGGGGTCAACAGCTGCATTATGATGGAGTCTACCCTGAGCTTTTTGGGCTTTGGGGATCTTTATCATCCCACTTGGGGCACCATGATCAACTTTGCCTATAAGCGGGGTGCCTTTCTTCGCCAGGCCTATGGGTATCTCCTCTCACCGGGCGTGTGCATTATGATGCTATCACTGTCATTCTATCTCATCAGCCTGTATTTTGAACACCGACAGGCTGCCATTCAGGAAAAATAGGAGGTCATACGATGCAAAAGGAACTGGAATCTTTGTGGCAGCAATGTGTAGCATTCCATGGCCACGGCTGCGGTGGCCTTGCGGTCGGCTTTCGGGCAGTGCTGTATGCGTGGGAGCTGTTCGGATGTGATAGCCCATCCGAGGACGAGAAGATCGTGTGCGTTGCCGAGACCGACGCCTGCGGCGTGGATGCCATTCAGGCGCTGCTGTCCTGTACCGTGGGAAAAGGGAACTTGATTTTCAATCTACAGGGGAAAAACGCCTTCTCCTTTTATCGCCGTCCGGACGGAAAGTCCTTCCGCCTTGTTCTGCGCCCAACACCGGAGAAAACCAAGGACGAACGGCTGGCGTGGCTCATGGATGGGGATTATCACGAGATGTTTGATGTGAAGGAAGCCCCGGAGCCGGTGCCGGAAGAAGCCCGGATCTTCAAGACCGTTACCTGCTTCGTGTGCGGAGAACGATTTGCCGAGAGCTTTGCCCACCTTCAAAACGGTGAAATCGTCTGCTCCGCCTGTTACCGTCCGTATACAAGGGGGCTGTGATGGAATACCCGTTTGATGCGCTGCACGCCGGGATAGAAAGCCAGATTCTCAATCTTCCCGCCGGAATTCCCGACTCCCAGGCAATCAGGCAGGCAAAGTCCTTGCCAGACTCCGTTGAAAAATTCCGTGCATTGGGGAAGGCTCTTTCCAGGCAGCTTCGCTACCGTGAGGCCGTTGCAGCTTATACGGAGGGGCTGAATTTGGAACCGGAAAATCTGTCCCTGCTCCGCCTTCGGGCGGGACGGTACCTGACGACGCTGCAAAGCAATCTTGCCATTACTGATTTTGAAAAATGCCTGACTTTGGGTGCGGAAAAGCTGGACTGCCTCTATCGGATCGGCCTTGCCCAGTATTACGCCGGGCGGTACGAACAGGCAATGGAAGCTTTTGAGGGCTGTATGCCTTTATGCGATGATGAAATGGGGATTGCGGCTCTTTACTGGCACACGCTGAGCGCTGCCCGGACAGAGAAAGCGCCGACTCTTCTGAAGTACTATCGCCCGGATATGGCGGTGGGGCATCATACTGCTTACGAAAAGGCCATGCGGGTCTGGAGCGGTACAACGCCGCTTGCAGCGGCGCTGGAAATGCTGGAGAGGGAAGAAGACGATCTGGAATATGGCATTACCTTGTACGGTCTGCTCTGGCATCCGGACTGCGCCGAAAGAGAGCGCCTTTCCCAAGTGCTTCTTCGCCGGGACGGTTTCTGGCCCAGCTTTGCGTACCTCGCTGCATGGAAGGATCGGGCGGGAGCCCAGTAAGCGTCTATCTTGATATTGGGATCAACCGAAATGAATAAAAAACGGGGCTGTCTCAAAATGAAGCATTTCCAGAGATTAGAGAAATAATCTTTATAAAAATTGCTCAAGCTGCCGAGAGGGTTTACTGTCTGTGAATTGCAGGCGACAAGCCGAAAGGCATCGCAACGGCGAAATCAACCGGGAGGACTACGACAAGTGGCGTTATAACTACCCGAAATATGACGAAGCGTCCGGCTATGTGAAAGTCCCGTCCCAGCAGCTTAGCGATGCAATGGTGGAGGCGTTCAAGGACCGATTGAAGGCTGACTAAAAACAAAGAAAAAGCGCTATCTGACTTGACTTCAAATCAGATAGCGCTTTTTGTTATCGCAATCATTCAAATAATGTTGTCATTTTGTTGCCACAGCGGGCACTCATGGCGAAAAAGCCTTGGTATGACTGGGCTTTTTCCGGGATGCAATCATTCCCACTCAATCGTCGCTGGGGGTTTACTGGTGATATCGTAGACGATGCGGTTAATATGGGGGACCTCATTGACGATGCGGGCGGAGGTGCGGTCGAGGACGTCGTAGGGGATACGAGCCCAATCGGCGGTCATGAAGTCGGTGGTGGTGACGCCGCGGAGGGCGAGGGTATAGTCGTAGGTGCGGCTGTCGCCCATGACGCCGACGGAGCGCATATTTGTCAGCACGGCGAAATACTGGCTGACGCTGTAGGCGAGGCCTGCGTTTGCCAGCTCCTCGCGGAAGATGGCGTCGGCATCGCGCAGGGTATCGAGCTTCTCGCGCGTGATCTCGCCGAGGACGCGGATGGCAAGGCCGGGGCCGGGGAAGGGCTGGCGCATGACCAGATATTCCGGCAGGCCGAGCTCGCGGCCGAGCTGGCGGACCTCGTCCTTGAACAGCAGGCGCAGCGGCTCGATGATCTCCTTGAAGTCGACGAAGTCAGGAAGGCCGCCAACGTTGTGGTGGCTCTTGATGACGGCAGCATCGCCCGCGCCGGACTCGATGACGTCGGGGTAGATCGTGCCCTGGGCGAGATAGTCGACGCGCCCGATCTTCTTGGCCTCGTCTTCAAAGACGCGGATAAATTCCTCACCGATGATCTTGCGCTTGCGCTCCGGTTCCGTGACCCCGGCAAGCTTGCCGAGGAAGCGGGCCTCGGCATCGACGCGGACGAAGTGCAGATCCCACTTCCGGAACGCGGCCTCGACCTCGTCGCCCTCGTTCTTGCGCATCAGGCCGTGGTCGACGAAGACGCAGGTGAGCTGGTCGCCGACGGCCTCGGCGATGAGCGCGGCGGCGACGGAGCTGTCCACGCCGCCGGACAGGGCCAGCAGGACCTTGCCGCTGCCGACCTTCTCGCGGATGGCGGCGATGGAGGAGCGCATATAGTCGCCCATGTTCCAGGTGCCGGTGCAGCCGCAGACGCGGTAGAGGAAGTTGCGGATCATATCCTGACCATGCTCGGTGTGGTTGACCTCCGGGTGGAACTGCACGCCGTAGAAGCCGCGGGCCTCGTCAGCGATGGCGCCGGTCGGGCAGTGCTCCGTGACGGCACAGGCGCGGAAGCCCTCGGGCAGGCGGGCGATGAAGTCGCCGTGGCTCATCCAGGTGACGCTCTGCTCGGGCAGGCCCTCGAACAGGCGGCAGGGGGAGAAGTGCGTCTCCGTGCGGCCGTATTCGCGGGCCGTGCTGTCCTGCGCAGCCGTGACCTCGCCGCCGAGCGTCTGGGCCATGAGCTGGCAGCCGTAGCAGATGCCGAGGACCGGCACGCCCAGCGTGAAGATGGCGGGATCGACCTTCGGGGAGGTGGCATCATAGACGCTGTTCGGGCCGCCGGTGAAGATAAAGCCCTTGGGCTGCATGGCCTTGAGCTCCTCCAGCGGGGTCGTGTAGGGCTTGACCTCGCAGTATACGTTGCACTCACGGACACGGCGGGCGATGAGCTGGTTATACTGCCCGCCAAAGTCCAGAACGAGAATCGTTTCCATGCTCATTCCTCCCGGAAGACAAAGCCGTTTTCGTCCGCGCTTTCGATGATAGCGAGCGAATGCAGCGGGATACCGGCCTCGCGCAGGCGGTCGCCGCCGTGCTGGAAGCCCTTTTCCACCGCGACGCCGATGCCGACGAGCTCGGCCCCGGCCTCCCTCACGATGTCGCACAGGCCGCGCATGGCCTCACCGCGCGCCATGAAGTCATCGATGATGAGGACCTTGTCCGAGGCGCTGAGCCACTCCTTGGAGACGAGCAGCGTGACCTTCTTTTTATAGGTATAGGAAAGAATGTCGCTTTGGTAGAGGCCGCCCTCGATGTTGTCGCTCTTGGCCTTCTTGGCGAACACCATCGGCACGCCGAAGGCCTGCGCGCAGATCGTGGCCAGGGCGATGCCGCTGGCTTCGGCCGTCAGCACAAGGGTGATGTCCTTGCCGGCAAACACGCGCCTGAATTCCTGCGCGATCTGCTCCATCAGTGGTACGTCGATGCGATGATTCAGGAAACCATCCACCTTCACAATGTTTCCGGGCAGGATCTTGCCTTCCTTCCGGATCCGTTCCTTCAGAAGCTCCATGGGAACCTTCCGCCTTTCTCAATAGTAGATGCCTATATTATGCCGGAAAAACGCGGAAAAAGCAACAGGAAAAACAGGCTGCGGGAAAAGAATCGGAATGGCCCGGCTGCGTGCCTGCATGATGTACAGAGTATCGGTCAGGATGGATAGGCCGGTTGCGTCCGCAGCGGCGATCCCTGCACAACCCGCCGGACGAGAGGAAAATGTAGCGGCGGTCAGTGACCGCCCAGTAGGGGGAGCATTCAACGGCAGAAAGGCACTGGTGCACCGCCGCACTCGCTTGACGTGTCATTCCGAGGAGCGAAGCGACGTGGGAATCTCGCAGTACTTGGCTGGATAATTGGGTACTTCCGGCGAAAACGTAACTGCCTTCCCGAGATTGCCACGGGCGCAAAGCGCCCTCGCAATGACAATTCGGTGGCCAGTGCCATTTTAACGACAGCCTGTTTATTGCGCCAATGCAGCGCCGGGCCAGGCTGTCCCTTCCCATACAACGCATGACATTATCTCTGCAAATACACATAACAAGTGAGGTAGCTTATGAAATACGGATTCGGTGTCGACGTCGGCGGAACGACGGTCAAGCTCGGTCTGCTCAGCGAGGCGGGCGAGCTTCTGGAAAAGTGGGAGCTTCCCTCGCGCACGGAAAACGGCGGCGAGAACATTCTGCCGGACATCGCGCGTAGCGTGCAGGACTGCATGGCCCGCCGCGGGCTTTCGCGGGACGACTGCCTTGGCCTCGGCATCGGCGTGCCGGGCCCGGTGGATGCCTCCGGCATGGTCAACCGCTGCGTGAACCTGAACTGGGGCGTATTCAACCTGCACGATGCCCTCGGCATTCTGACGGGCCTGCGCGTGCGCGCCGGGAACGACGCAAACTGCGCCGCCCTCGGCGAATTCTGGAAGGGCGGCGGCTCCGGCTGCCGGTCCGCCATCTTCGTCACGCTGGGAACGGGCATCGGCGGCGGTGTCATCGTGGACGGCCGCCTGCTCACGGGCGCGCACGGCGTCGGCGGTGAGCTTGGCCATATCGAGATCAGTGCGCCGGACAAGGCCCCCTGCACCTGCGGCAAGCGCGGCTGCGTCGAGCAGTATGCTTCGGCGAACGGCATCGTCCGCGTGACGAAAAAGCGCCTTGCCGAATCGGCCGAGCCGTCCTGCCTGCGCGGGATGGCGGATTTTGCCTGCAAGGATGTGTTCGATGCCGCGCGCGGCGGCGACGCCTTCGCGGTCGAAACGCTTGAGCAGGTGTTCGACTATCTGGGCGAGGCACTGGCGGACGCCTGCTGCGTCTGCGACCCGGAGCGCATCATCCTCGGCGGCGGCGTGTCCCGCGCGGGCGACTACCTGCTGCGCGGCGTCGAGCGCCATTTCCGCGCGCACATGTTCCACGCCTGCAAGGACACACAGTTTGCGCTCGCCACGCTCGGCAACGACGCTGGGATGTACGGCGCGTTCCGCCTGCTGGCCTGATTTTTCCGCATAAAAAGAGCCCCCTCCCGCCAAACTAGCGCGGGAGGGATTTTTTATGGAACGAAAAGGGCGAAAGAACGAGCTGGCGGACCCGCAGCTGCCCGCCATCCGCAGCATCGCGGACGGCCGCGCCATGCCGGCGTGTCAGGCCCCCGTGCCGGAGAGGCTGGAGAAGCCGGATAAATAAAATTGTAGGGGCCGGGCTGTCCCCTCCCGGCGCCGCACGAACGACTCGTGCCAGTTGCCGTTACAATGGTGAACGCCCCCGATTTGTCATTGCGAGGCCCCAACGGGGCCGTGGCAATCTCGGGAAGGCAGTTACGTTTTCGCCGGGGCCTTCCTGTTATCCAACTGTGTACTGCGAGATTGCCACGTCGCTTCGCTCCTCGCAATGACACATCAGGTAGTGCGGCGGTGCACCAGCGCCCTCCTGCCGTTGAATGGCTCTGTACAAGGCGGTCAGTGACCGCCTTGCAGGCCGTAGGCTTTGCAACGCGAATTCGGTTGCGTAAGGTTAACAAGTTTGTCATTGCGAGGCCCCAACGGGGCCGTGGCGCCCTGAGCGCGAAGCGCGAGGAAGTGCCCTTGGGGTGCAATTTCGCAGTACCTGGCCGGATAACAGGAAAGTTTCCGGCGAATATGGTACCGTTACGCGGCGGGGCGTCGAGGACGCCGCCACCTACAAGGTGTGTGCGGTCGGCGATGGCTTGCACGAGCCGCAAGTGCCTTCCCGAGATTGCCACATCGCTTTGCTCCTCGCAATGACACATCAGGCGGGTGCGGCGGCGCACCAGTGCCCTTCTGCCGTTGAATTGCCCTGCACAAGGCGCTCACTAAGCGCCGCTGCATTTTTCTCTTGCACGGCGGGCCTGTACGGATCGCCGCAGCCTACGGAAAAATATCCAAAATTTGGCAATAAGGGCCAGAACTGTCCATTTTTATGCCACAAGAATATGCCATTCTTCACAACTTGTCAAGCATTATTTTTTTGAAAAAGGTATTGATTTATTCTTAATATGCGTTATATTATTCCTGTGAAGGCCTATCAACTACAGACTTTAGGAGGACAAATGGCAAAGGATAATGCACAGAGCAGCTTTCAGCGGGGCGTTATGTCGCTGCTGATCCTCTCGCTGCTCGATCAGGAGGACATGTACGGATATCAGATCGTGCAGGAGATCGCGGCGCGCAGCAGCGGGACCATTGTGACGCAGGAGGGCTCTTTGTACCCGGTGCTCTATAAGCTGCAGGATCAGGGCATGATCTCCGGCGAAAAGGTGCTGGTGGGCAAGCGGATGACGCGCGTCTACTATCATCTGGAGGAGCCCGGCCACCGCCGTCTGCAGGAGCTGGTGCACGAGTATCAGGTGATGACACGGGGCGTTTTTCAAATCATTCAAAGAGAGACAGACGCGAAGGAAGGCGGCTGAACGGGGAATGCGGCGAGCCGGGCGCGGCATCGTATGCCGAACGGTATATAGTGTGAGGCAGGGCAAACCGCAGCATCACGACCCCGCAGGCACTGCGCAGCGCCTGCGGGTTTTTTATAAAGCAGAGCAAAAAAATTTCGACTTATTTTGACTTTTTTGAAAAAACCTGTCCGTTTTCCGATTCTGATGTAATATAGAGATAGAAGGAAAATTTGCGCAGCAAAGGAGAGCGCCCATGAAAAAGAGACGGATCGTTTCCCTCCTGCTGGCGGCCGCGATCCTGGCCGCCGCCCTGACCGGCTGCGCAAATCTCAGGGTCGGGCTGATGCTCCTGCAGCACGCGACCGGGCCGTATGATCCGATGGATCAGGTCATGGAAGACCGGTTGAATGCCATACTGGAGGCCGCCGTGGCGCAGGATGCCGCTGCGATCAAGGTGCAGTTCGCGCCGAACGCCATCGCGGTGCAGCCGGAGTTGGATGACCAGATCGAGGCGCTGCTTGCGTATTACAACAACGAAACATGGGAGTTTGAAATACCCGCGACCGGGATATCAGAATCCCGGAATGAAACGGGCGGCACAACAAGGTCTTATGAAATGCACAGCAGGATCGACGGAGAGAAGTATTATCTCGTTGCCATGCACGCTGTTGTAAACGATACCACGGAGCCGGATAACGTCGGCATTTGGTCACTGTTTTTGTTTCGGACAGATTATCCCATCGAAAGCGCATATTATGTAAAAGATGAGGATAATATGGTCGGCATTTATGTTGATCTTCTCCCGAGGCATATGCAATACTGAAATAATGGAAGCGTAGGCAATACCTGCTAAAGATGAAACTTTCATCTTTAGCGGGTTTGCTCCACAGCCTGCAGAAAGGAAGTGCCCCCTTGTTCCGAACGAGTCCCCATTTGATGAAGAAAAAAGCAATGTGCGCATGTATTGTGCTGCTCCTTGTTTGTTCGACTCTTTTGTGCTCGTGTTCGGTCAGCAAGCGGGTCTTGGTCAGATATTATTCTGAAAAATCGAATTATGTGACTGCAAGCGGGGCGGTGGACCACATACAGGATGATCCGGAACTTGACGGATTATATTTGGGCTTTTCAGAATTATCTCCAACGATGGATGATGTATCCTTCAAACTCGTTGGCGCGAATCGGGAAATCGTTCTGCAAAGGGGTATCCTGCAGAAAATTCAGCTGGGAACGACGGTCAGTTTCATGACTGCGCCGCGTTACTTCGGCGATGGCTATATCATGCCGATTGTCGAAATATCGGTGGACGGCGAGGAGCTGCTGTCGTTTGAAGAGGGATATGAAAATCTGTTGGAGTGGTTGGCAAACTAGAATTTCACCTTTACAGGAAACTGCACGGCGCATCTGCATCAATTAAAAGGGGTGATGAATATGGAAATCTGGAGAAGATTTTACCCGGTGTCTCTTCGATGGTTATCGCCAGAGGAGGGCGGGAAGCGGAACCTTCAGAATATGGGAGAGCATTACTACCCGGTGTTCTTACTGGATCAGGACGTAAAACGCGAATCCTGGTGGAGCGTCGATGTTATTGTTGCAAACCGGGAATGCGACAACTGGCACTCAACCGAGTTAAGCCTTGTATTCTGTGATAGTGAAGCATCCTTGAAAGTACAGGAAAAATTCGCACCGGGGATCACATTTCAATTATATGAAGGCCCAACGCTCGTCGCGGTCGGGAAGTTCCTTGCAAGCGAGCCATACCGTATGGAATATGTGAAGTAGGCTGCTTGGGGTCGAGTATATTGGAATGCCCTGCTGATTTATGCAGGGCCAGAGCTGGACGTTCGGCCCCAGATTTGTGCAGAGCGTTAGGCCTGCAGCATGGTATTCTATATGCCACAGACAGTATGAGGACATAAATGATGAGGCCATCCGTTAAGTGCGCTGCAGCCATGATCCTGCTGCATATCTTGCTGCTTCTATCCGGCTGCAGCGGCCGGAATACGCCGCCAACGGGGCAGGAAGTTACCAACTGGTTTCAGAATAACGAAAAAGATTTGAATACCGTGCGTGATTATCTGGCAACGCTCGATTTTGATTCGATGGATATAAAAGACTCAAAAATGATCGTTGGATATACATATATCATCTGTTACACTTATATTGATGAGTCACAACTGAACAAAACCAGATTGTCAATTCAGGAAGACGCCGTTCTGCTTGCGCTGCGATCGCTGCGCAAGGCTGGCTGCAAGAATATCTATTACTCCCGCAGTACACTGCAATACTGCATTTGGCATGGAACCTCTTCCATCGATTGCGGCGTGGCTTATCGAGCCGACGGCCAAATGCCGGATATCGCATATTTGACACAATGTGAGCCGCTGGAAGTCGACGGCTGGTATTGGTACGTTGCTGATTTTGAGGAATGGCGCGTGCGAAACGCCGGATAATAGAATTTTGCGGCGCTCCCTGAGCGCCTTGTACGGGGATGATTCAACCGCAGAAGGGCACTGGTGCACCTCGCGTCCCTCCTGACGTGTCATTGCGAGGCCCCAAGGGGGCCGTGGCAATCTCGCAGTACCCGGTGGGATAACAGGAAAGCCCCGGCGAAAACGTAACTGCCTTCCCGAGATTGCACCCCAAGGGCACTTCCTCGCGCTTCGCGCTCAGGGCGCCACGTCGGCCGTTGGCCGCCTCGCAATGACAAATTTGGGGCTTTTACGCCATAGAATCGGTGCAGCCATTTGACGGCCTGTGCGGAAACCATACAGAAGGGGGATATCATGAAGAAAAAATGGATCATTCCCGCCATTATTGCAGTAGTCCTTGTTGCGATTGCTCTTTTTATAGCTGCCTATCCAATCCTGCTCTTTGTCGCTGCAACGGATGAATCGATAAAGCAGCTGAACAATTCGTACATCAACAGCGACTATCAGGGCTGGCACGAGGTGACTTTCTTTGACAAGCACCACTTTTCCCTGCCTGATACATGGCGCATTGAAGCCATCGATGATACGACCTATTGCATTTATGCGGAGGATGCGCAGGTAATTGCTTATGTGGGAAAACTCGGCAGATATGCGGGGATGGATTCGTTTTGTAATGAGACGATTGGAACAGCAGAAGTCCTTACGCAGTCGGAATTATTTGTCGGGGTACATTTCGGCAATGGCTGCTATATGTACCAGATGACGGCCATGATGCCAGATACACATCAGGAAGAATTCGCCTATGCTATTGCAGATGCTACCGTTGCTCCTGACGATTGTATCATTCTCTTCCGAAATGATGTTCTCTCCCGTGAGGCGGTGTCTGAATATGTTGCTGCTATTGCCTATTCCTATGAATTGGACAGTGATTATGTTATTCGTGAGTAAACCAGTGTTCTACAGATCATTTGTTGAGGATTAAACCTGCTAAAGATGAAACTTCCATCTTTAGCAGGTCCAGCCCAAACGAAAAAACGCCTCCAAACGTTGGCCTGCATTGCCTGCAGGCTGTCCGAAGTTTTCAACAGAGAGGAGAAAAGCATGGAACATCGTCACATTCCTGCCTCGAAGGATGGCAGCATTCCCAGTGCAAAAACACGCTTTTGGCGCGGAGAGGACAATTTCCTGGAAGATGTATGGTATGGCCGCTGCGCGATCTGTGGTGAGCTGATTTGCCCGCCGAAATATTGGCAGCTATTGCGACGCGCAGTTGCAGGCCCAGCGAATGTGCCATACCTGATAGCGGCATACTTGCTGATGATCAATGCGACATCTGAAACAGCTGGACGGGTATACCTGCTTATCGTTATGGGTTTCGCCATTCTTGTTGTTATTTTCAAGTTCATATTGAATGCATATTTAGCTTTCGGGAAATGGCAAACTTTTCCGGAAGGGCCGGAGGCCAAGCAGCTACAGCAGCGAAACGACAGGAAAAGCGAAAGATCGTGGTGGATTCGTGCACTTATAGGCTGGGTAATTGCGGCCGCAGTGATTCTGCTATATCTGAGCCTCGTCGTGCGGCGGCACCCATAATCCAAATTCAGTAATTATTGTTTCACAAGATTAGTGCGCACATTTACGGACATCGCCCTGCTAAAGATGAAACTTTCGCCTTTAGCAGGGCCACCCAAACCGAAGACGAGAGGAGAAACGACACATGGATGCACCTTTTCAGGCCACCCATCAGACAAAGCGCATGCTGTACGAGATGATGCTCTGCGCGGAACACCGCGGGGCATATGTCGGGTACGTCCGCGGGGAATTCTCGCGGACGCTGACGGGCTTTTTCCAGGAGGTTTCGAGTGCATTCCGGTTCCCTTACACCTTCTCCTGGAGCTGGGAGTCGCTGGACGCATGCTTCCGCGACCTGGAATGGCTATCCTTTTCGCAGCTGCTGTGGGTCATAAGCCAGCCGGAAAAGCTGTTCACGCAGGAGGAGGACCACATGGCCCATGTGAATGCCCTGCAGCGCTCTATCGCGGCCGCCGCGTCCTTCTGGCGGGAAAGGCAGATCCCGTTTGACTGCGTACTGAATCTGTTTGAATGATGATACAGAAAGAGAGGAGATCACTATTATGAAAAAGAGCCTTTGGACCCGGCTGGTTTCTCTCCTGCTGGCGGTGGTGCTCTGCGTCGAGCTGCTGCCTGCGGTGGGGTCCGCGGTTTCTCCTTCCGAAGATTTGGAGCATACCGTCGAGGGGACGGTCGAGGAGCCGGCTGAAGTCGCGTTCGAAGAGGCCTCGCTGCGCAGTGAGCGCGTCAAGCACTTCCGTATGGGGGACGGAAGCTATGTCGCGGTGCAGTATGACGTGCCGGTCCACCATCGGGATGCGGACGGCCGGTGGCATGACATCGACAACACGCTCGAGCCGGTCGGGCAGACCTATGCGGTGGAGGACGGAAGCGTCGCCTTCGCAGCCAGCCTGAACGGAGACGCCGTCTTCACGGCGGACGCGGACGAGCACCGGGTGCAGCTCTTTCTGGACGGTGATCCGGACGTCCTGCCCAGTCACGATGCAACACTGGCAGCTCCGGAGCCGACAGAGGCTGTCGCTCTTCCTGAGGTGACAGAAGAAACGAAAGAAGCAGCGGAAGAACCGGCAGAAGAGACCGAAACGGCTGCTGCGGCAGAAGAAACCCATGCTGAAATGATGGTTGAAACCGGGGCGGCGGCCGAGCCGGAGCCTGCCGGTCCGGCGCGCTCCTACCACGCGGCAGAGGCCGTTGTGCAGGAGCCTTTTTCTCTGCGCTCAGATGACCCGTTTGTCCCGGAAAAGCTCAGCTCTTCGCTGCTTTACCCGGACGTTTACGACGGCGTTGACCTTGCATACACGCTCTACGGCGAAACGATCAAAGAGACGATCCTAGTCAATAAGGCGCAGGCCAGCTATCTCTTTTCTTTCGTGCTGCAAACGGGCGATCTGACCGCAGAAATGCAGGAAGACGGCTCTGTCCTCCTGCTCGATGAGGCCGGATCGCCCGTTTACGCGATTCCCGCGCCCTACATGCTCGACGCCGGGGGGACGTACTCCGACGCCGTGCGCTACACCCTCGAGGAGCTGGACCGCGGCAGCTACCGCCTGCTCGTCGATGCGGACGCCGCGTGGATCGAGGAAGAGGCGCAGTTCCCGGTCGCCATCGACCCGACGATCGTCAAGATTTCGCAGTCCGGCTCCCTCTCATGGGCCTATGTCTTCTCCGGTAGGCCGGACACCAGCTTCCCCGAAAGCACGGTGCGGGTCGGCTATACCCAGCATAACGGCAGCGGCGAATATCAGGCCATCGCGGCGGTCGACAAGCTGCCTGAACTGCCCTCCGGCAGCATGGTCACGGCGGCAGCCATTCATGCCCTGCAGTCCGGCTTCAGCAACGTTTCTTCCGACGATTTCCAGTACCTGTACGCCCACCAGATGACAATTGACAAGACGGGGAGCCAGAAGTACAGCGACTGGATCAAGACCCTGACGTGGAATAAAATTTATGCAAACGGAACGAATCATTATAAAACCGCGACGGAGGATTTCATCCGCCTGACCAGTACGAACGGCTACCGCTCGCTGGATATCACCCGCGCGGCCCGCAGCTGGTACAGCGGCGGGAAATGCCATGCGATCCTGCTGCGCTCGGACTGCAGCGCGAGCAAGCGCATCGTCTCCTCGTTCCAGACGGGTGCGTCGTATCTCACGGTGACCTACCGCAACGACTTCGGCCTGGAGAGCTACTACACCTACCAGACCCAGAGTGCGGGCCGTGCCGGTACCGGCTATATCTCGGACCACATGCAGCGCCTGACCTTCGTCGTGCCGCTGCTCTCGTCGGATAGCAGCGTGATGCCCTTCGGGCTGTCGCTCGTGTACAACTCCGGCCTCAGCCGGGAGTCCTTCGGCGTGCAGCAGAAAGAAAACGCCAACGAGCCGCCCGACTATACGCGCGACTACCGCAATATGCTGCTCGGCTCCGGCTGGAAGCTCTCCGCGCAGCAGTGCGTCCAGTCCGTCCGCATCGGCTCGGACGACGCGCAGACCCTCTACTGGGTCTACACGGACGCCGACGGCACGCAGCACTATTTCTCCAAGGAGGGAGGCGGCGGAGCCGAAACGGACGGCGTCTTCCGGGACGAGGACGGCCTCGGCCTGAAGATGACGTGCCAGTCGAATCCGGACAGCGACACCGGCCACACGAACTTCACCATAACGGACGACAACGGCAATGAGACCTTCTTCCGCGACGGCATCCTGACCTATACAAAGGACGCCTACGGCAACGGCATTTATTATTGTTATAACGGCATCAACTTCGACACCCCGGACGGCAAAAGCTGGCGCCCGACAAACGAGGTCTTTAACCGCCTGACCCGCATCTACCGCCAGAACAAGGGCGCTTCGTCCGAATGCCTCGCCAAGCTGATCTACGACGCGGATGGCAGGCTTCTCCGCGTCGGCGACGAGGCCGGGAAGGAGACAAAGTTCCATTACGACAACACCGCGGGTGTCCGCCAGCTCGATTACCTCCTCTGCCCGGACGGCACAAAGCTGAACTACACCTACGATACGACCGGCCTGAACGGCGCGCACGACGGCGAGGCCAATTACGGCATCTGGTATACCTACCACACGGACGGCACCATTGACCAGTTCTATGAATTCACCCTCGACGGCGGAACGCATGTGCCCGGCGACACGGTCAAGTGCTGGAACGGCAAAAACCGCTCGAGCTACCGCGCGTTCGGCGCGGACCAGCTGGCAGAAACGGATGACGACATCCGCCTTGAGGTCGTCTTCGACAACTGGGGCCGCACCGTCTCCACCTATACCACCAATACGGATATCACGCGCATCCTCGGCAGCTCCGCCGCTTCCTATACGGACACCGCAGAGCGCAGCAAGCAGAATAACCGCCTGACGAGCGTCGGCTCGACGGGCATGACGGCGGAAAACCTCCTGCGGGACGGCGGGCTGGAATCGGAGGACGGCTGGACGAACGCCTCGACCGGCAGCGGCTCCGCAGCGGCCCGCACGACGATCACGAACGACGAAAACCGCCGTCACGGCACGGGCGGCCTGAATCTCTACCTCCCGGACGGCGCAGGCAGCGGCGACGCAGCCGCCATCTCCCGCCCCGTAACGCTCACCGCCGGGGAGACCTACACCCTCTCGGGCTACTTCTCCGCCAGCTCCCACCTGCGCTGGAGCAGCGGCGCGCGGCTGGAGGCCGTCGTGCAGGGCGGAGGCGCGGAGCAGACCGTCCTGCTGACGGATGCCCGCCCGTCCGCCGCCATCGAAAACGGCTGGCAGCGCGTGACCGCCACGTTCACGGCCCCGGCGGCGTCCTGCCGCCTCGCCTTCCGCATGAGCGGCTGCACGGGCACGGCCTACCTCGACGATCTCCAGCTGGAGCAGGCGGAGGCCGCCTCCACCTATAACCTCCTGCAGAACGCCTCGTTCGAATTCGGCGATGCTGGCTGGAACCTGCAGGGCGGCTCGGCGGCGGCTGCGGAAACCAAATTCGGCGCGAAGGCCATGACCATGCAGGGCAGCTACAATGGCATCCTCCATGTCAGCCAGCCCGTCGCGCTGAACTGCTCCTCGGATACGACGTTCCTGCTCTCCGGCTGGGCGCAGGCGGACTACGCCGCCCCGAACGCCGCTTTGGAGTTTGGCAGCGGCACGCGCTACTTCGGCCTGATCGCGGAGATCTTCTATGTGGGCGTGGACGACCCCGAGCGGCAGAGCGTCCCGTTCAGCTGGGCCACCGCCGACTGGCAGTGCGCCGTGGGGACCATCGTGCCGAAGCAGAGCGGCAAGACGATCCGGCGGATCATTGTCTACTGCGCGTTCGACCACAATTCCGGCACGGCCCGGTTCGACAACCTCTCCCTGCGGCAGGAGCCGGTGCAGACCTACTCCTATAACGCCGACGGCAACGTCACGGCCGCCACGCAGACCGGCACGGGCACGGAAAAGGCCGGATATACCGGCACGGACCTGACCTCTTACACGGCTGCAAACGGCGCAAAGTACACCTATACCTACAATGCTGCCCACGACGTCACCTCGGCTTCGGTCGCCGGGATCAAGAGCACCACGACCTATAACGAGGCGGGAAACGTCACCGGCTCCAAGCTGACCTCGACGGAGAAAAACGAGCAGAAGTACCTCGAGAGCAGCGCCGTCGCGACGCCGGACCGCAACCACACCCAACGCGTGACGGATGTCAACGGCAATACGACGTCTTACGGCTACAACTCGCTGGCAGAGCAGCTTATTTTGACGACGGACGCCCTCGGCCGCGAGACGAACTATACCTACGACGCCAACAGCCGCCGGACGGCCATGGTCTACCGCCACGGCGTCGCCGCCATCGACTACGGCTACGAAAACGGCCGCCTTGCCACCCTCGACCGCAAGACCTACCGAAGCGGAACCGAGCAGCACCAGATCTACTCCTTCGGCTATAACCAGTGGGGCCAGGCGACGAGCATCGGCGTGAGCGGCCCGGATGCCAGTACGCCGTGGGTGCTGATGGAGAATGTCTACGCCGCGAACAACGGCCTTTTGGATTCCACGACATATGGCAACGGGACCGTCGTCGAATACACCTACGACAGGCTTGACAGAGTGACGCGGATGGTGTATTCTGGCGGCAGGTATGTGAATTACCGTTACAATGCAGAGGGTTCCCTTGCCGAGCTGGACTACGGCGAGGGCGACGCTGCCCCGACGGCGACGTACCGCTTCGAGTACGACTCCCTTGGCCGCCTGATCCGCAGCCAGCAGCGCGACGGGAATACTGTCACGCAGCGGACGGAGCAGCTTTACGACGCCGCGAACCGCCTGTCCGCGCAGGGCTGGACGATCGGCGGGACGAGCTACCGCGAGT